>Ga0126342_10008389_pt1:0-10000 | contig 18510 bp, 19 predicted proteins | sample Cyp1metagenome_FD_92528 | JGI IMG/M metagenome (GOLD analysis project Ga0126342, IMG submission 92528) | Coral microbial communities from Lord Howe Island, Old Settlement Bay, Australia - Cyphastrea 1 metagenome | ecosystem: Host-associated > Invertebrates > Cnidaria > Coral ...
CCCCACCCCACGTCATCAACGTAGCATCTAGAACGTCTTCCAAGTTACCTCGACATGTCTTGTCGACGTAGTATCAAGGACGTGGTCGTCAGAACGTTAATACACCCCCCCACCCACCCCACCCCAGCGTAACCCCTCCAATAGTCAAAAAATGCATATTTTACTACGGCGAATTATGCACCGTGGTCCAACTACAAGGTACCACTGATCAATCCTGAAAACGACGACGTGCTTCCAGGCCCCATAGGCACTGTTGTGCTGACCCTGTATGTCAAGGAGAAGGCACCTGGACGAAATGTATGAAATGTCAACAAAATGGTAAAGGAATAACAATGCTGCATGGTACGTGGCTATCGACCGCACATGCATCTCAAGATCATCATGCTGCACAACAAAAAAGGGATTGGACATGGAAAACAATCATGTAGCACCGTAGCAACTTGCATACTGTTGGCACCTCCAGCTGTCAAATTGCTGTCGTTTAGCCAACCGCCATCAGCATTCCCTGTCGCTTGGCCAACCGCCAAATCAAGCGAGTTAAAACAAAACCAAGGGGGAAGAATCATACGGTTTGCCAACCAGAACACATGCCTGCTGGTCCCAAAAATAAAATGTTTCATTGGAAAAACGCATGAAATGTCCCTCCGACATGATCACAAGATCAAACACACTTCAAATAGCGGCAACGTATACCACTCACTGTCATCCAGGTTCTGCCTGTTAAATTTTGATCAGCGTCCGTGCTGCAGTTCTGACTGAAATTTGCACTGACCTCAGGACACCCGCTCACTACCGTTTTAGGCAAGCAAATGTTTTGAAAATTGAGAAAATATAATTCAAAAACATAGCCATGTCGCAGACTGAATTATATACCCCATCCCTGCGTGGAACATCCAGTCATATACATACGGTTCAAACAAAAAAAACTGAGGCATTCGCATTGTCACATTCTGCACTGCCATTGCTGCCATTGTCATCACCTCTCCAGCATGGAAACATAAAAGAAATGCACGTCATGTTAGGCATGCTCAATGTGAAACATTCCTCGTGGCAGGCCTGGCTCAGTGCGACTGGCAGTGGCAGACATGAGAAGTTTCGGCCGGGGATATTGTATGCCAAGGATGAACTGGGACAATCTGTGATAAGTGGAAAAACGTGACTCGCTTGCCATCCATATTCAAGTTTTGCCTAAAAATTCCAGCACTAGTACCCGCCAGGCGGTGGCGGAATTTTCAAAAATACCTATAGGAGAGGCTGGCTGTTGTGAATCACGGATGGCACAGCGAATCCTCCACTGATGGACCGAAAGGTGGTTGGAGTTGTGTTTTTTGAATGGCTGCAATGTGCGCAGCGCCCACCTCACCACAATTGCTGGATGTAGTGTGGCGTAGTGCAGTTGTAGTGTAGCGTAGCGGAGTTGTAGTTGTAATGTTGAGTAATTAGCGTAGTGGAGTGACAGCAGTTCCAGTTGTAGTTGTAGTCGTGGAGTGGTGTAGCGTAATTAAATGTATTGTAGTGTGCTGTAACGTTCTGTAGTGTAGTGTGCTGTAGTGTGGTAAAGTGTAGTGTAGCTTAGTGTAAGGTAATGAATGCTGTTGTAGCTGTAGTTGTAGTTGTTGTGTAATGTAATTTAATTAATGTAGCGTAGTGTTGTGTAATGTCGTATAGTCGTAGTTGCATTTGTATTTGTAGTTTCAGTGTGCTGCAATCTAATTGGTGCAGTGCGGTCCAATGTGGCGTATTTTAATTGTAGCTGTAGTTGTGGTAGTAGCAGTTGTTGTTGTAGCTGTAATGTAATTAATGTAATGTAGTGAAATTTGATGTAATTAGTGAAGTGTAGAGTAATTAGTGTAGTGTGATGTCGGGCAGTTATTTGCATTTGTAGTTGTAGTTGTAGTAGTGTCATGTAGTGGTAGTTGTAGTTGTAGTAGTTATCTATCTATCTATCTATCTATCTATCTGTCTATCTGTCTGTCTGTCTGTCTGTCTGTCTGTCTGTCTGTCTGTCTGTCTATCTGCAATCTGCAAGCTTGAAAGCCCAGCAATTCTGCGAGACTTCCTCAGTTTTTGAGCTTGACAACATCGAAAACGCAGCAATTCTGCAAGGTTTCCTCAATTTTTGAATTTGACAACGTCAAAAACGAAACTACTCTGCGAGACTTCCTCAAATTTTCAAGGGTCCGGAATTGCTTTGGGAACTATTTTTTTCCGTTTCGAATTTTCTTTTGGCATCCGTTTTTTCTGCACGTTTTCCTTGCTAGTTTCGGCATTTTGGAGCTGGAAGCTGCCATTTCAACTGTTTTTTGCAACATTTTGGAGTTGAAACCTCTCATTTTCCATAGCATTGGCAACAGTTGTGGAATTTGTGACATTTTGGAGATGGAAGCTGCTGCTTCAACGATATTTGCAACATTTTTGAGTTCGAACTGTTTATGTAACATGGTAGTTTGCAACTAGCGTTTGTTTAGGGTGGGTTTTGGGGTTAGTTTAGGGGTTTTGTTTGCTTACGTTTTTTCAAGGCTGGTTTTAGGGTTAAGTTTTATTTAGTTTCTTGGGTTTGCTTCGGAATTTTAGGGTTTGTTTTTTTTTGGCTTGGTTTAAGATCTATTTAAGGTTGGTTCAGGACCTATTTAGGGTTGGTTTAAACTTTGTTGACGGTTGGTTTAGGATCTATTTAAGCCTGGTCTAAGTGTATTGAGGTATCTTCTACGGTTTATTTAGGCTTGGGTGAGCATCTATTTGGGTTTTTTTTTTTCTCTTTTCTCACTCTTCCCATCTCTGCTTTTCATCTGTCCATATTGTCGGAAGTTTGACTCCTAAATTTCCTTCGCAAAAAAAAAAAAAAAAAACTATTTTGCCAAGAATTGTCGAAACACATTTCGGGTGACAACCCTTGTACGGGTACTCACACTCCATGTGTGATGTTTCAGCGGCTGGAGCACACATAGCGCACGCCCTCCAATGACATGATGGCATCCGCACGTTGTCCAACCCGCTTCATGCAGAATAAACCTTCAAATTCCTTTGCCAAAACACATTAGTTACTCTTTGTTTCCCCAAAAGCGTAAGCTAATGCGGTCTTCAACCCAGAATAGCTCCGGTGTGCACTGGTGCATTCAACGAGGTTCCGCAGAAGGTTCAGGTTGGGAGGCTTTGGTGCAGAGGTCACATTCAACAAGGTTCCGGAGAAGGTCTGGGAGGCTTTGGTGCAGAGCCAGGTCACGTTCAACAGGGTTCCGGAGAAGGTTCCGGAGAAGGTTCCGGTAAAGGTCTGGAAGCTTTGGTTCCGAAGAAGGTTCCGGAGAATGTCGGGAGGCTTGGTTCCGGAGAAGGTGCGGGAGGCTTTGGTGCAGAGCCAGGTCAAGTTCAACAGGGTTCCAGGAGGCTTTGGTGCAGAGCCAGGTCAGGCTCAACAGGGTTCCAGAGAAGGTTCCGGGGAACGTTCCGGAGAAGGTTCCGGGAGGCTTGGTTCCAGAGAACGTCTGGGAGGCTTTGGTGCAGAGACAGGTCAGGTTCAACAAGGTTCCGGAGAAGGTTCTGGAAAATGTCTGGGAGGCTTTGGCGCAGAGCCAGATCAAGTTCAATAGGGTTCCGGAGAAGGTTTCGGAGAAGGTGTGGGGGGCTTTGGTGCAGAGCCAGGTTAGGTTGCACAGGGTTCCGGAAAAGGTTCCGGAGAAGGTTCCGGGAGGCTTTGGCGCAGAGCGAGGTCAGGTTCGACAGGGTTCTGGAGAAGGTTCCGGAGAAGGCACGCTTTGGTGCAGAGCCAGGTAAGGTTCACCAGGATTTGCGGCCATTGAACTCACGGAAACCCACCTGACGTGTTTCCAGCGCTTGGCTTCGCAGCACGCTTCGGAAAGATTTGTAAAAATAAAACGTTGCGACTGTTGGGGATACCACCGAGGCTTATTTAATTCTTCAAGCGCATAAAATGCAGACTTGAAACCGGCCGTGGCTGCAATGAGCAAATCGCTACAGGACGCAGCTATTTCCCGTCCAGTGAAATAATGCGGCCATTCATGACCCATGCAACGTTATGAATTCCATTTGCTTGTTTAACTTAGCTGAAGTTATCAAATCAAGAGAACGGTTTCACATGTATTATCAAAATTTGCGAGGTGATGCGATTTCCATTTTGGTTTTTTCCGCGCCGGAAACCCATTTAAAAACAAAAACAAAAATCATGTCCGATCATAAACATCCAGTTTTGCTTCGTGGCATGTCAGCTGTAGTGGGAGCACGGGCGGCACCAATAGACTAATAGTTTTTGTTCACACCTTCGAATTAAGAAACGGTTACAAGGAGCTGATTGCAATAGGACAAGCCGCAATTATAGCAACATTGACACAAACAACACCTCAAACCCACTTGGCGGACCTGCTTCTGTATACCAACTCAATCTCCTGGCATGTCTTCCACCAATCTAATCCAAAAGTTCACACCCATGACCGGTACAGTCTGGATCAAGCCCGCCGCTCTTGAAAAGTACGCGCCGAACAGATTCAGTAGTTTCGCGCGGTCGAATTTCAGGTGGTTCCTGGGAGCGCAAGTTCCAAATCATCTGGCATGAGCCGGCAAACGTGCGAGAAGTTGGAACCAACTGTTGGTAGTTTCAATCATTTTTTTTTACAAGCTTTGTTCTTCAACAATTACACCATCATACAACACCCCAAACAGTGGCTGGATTCAAGAAGTGTTTTTGGGAACAGGGTCAAACAAGAAGTGTTTTTTGGGGAACAGGGTCAAAAACATGAGAAAGCATTAAAAACCCCTTACAGTTGACTGTTTGCGGAAAATGCAAAATGAAACCACCAAAAAAAAACAAGAAGAGACAAGATCGGAAACAAGACTTACGGAAAGCGGACACACCATCCAACACCAAGGCGGGACACCTTCAAAAAGCATTAACAACCCCTAACAAATTATTTTGCTTGCAGGAAAATGAAAAATAAAAACGCCCGCCACACAGGGAAACAAGAAGAGAGACAACCTGGGAGACAAGGGAGACAAAAGGAGACGTGATTTCGGGAACACAGACACACCATCCAACACAGGCACACATGTGGGGCGACAATGGGAGACAATGGGGGACAATGGGAGACAATCGGACAAAGGGGGGCAATGAGAGACAATGGGAAACTATGGGATCCAATAATTAGGACGCAATGGGACACAAGGCCTCAAAACACCATCCAGAAGACACCATCCAAAACAGGCACCCATGTGGGAAGACAAGGGGAGACAAGACCACGGCAAACGGACACATGGGAAACAATGGGAGGCAATGGGAGGCAAGACCTTGGAAAAGCAGGCACACCACCCAACACAGGCACGCATGTGGGGAGACAAGGTGAGACGAGGGCTCGGGAAGCCGGACCCTCCATCCAACAAAGCGAAATAAGAAGGGAGACACGGAGACAAGGGGAGCCAAGACCTCGGGAAGGCTGGCGCAACATTAACGCAGGGAGACAATGCAACGCAAGACAATGGAGCAAGGACACACCATCCAACACAGACACACAGGTCTGGCGCCATACAAAGGAGTAGAACGAAAGGGTTACCTGCAGTCACAAATGGGTCAAAAATATGTAAAGTGGGGAGTGTGCAGCAACAGGTTTTCAAAACAACCAAGCATTCTTTGATGTGTTTGGCTAGCAGCTGCAGCGACTTGATATCAATTTCCACAAACTTTGGACAAGCCTGGTTCGACCACCACAAGGTATACGTTGCACCGTTCCTTTGCTTTGCTTTGCGCCCGTTCCAGTCAAAGTGTAAAACACTTTCCTAATTGTTTTTCGGGACACAGGGGTGTCAAAATGGCGTTACACCTTCGTGACTTCATGTAGAAGGTGTTGCGACGAAAATGTTTGTGAGTTGCTGCAGGCCACTTTGTCCAATTTTAGATCGGTCCCTGGATGAAATCCTCGATTCTCTTTTCCCATGTTTTGAGGGCGCCCTCGCCTTCGTCTCGGGCACAATACCAAATTCAGTCCCAAGTGCTCCAACGGATGCCACTGGATAGTTTCGGGTATCCAAAAAATGTTGGCACTCTCCGTGGCGCATTTTTGTACCCGTTTGACATGAAAGTGTTGCACATTGTGATATTGTGCTTACAAAACACGACTATGTACCTGGGCTACGATGCGTGTCCGCCAGAATCGGGTACTCGCAAACTGTGTTGCACACTTTCATGCTCGTAGGTGGTCGAGAACGCTTATTGCAGTGGAACCCTTCAGGGTTCATCTTCTTTTGTGGTTTCATGTTTTCACGGAGTCAGCAATAGCAGCCTTTTCAATCGATTTGTCAACGCTTTACACTCGACACTTCCACACTCCACACTCCACACTCCACACTCCACACTCTACACTTCACACTTGAAATTCCACACCTTACACCCCACACTTTCCTCGACGGGTTGCAACATTTGTGCCTTTTTTCTCCAAAGGTTTCGACATCTGTACCGTTAACATACGTGGGAGCATGCGGGTTTCTGGACTGCATTTTTTTTTTTCGAGGGGGCGCCGGCTGACTTTGATTTGTCGCAGGGTGCGAGCAAAACTATCGGCCAACCTTTGTTTTTTTTTGGGGGGGGCGGTGACACGTCACATACGCCTGGTGGCGGTAAACCCGGCCAAGGCTAAAAAACACATGGGGCGAAGAATGCTTGCAGTTTTCGATTGTCAAACGCGACGTTTATTTCCACACCTTCCATTTGCCAGCACCACTTTGCCGTGAAACGCCGGCTGGGTTGGTTGGGCGCACAAAAATTATAAAGTGTAATGCAAAAAGAAAACTGAGAAATACTTGAAAAGTGCCATCCAAAGTTGAACGGCTACAAGAAGCGGAGAATGTCACCCATCTATCTTCGTATCGGAAAAACAACAAATACCGGATTTTTTCGTAGCCCTGTATCCTTGGTGCTTGCACACCGCACCGTCATCAGCAAACGGAAGGCCGGGATTTGTACGGCATGTGTTGTACCCAATTATTTTTTAACCGTTTGCACACTTGATGGCACGGTGTTTCCCGAAAGGAAATGGCCTAAAGCCTATGAACGCATTGTGCAACGCAAGTTCGCGGGCGAGCCTGAATTTAGAAATCGGGGAGTAGTTACCAGATGTTCACTCCCAGTGGCGTGGCGCAGGCACGGTGAATTTTGCTTTGGACTGAGATGTTCCCAGTACCAATTCCATGTGGTTCCGACATGCGTTGCGAAATGAATGCGTGAGCGAACGGAACAATACACGATTGAGTCAATGCATGTTTTGAATGAAGCATCGACAAAAATTAAAAAATTAAGTAAAGAAAAAAAAGGAAGGAAGGAAAGAAGGAAGGAAAAAAGGAATGAAGCTATTATTTTTTTTGGAAGGAAAGAACCACTGACAGAATGAAAACTTGACGGAATAAAGGCATGAAAACCAATTCTATTTCATCCGGTTCTTCCGCACAAGCACGCCTACTTTCCCGTCACCTGCGCACGCATGCTATGACCTTTCCACAATAAACCAACCATCAACGTGCTACATCAGTATTTAAATTTAGGCCCCCCTCTGCCCTACAAAACCATGACCAGCATGCGAAATCATTTTCTACAAAGCAAGGGGTTACGTGCTACAACATTATTGAAATTTTCCCTCGTTTGTTGTACAAATCACTTATCGATTTTAAAATCATTGCGTAAATCATTGCGTAAACCCCCACCCCTTAGCAGTACAAAGCAGTGGGCTATATGCTAAAACAAAATTTAAATTTCCCCCCCTGCCCGACAAAGCCACGATCAGCATGCTTGATATTTTTTTAGTTTTCCCCCCCTCTGCCCTACAAAGCCATGATCAGCATGCTGAGTTATTATTGAAATTTTCTCCCTTTTCTGCTGCACACAGCCATGATCAGGATGCTAATTCATTGTTTAAAAATCCCCCCTCTGCCATACAAAACCATTGGTTCCATGCTAGATTATTATTTAAATATTCCCCGCCTTAATTATCAGCATGTTATATCATTGTTGCAATCCCCCCCTCCGCTACAAAGAAATCGGCTACATGCTAGGTCATTATTCTAATTTTCCCCCTCGCTGCGCTTCAGAGCGGTGATAAGCATGCCAAAGCATTGTTTGCACCCTTCTCTCTTGCAGGCATACAAACCAATGATCAGCATGCCGGATCATTTAAATTCCCCCCCTGCCCTGGCAGGCAATGATCAGCATGCTGACTCATTATTGACATCCCCCCCTTCTGCCATGCAAAGCAATTGGCTACATGCGAAATCATTATATAATTTTTCCCCCTCTCTTGCCCTACAAAGCAATGCTCGACATGTTACATCATAATTTAAATTTTGTCCTCTCTGCCCTACGAAGCAATGGCCTACATGCCAGATTAACTTGGTTCAATTTTCCACCTTTTTACCCTACAAAGCAACTGGTTACATGCTAAATCATCATTTCAATTTTCCGCTCCTCTGCCGTTCGGCCCAGTGATCAGCACGCTAAATCATTGCTTAAATCGTCCCGGTGTGCCATACCAAACAATGGATTACATGCAAGGTCATTATTTTAATATATTCTCGTCCCTGCCCTACAAATTCATTGTCAGCATGGTATATCATTAGCGTTATTATTGAAATCTTCCCGCTGCGCTACAAAGCAATCGGCCACATGCGAGGTCATTATTTCAATTTCCCCCTCCCCTGCCCTACTAAGCAGTGATCAGCATGCTGAATCATTATCCAAAATTCCCCCCCTTCTGTCCTACATAACGCAGGGACGGGCAACATGCTACATCATTATGTACATTTTCTCCCTTCTGCCCTTCAAAAAGTAGGCAACATCTTACGGCACTATTCAAATTTTCCCCTACCTTGCCCTACCAAGCAATGATTCGCCTGCTAAACATTTTGTTTCCATCTTCCCCCCTTTGCCGTACAAAACCATGATTAACTATCTAAATCATTGTGTAAATCTGATGACCGGGATGTAATGGGATATACCTCAGCTGAAAAACATCTAAGCATTTGACGGGGCGAATGGTCTACTCCTGGCCGGTGGAAGTTCAAAAGTCCAAACAACAGTCAGCGATTGAAAATTTAAGCTATAGTTGCAGAAAACCGTCGCGCACACCCGATGCTATTGTGTAATATTTTTTCAACGAAACTCAATGAATGAAATTTCAATGGTCCAAGCAGCAACCAATGCTCAGGTATGCTGGATTGCAACTGCGAAAAACCGTCATGCTACAGTGTTAGATCTTCTGTTGCAAGTGCATACACATTTGGTGCTGTTCGGCACGTTTTGCCTTCAACGACACTCTGAAAGGTTCATGGGCGGAAGTTCAAAAGTCCAAGCTGTCATAGATGCTTACGCCTGCTGGAGAACAATCGCCGCAAACCATCATGCTACATACAATGCTAAATCTTCTGGCGCATGTTCGACACACTTGCTGCTACACGGTACGATCGTCGCCATCTGGCGGAAAACTAACGCGCACAAGCGAGGAGAAAGCCACGTGTACAAGCGAGCGGAAACTCACGTGTACAAGCTAGTGGTCGTCCAACAGGCAACCACACAAACAAACAAACAAAAACAAAACAAAACAAAACCAACCCAACCAAACCAAACAAAACCAAACCAAACCAGCAAACAGACCAAACCAAACCAAATCAAACCAAACCAAACCAAACAAACCAACAAACCACACCAAACAAACCAAGAAACCAAACCAAACAAACCAAGAAACCAAACCAAGCAAACCAACAAACCAACCAACCAACAAACCAACAAACCAACAAACAAACAAACACAAACAAACAACACAAACAAACAAAACAAAACAAACCCATGCAAAACAAAACAAACCCAAATAAAACAATACAAAACAATGCAACCAAACAATCCACCAAAAAACAAACAGACAAACAAACAAACAAACAAACAAACAAACCAAAACAAACAAAAACAAACAAACAAAAAAACAAACAAAACAAACAAACAAACAAACAAACACAC
>Ga0126342_10008389_pt1:15000-18510 | contig 18510 bp, 19 predicted proteins | sample Cyp1metagenome_FD_92528 | JGI IMG/M metagenome (GOLD analysis project Ga0126342, IMG submission 92528) | Coral microbial communities from Lord Howe Island, Old Settlement Bay, Australia - Cyphastrea 1 metagenome | ecosystem: Host-associated > Invertebrates > Cnidaria > Coral ...
GGCTATTGTTGCACCACTGACATTGTTCCTCTCACCCCTGACTGCCATCATTCTGAAGGCATCAGCAATCCTTCGAAACACTCGAAGTCGTGTTTCAAGATCTCTCATGCCTTGGTTGTGCGCATGGTCCAACATCATGAGAATGGCGCGTTGGATCTCATCTGCATCTGCCCAGCTCTCCTCAGCCAAAGCCACGTTGAGCTGGAGACGTAGGTCATCCACAGATGCTTCGATCTCTCCCTGACGAGTTGTGAGGTCTCGGCCAGGGTTCAGTAGGTGGTCTTCTGACCTGTCAGATTCTGACTCGCCACCTTCACCTCCTCCATGAACAACGCCACTCCAAGCACCACCAATGCTGCTGCTGTTTGATCTGTGTCATCGCCAGCCCATGCAAAACCACGGCACTGATGCCTGATGGCTGACATGTAATGGGAATGGCCCGTGGCATTCGTCCACACACGGTTACCCTGCTCCGCAGCGAACATGTGACGCCTTTGCACTGGTTGTCACGGTGCTGGGCAAATCCTCCAATCTCCACCAAACCATAGTGAATCCCATCATGTCACTTGCATTCTCAGTCACTTGGTTGCGCATTTGTCCCATTGAACGCTGCACGTCTGGAATTGCCACCATATGTTCACCGAGAGTTGTATCTGCTCGCGCCACCTGAAGTGCAAGATGGCCTGCATCAGCTTCAATTGCTCGAATGCGTCTGATGCCCAACCAAACTGCTGTTGCAAGTAAAATTGTTATGGCTGTGCACCACCCAAACAGAATCACAGAGACCAAACTTGACTGATCATCATCATGAACTCCGGGTGCACAAGTGCCAGTTGAAACATCAATTGCACATTCACCAACAAAGGAACCCATAGCACCAGTAGGCTCAAGGACCATGAGAATTACAAGTCATGCAATTGTTCTGGCTGCTTGCACCATCTGTTGGTTCAGATTTCGGCCATCTCCACCTCTGCGCTCTTCAACCTGAACTAGATTGGCACCATCATCATCAAAGATGCCAATGTCCCTGAGAAGAGTCTTCAAACGCTTTGCAAATAGCACCTTAGTGCCGATATCAGCAACATTGAAGGCTGTGCTGATCTAATTCAGGTCAATTTCTGAATTCTCACCTGGTCTTGACTCCAGAGTATTTTGACACTCAAATGTTTCACTTTCCCTGTCCCCTGTCGTGAGCATAGCTCACGAGCACTGGAGGAGTCAGTCAATAGAATGTGCTCTACACCGCCTTTTGATCACAAAGTCAGCACAACGCTTGATGAATACCGTATCGCAGAGAGTTGAAACCATTCCATGCAATTCAGCTGGAAAGAGAAATGACCCTCTGGGTTCGTGCTTGAATAAACAACGTTGCCACACAACATGAGAAGACCTGATGACGTGGAGCGTCCGTGTCGCATGTCGCTGCCCCAATCACTGTATGAAAAGGACTCCAAAAGCCAATGCTTGTCACTGGTCTGTTTGTGCAGACCTTGTCCTCCATGAGGTCGTTGGAGCACAACTGCATACAGACTGGTTCCCTTCATAAAGGAAACAAGCTTCTTGAGATGCCGCATTGCTGAGACTGTGGAGCTGCTCATGTAGCTCGAAAGCTCTTTTACTGCGAGAGCAATGTCAGGCCGATCACGGGTGACATACAAGCAGGTGCCCACTGCCATTCTGAAAAAAATCGCATCAGCACCAACCAAGCAAGGGGAGCTGTCCTCCATTTAGATTCCAGGATCAGCGGGAGTTGTGGAAGAATGCAACTTGCCAAACTTCTCTTCCCACACCTTGATCAACTTGGCAATGTTGTTGCCTGGAAGCAAAGCCAAGCCATCTTCCACACGCAGGATCCTTCTGTTCAAGAAGGAATTTTCTGCTCCAACACCTTCCAAAAAACAGAGCAACTGATTGTAAACCGCTGTTCTGTTAGAGCCTCTCTTTGAACTCATCCCAATGCTTGAGGCCACCAACGTACAGGATGTCGTCCACATGGATGAGAATGGCACACTCTTGAGTACGTGCCAAACATGGCTGCAAACTGCAAAATTCAAACTGCAGAGATTCATCCAGAAATGCACGCAGGTACCAGTACCAAGCACAAGCTCCAAGTCTTTGTCCTGGAAGGTTGTTGAGCACTACCCATGTTCGACTTCCTAGCTTGATGCTCAGAGGAGTATGTTGTGGTACTTCCAAGAATGCAACCTTGATGTCCAAAGTGGCCATCACTTGATCACTGCATGAAACTCCTCCTGAAACATCGCTCAGATCACCACGTCGTTGGAGCCAAAGCAAAGGAAGCAAGTTCAACACATGAGTGCTCGAAGCTGGTGAGTGCACATCTTGACGCCTTTCCAAACATGCATATTCTCTAGCAACCAACCTGCTGCGACGAAACCACTTGAACGTCGGCTGACCTCCACTTGCATCACCATCAACCTGCTTGAGGCGCCAGTCTCTGACAAACTTTGTGCTCAATTGATGGCTCTTAATAGCAAGCCCATGCTTGTGAGGCGAGACAATTCTGTCTCATCGGCCAAATCATCATTCCACTGTGGAGTTTCTTCAAGCTTCACATTGATGTCAGCATCTGACCACAACTGCAGAGGAACACCCGAAAAACTCGATGCATCGTCCTGCCAGTGATCTTCATCTTCCTCATGATCTGTCATCTTGCGATCCTGTCTGTAGTCATCCGTTGTATGGAACTCTGATCCATCATCAAACTTCACTGCACGGATCATAGATGCATGTTGCTCAATCAACTGCATGAGCCTGGGCTTCTTTGTGTCCTCCACCTTGCCTTATTGTGGATCTGTTCATCAGCCGTCTCCTCCTCAACATGAGCTCTGATTGTTGGATTTGCCCTTGGCGTAAAAGGCACATCAGTTGAGCCTGCTGCTGCTAAGCTAGAAGGAACTGCAGCTGGAGGAGTTCTCGGTACCTCTAAGTCTATAAGACGGAGATGTGCTAGTTATGTAAGTAGATTCCCACCCTAAACCCTCCCATGGAAAAACACGGAACTTACGCTCGCGAGAAAACCTCTACAAATTTAGTTTCGGAAAAAACACGCCAAAGATATGTATACTCCTAACGTGAGGCTATCGCCACGGTATACATATAAACATTATATGGAAACCACGCGGTATAATATAAACATCCAGTGCACATGCAGACAAGTGAACATCAAAAGTGGAAATCATTGCAACTGAAAGCGGACGGTCCTTTTTTCCCTTCTCATTAAGTTGAACGGGTTGGATTCACACAATTCACACCAAGGTAAACGACAGCCATATATTTCCGATGGCAACCGAGTCGAATACCCCCCTAAGGTGTGGGAGGGTGGGCTAAAAAAGTTGCACCAACCCTAACCGATTGATCCACTGGAAATACACGGACATAAATAGATTTCATCAAATGAGTCTATACAACCTTTCAGGTGATTAAAAGGAGTTTGTACAGGACATCTTAAAAAACCAAGTTCAAGTGAACCAAAAAATCAAAACACGA
>Ga0126342_10008390_pt1:0-17500 | contig 18509 bp, 15 predicted proteins | sample Cyp1metagenome_FD_92528 | JGI IMG/M metagenome (GOLD analysis project Ga0126342, IMG submission 92528) | Coral microbial communities from Lord Howe Island, Old Settlement Bay, Australia - Cyphastrea 1 metagenome | ecosystem: Host-associated > Invertebrates > Cnidaria > Coral ...
CATACATACATACATACATACATACATACATACATACATACATACATACATACATACATACATACATACATACATACACACATACACACATACATACATACATACATACATACATACATACATCCATACAATTACATGCATACATGCATACATGCATACATGCATACATGCATACATGCATACATGCATACATGCATACATGCAAACATGCATACATGCATACATGCAAACATGCAAACATGCAAACATGCAAACATGCATCCATGCATCCATGCATTACATTACATTACATTACATGACATTACATTACATTACATGACATTACATTACATTACATTACATTACATACACGTATTACACGCACAATCATTTAATTGTACTCTACACAAAACATGCTGTACATGCTGATCCAGTACTCTTGGCAAAATCCCTGCAGCTCAAGCCTAGAGACAGCACCCGGCACCGGGTGCTTTTGCCGGTACCAAAAGGTGCCCCTTGGGCCCCGCAGTTGCACTGACGCCTTGGGAAGATAGATGGGGTACCCTCTGGTAATTTAACATAGCTATTGAACATGACCATTTATAGTGGATTTTCCTATTAAACATGGTTATTTTCCATAGTAATGTTAGTTTACCAGAGGGTACCACTTATGTATTGGATCTATGAATATTTTGCTGGAGCCTCATATACTTAAGATTCATTACGCTGTACAGTACTTGTTTATTCTACACGTGATTTTCGGAGACTTGCTTGGTACTCTACCAAGTATCTTCAAATACATTCAAATCTGGTGATACACTATGATGTACAGTACTTGGTAGTTGTTGTTGATTTTGTACTTAGTTTTTTTTCCTCATCACAATCATTAGTGGTTTAATGGTCCCTAATCATAGGCCTGCCCGAATCAGACAACGACCTCACTGGTCCTTTTTGAACTGAAATGATGGGAATTGGACTGGGGTAATCATTCCCAAATGACAATATGTTAGGTTGGTGAAATATTTTCATTCAGCCAGATATTTGAAGGTTGGACAGATCTCAAGTTCTGACGATTTTGAAGATATTTTAAATACCCAGCATCCCCGTATTAAACATATTGTTTATGTTGCGAGCGCAAGCATGATTTTGAACCTTTGCAAAGGATCTATATAGATTGATCTTTTGATGGAAGGATTTTGAACTCATGAATTTTGAATTAAGGCTGACCAGATTGGCCATTTGAGCCACAATTTGTAACATCAAAAGGTTCTGCTGAATCTGCGGGGTGAAGACTTCATTTTCCTGGCCTCTCCTGAAACTGTGGCACCCATTTCTCAGGCCGATGATCAATTTCATTCTTCTCATCAGCCGGCAGGGCAAAACGAGGCCAGGGGAGGTGGAATCTTGGTGGTTTCTCTAAGACTCTAAGATTTCGACTGCCATACAGGGGGGGGGGTTTAAGCCACTTCACAATTGACCAATGGTTTCAGCATGTTTCAGCCTAGTGTTCAAATGAGGCTTGTAAGCTGTTTAATCTGGTTTATTTGTTTTTTAGATTTATATAGTTATTTGATGTTATTTGCGTTTTGCTGTTCAGGTCATTGCTGCATTGAGTAGTGGCCAATCACAGCACCAGAAACATATTTTGCCCCATTTTCCTCGTTCACTGGCCCCATTTTCTGGATTTTTTTACGGTAGAATGGGATGAAACCACACGCCCGTTATATATCCTCACCATCCAAGTATACATATATATATGATATATATATATATTATATATAATATATATATACATATTGAGAATCTCTGATATATCTTGGGTTATCTACATCTGACCAGCAACTTCCCATTGCCGAAGGATTTTCTTCTCCAGAAACAGGTACGAAACAAGAATTAGGTACACCATGGTACACCTACCTTTGGACACCCTTGGATGGATTGCGGGGCCTGAAATTGTGACCACCCCAGTGGGGTCTGAAAGTCAGGGACATATCTGACTGGTGATCCTCATTTCATCAAAAATGGCCATAAAGTGGCCATAAGTTGAGGGGAATTTCGGAATCCCCCATTTGTTGACCCATGCCGTGCCAAAGGCTGAAGAAATGGTTTGTGCCATGTCCAGAACGTGATCAGTTCAGAACCATCAAGGAGGCAGGGTGAACTCGGCGACATCCCGTCAAAACCATCATGAGATTAGAATCAACATAAACAATAGCAGTTTAAACTTGTCTAAACACGATGTTTTGACTTCGTTGAGTGCCTTATGTTTCATGGAACATCTTGTCATGAAAAGAGAATTTATAGCAAACATAACGAACCCGAACATTATGTAGTCTCATTCATTTTTAATCATGATACTTTTACCTAGAAATCATTTGATTTTTTAATTTTCTTTTTGATTGTTCACTCCGCTTCTTTTCTCTTTCCTTCCTACTTTTCACAGAATTTTCTCTGCACCTTTTCCTAGCAGGGCCCCTCTTTCCAAAACAGCTCAGCCCTTTCCAAAAAAGGCCCGATATTGTTCTTCTTACATTCTGATTAGATATCCGTGCAAAATCATACTACTGTATAGTACTGGTATTTCATTGAACCAATGCTACCCCTTCAAAAAATCATCCTTCCAATCCCGTAAATTTTCACAGCATGGGTAAATCATTTCTTTTTAAGAATGGAATATCTAGATCAAAAATCAGAAATTGTATCAGACAATTCTGGTGAAGCTTCACTATGTCCTTACATGTAGAGTTTAAGGAAGGGAGGCAAAGAAAGCAAAACAAACACCCACCAAAAATGGCGCATTTCCCATTTCAAACCAATTAAAAACGGGTGGCGCACACACACACACAAGAGTCACAACCCACCCAGATTACATCATTTCCGCTATTGCAGCCATGACTTGCGAGATTAGACGCATGATTTTAGTATAGAAATTTCAACCACAATTTAGCGGAAACACAGTGCCCAAACCGCAAAGTCAAGGTTTCCATTCTGGGAGCCACAGTTCCCAACCTGTGAAAGAGCAAACATAAATTGGAACCCAGAAGCTTCAACACTCCTTCCAGCAATTAACATCTATAAAATGTATAGTATAGTATCATGGAACACGCTATAGGTAATCTTCTGAAATATGTTTTGGCTGAAATACCCAAAAGGAGAAGGACATGTCTTAAAATCAATCATCATATATATATATAGATGGTATAATAAAGTATATAATAAATAATATATAATATATGATATATGATACATGATAATATAATATATATATATATATATATATATTACATAATATATAGTATATAATATTTAGTATATAATATTGTCACCCTAGGGTAAACTAACATAGATGTGGAATACCCATGTTCTCCCCAGGAAAATCCTTTGCACATGCTTGATTTTCCACATCTGGCAGGTTAGCAGCCTCATCCTGAATCGATCGCCAAAGGTGGCTGACTGTCAAAGAGCGATGCAGTCCTTGTTGTCCGAGTCAACAGGAGTCAATCGTCCAGGTAGGCGCTCAAAAATATCAGAAAATCTTATATCTAATTAATAGTGTAATCAGATTAGTGTTAGCCAGATTTCATAGGATTCCCCTGTTTTTTTTGGGGGGGAAGAATCGTGATATCATTCCATTATATTCCATTGAACTGGCCATTTTGTCGGGTTTACCAACGAAACATAGTCTTTCTAAATGTTGTAAAGCCATTGCCGTGTTATTGGTAGCCTCCATCATGCCTTTTTGATGATGATACCCAATTGGGTTCTTTTTGGACCGGTTCCTCTTTGATACAGAAACTCTTGAGCCATGTTTTTTTTTTAATGTCATTGTAGGCACTGACTGCAAGTAGGTAACGGTGGAACTACCCAGTGAATTTTCACATTTTCAAATACTATGGTCACTTTTCTGAACATGTTGTTTTTTCTTTTTTAAATCGTCATAGACCTGCACACTGTACATATGATGATTTGCGGTCACAGCTGAGACGCTTGTTTCAGGTTTGCAACTTCCTCGAATGGCGAGACTTCAAGCTTTGCTACAAGCGCTATGCTAGGCGTGGGGTAACAGAATCAGATTGGTCCGATCCTGGCAGAAGAGAGGCAATTTCCATCAACTTCCACTTTTTTCCCTGATTACACAATTGTATAATATATAATTATATAATTGTAACATATTGTAACCTATACTGTAAATGGAACTACAAGGAACAAACCAATCATAGACAAATGGTGGATTTCAGTCGTCAGTTCCCAGGGTCCTCGGTTGGGATGTTCGGTCAGTGATCCCCCAGATTCACGACAAATCCATGTGGATATACTAATCAGCTACCCTCTAAACCAGCATAGCTATGCATATCACCATTTGTTATAGCTATAAAATATATTTTTATGGGCAGTTTGGAACCATAGCTATTTATATAGTTTCCTGGAGGCTAAAAAGAAGTAAACAACAAATGCAGTGGCAGGGAATCCAAGATTGGCCATGTGAAAATCCCGTACTGAGCCGTTTGCCGCCGGCAGTTTGTTCTTCATCGCCTGCATCGAGCAGAACGACAACGAATTGCTGGCTTTAGAGACCGCTCGGGGTCCCAGTTGCCACATGGGTGTGTCGGACATTGGGGATGTCCCAATATTAAGGGAAGTTTTTGATAAGGAACATGATGCCTGATGCCATCACATTTCGGGGTAGTAACCTTACTAATCCTTTCCCTATTACTAAACGTCCCCCAAATACTAAAAACTAGGGTCCATCTCCCAGTTTGGAAAATTTCAGGTTGGCCAATTTGACTTTTAATTAATCCCCTTTAGAAAACAATTTAAAAATAAAGCTATATACCTTTTGCTGGGTTTTGCACCCTAATAATAAAAACTAGTTAACCCCGGGGTGTTTATTATTAGGTCCGTCCGAAAATGTTTATTTTTTTATTTTTGGCAATTTAATTGATTTTGAAATCGAACAATTAGCGGACCCTAATAATAAACACCCTGGGGTTAACTAGTTTTTATTATTAGGGGGCAACACCCACAAATGGTAGCTTTATTTCTAAATTGTTTTCTAAAGGGGATCAATTAAAAGTCAAATTGGCCAACCTGAAATTTTCCAAACTGGGCGATGAACCCTAGTTTTTAGTATTTGGGGGACGTTTAGTAATAGGGGGAAAGGATTATTCATGTCCTGGAAAAAAACTGTTGGGCATTTTTTGGTGACCCCTGTACACAAGAACATGGATTAATCAGATACTGTACAAAGACATGTTTCCTGCAGAACTCCTGGATGGAGCCCCAAAGGCAAACATTCACGGGTTTCTGGGGAAGTGTTCCCAGTCCTAGAACCGTCTGGTCATTGTATGTAATATACACAGGTCATATTTTGAGGAGCTGTGGGAAAAAGTCAGACATGGGCCACCTTGGAATCGGTTGCTTTTCCGTGGCTTTCTGCTCCTTTTCCAAGAAATTCCCTCGCAACCACCGGGAGGGGAACCTGCCAGGTCCACCATTTCGTGGAATGCCTGGATCGCTACTTTGGCAACGTCTGCGAGCTGGACTTGATCTTCAACTTTCACAAGGCTGGGTGCTGTCAATGCCGGCATGAACGACTGAACAACACCTTTGTTTTGATATAGCCATCCACTAGCATCAGTGTTTTTCGATACCAGTAGAATGAACATTTGAATAATCATATCCGGGAGATGTTTGTTGTCACGACCATTTGAGCCCCTGATTGAAACATAGCCACATAGCCGGGGCAGGGTCCGGCCCGGCCAGGCGTACTATATCCTGGATGAAATCTTGATCAGTGGAGAGCTTCAGGAGCAGCCCTTTACTGAGTTGGCTCATTTAGTTGGACAGGTCTAGTATATCTCAAACATGGGTATATATATATATTGTACTACAATGGTGATTAATGTTGTATATATATATATATATCTATAATATAATGAATATATGATTGAAAAAAAATGTGGACATATACTAAAAATATGATATGATATAACATAATATGACCAACATGATATGATAAATGTAAATATATGTATATATATAATATGTATGGATATGTATGGATGTGTGTGAGAATGGATGCCCTTCATTTTTTCATATTTGTTTCACAGAGCCAATGATAACTGATCAACCAGTGGATTGAACATGTGAATCAAAAAACAAAGGATTTAGTGAAACTACCATCTGGTTATTTAACATAGCCAGGTTACCTATAAAAAATGGTGATTTTTCCATGGCTATGTTAAATTACCAGAGGGTAACAGAGTTTGTTAGTCTGAGGTTGACTCAGTTACTGCTTCATTTTTTTGAGGGACACATGATTGTATCATATTGTATCATATTTATATTTTCTTTCCAACTATTTGTTTCTGTTGACCAGGCTACCGGTGGAATTTGCGTCGGGATAAATTTGGTAATGTATGGGTTTATACACTACATAGCAAATTTTATGCTGGTTTGCAAGCTTGATGGTGCATTTTTGTTTTCCATGAATGTGGGTTTCAACTTTTTTGGGAAACTGGGCCATACATATCCATAAATTTGAATAAATGATGCATGCTATCCAATTAAAAATGTCTGGTCGTTGTCTGCTGGTTGGTGAGTGGAATGCTTCATTCTTCCTGTAGATAATCTGTAGATAAATGGGAGTGTTCATTTTTTTGTGCAGGGCGTTTGAGATGAGTTACGAGTCTTGAATTTATCAAAAACGATGCTAGTTTTCCAAATGGATAAGCCAATCCTCATTTTCCAAGAAGTTTTGTCACTAACTTCTTATCCATATAGATGGTTAATTTTTTTCCAGATGGATAACACGTGAGTCACTCCTTGGGTCGCAACACGACTGAGCAGTGGCTGCGTTCAAGCGTTGGTCGATCGCAGGAACGATGAAACTTCAAAAATATCATCCATATATTAGATGTTTATTAAAGATGTGTACATGTTTATTATTCCATTACTCAGCAAGCATTTAGATGTTTATTAAAGAATTGTAGAGATTCACAAAGATATATGATATAAGATAGATATATATATATATGATATAAGATATATATATAGATATATATGATATTCAGCCATGGAATCCCTATCCAACGAGTTGAAACAGGGGTGACTCTGAGTCATTCGTTACTTGGTCCAGGAGTCCAGCAAAAGAGCCGTGCTCCACCACATCTCCGAACAGGCCGATCCCGGCTGGGAAACCAATCCAAAAGGTGGGTCCAAAGATCTGATTTTTCTGACTTTGTTTATGTATATATATTATATATGATATATATGATTTATATATTTAGATATATTCTATGTTATATATATATATATATTTAGATATATTCTATGTTTTATATGATATATATTATATAAACATTATATATATATGCTATGACTTCTAAAATCCTCCTAAGATTTGGCCTTTGATTTTTGCAGGAAGCAATCGACCATCGGCCAAGTGTTTTTTTGACCAAGCGGAGCCATGGCAGGATGCCATGATGCAAGAGAACGAGCAGGTGGGATTTGTGACTTTGTTACATACCCTCTGGTAAATTAACATAGACCCTGGCAGATAGGGGTTGGAAGTCTAGTTTCCATTAAAAATTGGCTATTTTCAGGGTTTATGTTTATTTACCATAGGGTATATACTAGGTATATATATATATGTGCCAATAACTATAACTATATCCCCTTCATATTCCATTGACATTTTTTAAAATGGATAAAAATGGGCCAATCCTCTTCCTGGTGGCTGCTGGTAATGTTCTTCTAATGTTTTCTCTTTGTGTCTGCCTTGCAGCAATACCACCCAAGGCAAAAAGAAAAGGCTGATCTGCTGCGACGACGTGTCCTGCATGTGATTTGGGATTCCCAATGAAAGCAGAGGGAACTTCCGCGAATGGCAGAAATATACGCTGGCGAACAGCTGCAGTGATGTCGTCGGCGAAGCGAAAAGAAGGGCTGCGATCAGTATCCCCAACGCCTGAAAGCCTCCCTGGTGACAAAACGGACCAAGTCTGTGATGAAGTTTGTGGGCGGGTCCCCAATTCAGCCAGAAATTTCATGAATTGGCCCTACAACTTTGCTTAGGCTCAAGAATTGCTGACCACTGACCATGCATGCGGTAGAATAGCCTAAGCATTTGAAATTGTAGACCCTCCATTTTGAATCAACAACTCACTACGTTTGCTAGTTCAGTTCAAGCTTCAATTCGCTGGGACACATTTGGTCACAGAAATCTTTCGGATTTTGACAAATTCTTACCTCTGGACAGCAGATCCCTGTCTCACATGTTGCAGTGTTTTGCCATCTGGGAATTTCTGTCAAAATATCGGCACCGTGACTCTTCGAATTACGCCACTTTGCTCCAAGTCAACTTGCCTTTTGATGCCTTTTGCTCATTTAGTGCACACCCCAAACTGCTGGCGTTACAAAAACTGGACTTTGAAGGGTCCCATATCGCGTGCCACGACTCGCACGACTGGGTGGCAGCTGACCTTCATTGATCTGCCATGGCGCAAGATGATGCAGCCGAACGGCATCAGGCAGTGATAGAAGAGCAACAGTTTTTCTCAATCAGTCTGTTTTTTTTTAAACAGTAATCCTTATACTGACTATCCCCTTTCAATTTTGGTGGAAGAACCACCAAGTTGTTTCGTGGATTTTTTGTTGGTTGAGTTCCAATGGTTCTTTATCCAAAAGTTAGACTCACATAAAAAAATCACAGTGTGTTTCAAGTTGTGTTAAACCCAAATGCTTGTTGAATGACTGTGAATTTTAGTCACTTCAAACGTCAAATCCAATTCGGTGAGGCGGAAGCCGCGCGCCTGCGAGCGGAGATTGAAGAACTGGTCCAGCGGGTCCCTTTGGTCCCAAAATGATGGGAACGATGATGGGAGAATGATGGAATTTCCCCAAAATTTCCTCCAGAAATTTGATGGTTTGTACTCGATATGGGATGATATGGGTTTATAGTCAGGTTCCAAAGTTTTTTTTTTTTTAATATTTTGGGATTATAGTTATACCCGATTTTTGGAGACATCCAATTCAGAAGTGAAAGATGGTGAATTCCTTCATTTCCTGGAGAGTCAGAATCAGAAGTTTGATTCGCTTCCTTTGGATATTTGATTTTTCTGGGGGTATCCAAATGTTGGATGGTTGATATTTGTGAAAGTGGCTTAAGTGCGCTGTGGGTCGCTGTTGGTGGTTCTGGATGAAATAAAAAGGAACCAAGAACTCAGACCTTGGTGACCGTAGATTTTGAGTGGGAAAGCATCCCAATTTTGAGGAGAAGTTTCTATAATCACTGCCGGCACAAATGACTTGATGATGATTACTTTGGGTCAGAACTATACTAATTATCTTCCTGTATATGACCATACTATGACCCATAGAGAATCTACATGTATCATATAATATCATATATCCATAGTTATACTATACTATACGTATTACTATAATTTACTATATATATATATAAGTTTATGTATATATGATCCAACTCGCGTCAACGTTTAAGCGTGACTTTCCACGGTGGTAATAATTCCCTGGACCCCCGGGAGGCCGGAGCCAACTCCCAGTGGCGTCACGGTGGTCTATGGACCAGCCGAATTGGTGAATTCTATTGGAATATGTTGGAATTATAGATGATATATAATATATAGTTATTGTGATCAATATAATTCCAATATCAATATAATCACACTACAGTTGATATAATTCCAATAATTCCAATTATATATCTACAACATATTGGTGATGATATATATAGTGTGATTATATTGATATTCCAATATGGAATTATATTCTCATTATATGGAATTGGTGAATTATATTGATGAGCTAATATTGGAATATTTCTGGTGAGATATAGTGTGATGAAATCTTCCATGAGCTAATATTGGAATTATAGAACTGTTTTTGGATGACATATCATATTTTGTTGGTGAATTATATCGCCAAATATCGCCAAATTGTTGGTGAATTATTATCCCATGCCTTCTCCCATTGACTTATCATTATATCCTCATCAAATCCTAAAATAAGAAAATTCCATGAAAATGCAACACAAATACCTTGGGTTTTATCTACGGGCGCATGCCGGGCATCGTAAGTGGACAGTAACACGAATGTAGTGACCATCTCCTATCATATGTGGATAGGTCAAAACCTCGAAAAAAAACAGCTCATTTGGATGGAATACACATCCATTCACCAGCTATTTTAGGATCACCAGGGGTGACCCATAGCCCGCGCCCGCATCCTCAGGCCCGGCTGCTGCTGCGTGGAGAGTCCTCCAGACCGCCGGCTCCAAGGCCTTGGGGGCCTTGGGGTTGGGTTTAAACCATGGTATCATCAATGTTGGATTAATGTTGGACATACTTTTGATGGCATTTTTTTGCATTTTTTACTTTTCACATCTTTTCACGATCTTTTGTTTGGATGTGATTTTGAACCAAAGCCCTGACACCAGGAATTTTGGATGAAAAAATGGCTCCGGCCGTTGGGGGGAAAGCCCTCGATTTGCTGAGTATTGTGACACATATTTGCTTGATATATCTTGATATTTTATTGGAGGTCCATGAAATCAGCAAGAAAATCGTAGATACACTCTTTGCATCACAAAATCACATACCATCACTTTGAAATGTTTTTTATTTTATCTTATTTTACTCTTTACCAATCTTTAGCCACAAGAAGCAGCAGAACTCAGTCTCCAAAATATTGTTATTGCCTTTTTTTCCATCCCAAATTCAAAGTTTCTCCATTTTCTTCAAAGGGCGCCTCATCCTCGCCGCGCGGAGCGCGACCGCGAGCTGGAGGATGCGCTGGAGAAGGCGATGGGGCTGGGGTAAGATCCATAGATCTTAGATGAGAATCCTCTGCAAATTTTGACCCATATTTTGGTGCCAGGGCATAGAATCCATAGAATCTTAGGGCATATTTTGGTGGTGCCAGGGTTTTGACCCATAGCCTCATCTGTGGGGAAAGAACATGTATGCTGAATAGGGTGAAGGGATGTGAAAACCAATGGGTTTTGAAGAGACTTGGGCAATGAAAGGGAATTTTAACCGACAATCATGTACAACCAAAAGGGTTTGAAGGGGCGACAAACATTGTACGAAATTCATGTACTAAGGGGGACAATCACCCAAGTAACGTGTTTCTTTAATCCATGGGCGGCAAGCCTTTTTTTGTTTCTACGGTTTCTACTACACACTTAAAACCAGCGCTTTGAGTCAGTGATTTCGAGCATCATGAACCACACAGTTTGCCACCTGGTCATGGTCCCATTTCTTTCGATGCTCCCATGTGAGCTTCCTGGAACACCCTATTTACTCATTCAACATCACTCAAAGACGTTTGAAGCAAGGTCAAGTTTCAAAGAACTTCGGAGTTCCGTTCAAGAAAGTAGGGCCCGGTAGATTTCGGATCTGTATGTAACATATAATAACATATATATATATATATATATTATAGAAAAAAAGACTTTGGCCTCGCCCCTGGCCGCGCATGGTCGCCAAGGCAGACTGGTTCCGACGCGAGATCCGACGCATGCGACAGGCACCAGATGGTTTTGTCCGAAAAGACAGATATACCATGGTATAGCAGTATAGCAGTATCAGTATCGTTCAGTAGCTCCAAATTTGTCACTTAAAAATCTGAGTCGAGCTTTTTTCAAGATTGGCTTTGGGGGTACTTTTCCTTTTCCTTTTCAAAGAAACCCAGATAATTACTATATACTATATGATACTATCCAATACATTTATTAATTAACCCAGTCGGACACCAAAACGCCATGTCACCCCACCTTGGCAGTGCCTTTCGACAGGAGCTGGAATCTAGGGACCATTATCCTTCCTCAAATCCTTGGGATTCGAGGGACAAAGATCCCATGGAGTTCCGAGGCGGCAGATGAGAAAAGAAGCCAGTTAAAGTCAGCCTGGTTGAAAAAGGTTCGAGATAGGGGATTATGAACTAGCCCTAATAGGATTGGGACACCTATCAACCAACTAGTTTAATGAGAGATAGGGGGTATTTTTAATGGCTCACGTGGAAGAATTCACTCTTGGAGCCGGACTCTGCCCTTCATAGATTTAATATGTGTCTATATACATATATATATATATTATTGGATACGTCGTAGGGCATGGGTTGCCTCACCCGATGAGTCTTGATTCCCTTGCCATTCGTTCTTGCTTTAGTATCTCTCTGCTCGACTCAATGTCTATGAACATCTATTGAAATTGCTTGTTCAGGATTCCATTTCAACATCTTTAAATCATTGTCATTTAAAGTAATTGATCCATATGAAATCACATTCAAATATATTAAAATGCCATTTTCAAATCCCATAACCATGGTGTTTCCGCCAGTTTCCGCCATCTCAGGCTCTACAACCTCCTGGCCGAGAAACGAAAAGAGCTGCAGCAGCTGCAACGTGTCACTGAAGGTCTCGAACACGCAGCTGAGGCGAACAGAATCGCTGAGAAATGGTCAAGAAATTATTTGGTCATAATGGTTATAATGGTTAATGGTTATATTAATAGTAATTTATAGTAATTTATTAATTTATTGTAATTTACAGTAATTTATAATGGTTATAGCAACTATATAGTAATTTAAGCAATGGTTATTTAATGGAATTATAGTTGCAGTTAGAAAGTTAACATATAATGGTCAATCATGTTGTTGATCATGGTAAATGACTTCACAATCACTGAGCGTGAAGTTACATGAACCTATCAGGTACAATAAAAGTTAAGATATCATCCAACTACATTTCCCCTAGCCTTTGGCTTCCTCGTGACGCACCGAAACTCGGGCACCAGGTGCAACGAAAGGCGGAGAGCGAACAGAGCTTCGTTCGCCCAGAGATTGAGGAGCGCCTGCAGAAAGCGAAACTGGAGGCGGGTTTTTTCGGGCCGCGGATGATGTTACACATCCAACAGATTCCAACAGGAATTTCAGACGTTTTTTTTAACGAAGATGTCATTGTAATTCATGATATAAATATTAGATAAACAATGAAATGGTCTAGCTACATTGCATGGTTTGCCCCCATTTGTCCAGCTTAGCGATTAACACGGGGCTGGTTTTTTTCCAGCTTGGACTTGGGCCTGAAAGGGACCTGAAAAATGCCACACATCGTGCGGGTGGAAGACGCCCAAAGTATCCTCATTTCATCTCATTTCTGAAAGATTCAAATGTCAGACGCGGGGTACTTGGATTACTTTGGATTACTTTGGATTTTTGAACTATTGAATTGTGGCTTAAATTTTGTACGGTGCACTGTGCACCAAGTCACCAAGATTAGATACTCCCATTCTCCCCGGCACGGCGAGGTGGAGCAGCAAAAGAGGCTGAATGTGAAGCTTCAAGCAGACAGGCTTACGGCCTGCCTTGATGGCTGAAAATGCCATAGAATTCAGGGCACTCCAAAATCGTTAAAGATGTTTGCTTCTTTGAATAGGTATACTAAGTATACTATGAAAATCCAAAGGTCTTGTACAGCCATGGCGACCAAGATAGATTTTGGTGAGCAACATCCAAAAGGTCTCCACTGGAACCTTGTGGCCATGGACCCCTCCTTTTGAACTCATGATACCTCCACAATGCTCAAGACTTAGAACCAAGCGCTTGAGGTTGAACATGACACCTTACAATGGGCTATCTATCTCTACTTGTCAAATCTTGTCAAATCATGATAGTAAAATGCTGTAAACCCAATATCAAACAACCCCGCGGTGAAGCCCCTTCTCTGTGCCAGCCTTTCTGTGCATGAGTTCTTTAATCGCTTGCTGATGCGCCACACATCTTGATTCTTTTTTTCAAACACGCCCCTTTGGGGGAAAAAACGTGTAGGTGTTTCCTGTGGAAATAAAAATCCATATTGAAACTAGTGTGTTTGTGCTTTCACTTGATATCTAACGGTGTTTCTTATGTTTTCTTTACATGGTCATAGACCATAGAATATCATGGTAATCAATATAGATTCTATAGATGGTGAGTGAGTATATGGATGATTATTATGGATGGTAAGTAATTTTGTTTACACTGTTACACGTAAATATCAGGGATATACATGGTCAGTGTTTGACCATCGATCGATCTTTAGGGTGATCCCAAAGGACCCAGCCACCGCAGGCTAAAGCTTTCGAACCAGCGCAAGGCCGTGGAAGAAGATCTGCGGAAAGTGGGCAGCGAACTTCGGAGCAAGGTGGGAGACGGTTTGGGGATATATATATAATATAATATATATATATATGATAATATATATATATATATATATATATGATATATGATAATATATATATATATATATATGTAACATGTATATATATACATGATATATGATAATATATATATATATACATATGATATATGATAATATATATATATATATGATATATGATAACATATATATATATGATATATATATATATATCTACATGATATATATATATATGTATGTGTGTATAGTGGATAACAAGCATCAGCTATATGTATTTCGTCTGTAGTTCCACAAACAACCGTGCGGGGGGAAAACAGGACGGTATTTTGACCATTGCAAGTCACCATCCCTTGCGTCTGTGAGCTATTTTTAGGCCAAACAAATCATCGAAAATCAGCATGATTTTTTGAACAATTCGCGTTTTACCACAGTTTTGGAACCCCTTGGTTTGTCAACTTCACTTTTTGCTCTCGTTTTCGCTTGCTTCTTCAGTTTCTTGGCTGTCGCTCGCAGCACGCAGTCCCTGCTGTGCTTTGAATGCCATTGCCATATCAATATTGCCATTGCCGCACATAGGCCAGCAGATCTTTGTTGATCTTGCCATTCTTTTTGGTATGAGTCCCCGCTGGAAGCTCATCTTTGATTTTCTTCCACGTGCAATCGAAGATCTTGTTAAAGTAGCATGAAGATAGTGCGTATGTGCAAGAGAAGATCTTGTTAATGTAGCATGAAGATAGTGCGTATGTGCAAGAGAAGATCTTGTTAACGTAGCATGAAGATACTTGCAAGTGCAAGAGAAAATTTTGTTAACGTAGCAAGAAGATACTTACAAGTGCAAGAGAACATTTTGTTAACGTAACAAGAATATACTTACAAGTGCAAGAGAAGATCTTGTTAACGTAGCAAGAAGATACTTACAAGTGCAAGAGAAGATCTTGTTAACGTAGCATGAAGATACTTGCAAGTGCAAGAGAACATCTTGTTAACGTAGCAAGAGGATACTTACACGTGCAAGAGAAAATCTTGTTATATAACATAGCATGAAGATAGTGTGCAAGTGAACTTGAACGTTAATAACCCCCAACCCCACCCCACCCACCCCACCCTGTTGTATGCAGTTGTTAACGTAGCATGAACATATCGTGCCAGATCTTGTTACTGTAATGTTGCATGCAGATAATGTGCATGTGCAAGAGAAATCTTGTTAACGTGGCATGAAGATAGTGTGCAAGTGAACATGAACGGTTGCAACCCAAACCCCACCCCACCCGAGCAAAAACAATGAAACATATTGTCCGATTTCCCCCCCGCTAGGACAAAAAAAGGTTGAGATATATAACCATGCAGAGTTATCGGGACCTCATATCCAAACTCATGCAGGTTATCACAATGGTTATACCCCTTCGGTATCTTCGGTTAGAGCCCCAAGCACACCATCAAGTGTGGAGACATCTACAGTTGAATTCGCATAGTTTGCATGATTTTGCATGTTCAGATTTGGGTTCCTGCAAATTTCTCATCCAATTCCGAGAGATAAGAACTATAGTTACTGCTTGATCCGCCGTGACTCACTTTGGTGCAAGTGGGGTGATGCGGAGTGATGAATGGCTACTGAAACCACAATGGGATGGGAACAAGCTGTTTGTTTATGGTATAACCAAACTGTTTCTTGTTAAGTCCTGTCATTATGATCATATAGCCACTGATACAGCGAGTTTCTTGAGTTTACCACGGGAGAATCCACCGAACATTGGGGGTCCTTCAGCAAATTCAAGAAACACATGGTAACATGGTAAGAATGTTTACCACCTGATAATGTAACATATCTATATAATTTACAATCATACATAGATAAGTCATCGATCAATGGGCCATTGTCATCATTTGTCATCCATAACATTGTAGCTATGTGAAATTGCGGGCAGCAACAGAGAATTCATCAGATTTCATCCTTCATAGGATCACCCGCTGCCAGGGTGCGTTGCTTCACCGAAAAGGCATTGCAGGTGAGAAAGGCCGGTGGCTGAAGGAAGTTCCCATGGGAGTCGGGAATTTCCCTTGGAACTTAGATCTTGTGGCGGTTTAGATGATTTGTTTAGACATCACAAATCTCCAAGTAGGAGTTTAGATGAAGTGTGGGAATCTGAGGTTTGCATCATTTGCATCTGTTTTTTTTGAAGGTGGATAGGTTTGGTGGTCATTTGTTGCTGGTGCTGACTTAGAAATTGATGCCCCTTCCAACAGAATTCCCTCTGGTGGTCAGGCGACAAATCTGTCCTGGAACAGTTGCGCCTGAAGCTCAGAAGCTCAGTAGATCCATAATAGTCATTTGGTATTTCTACAAATGGGCGATATCTCATTGCCAAAAATAGGAGTGTAGCTAGGAAGAAGAGTTGGAGATCCGTCCTTGGGTGCTTGGTTTGGAAGATGATTTCCCTTGAGCAAATGGCCGCGGTTCGTGCCCCTTGGCAAGCCATTTCTAAAACGGGAGAGATGACCGTCAGTACTTCATAGTTTCTCAGACTTGTAAACTAGACTCGAATTGGGGGCGTTGTTCCACTTACTTGTATAAGTGGGGATATATATATATATATTACACTGGTTGGTGGTTTGGAACATTTTCTATGTTTCCATATCTTGAGAATAATAACCCCAACTGACGAACTCATATTTTTCAGAGGGGTAGGTCAACCACCAACCAGTATATATATAACCATAGTATACCAAAGTCAAGTTACACGGGCCTCATATCCCAACTTATGGAGCTCATAGCCATGGGTTTACTTCTCCAAGCCATTTACTTGTAACTGTTGCCACTGGACATCAAGATGTGTCTTCTAAACCTTCAAACGCTGACACAATCTCGGTACAGAGTAAATCCGTACTACATACATTCAGACAGACATACATGCAGTCATGCAGTCATGCATCCATCCATCCATCCATCGATCCATTCATCCACCCATCCATCCATCCATCCATCGATCCATCCATCCATCCACCCATCCATCCATCGATCCATCCATCCATCCTTCCTTCCATCCTTCCATCCTTCCATCCTTCCATCCTTCCATCCTTCCATCCTTCCATCCTTCCATCCATCCGTCCGTACATACATCCATCCATCCGTACATATGTTACATATATGCATGCATGCATGCAGACATACCTACCTACGTGGGTACGTACGTACGACCATGCATGCAAGCATGCATCCTTTCATCCATCCATACATATTGTAGGGCTTCGCACACCGGCGATGCCCCAAGGGTTGTTGGCGTTGCCCAGAATGTCGCCCCC
>Ga0126342_10008391_pt1 | contig 18507 bp, 16 predicted proteins | sample Cyp1metagenome_FD_92528 | JGI IMG/M metagenome (GOLD analysis project Ga0126342, IMG submission 92528) | Coral microbial communities from Lord Howe Island, Old Settlement Bay, Australia - Cyphastrea 1 metagenome | ecosystem: Host-associated > Invertebrates > Cnidaria > Coral ...
CGGAACGTTTTTCGAGTGTTTGGATCACAGGGGGACAGCTTGAGCCAAAATGGCATAGCCATTTTGGCAACTATATCGTCAACACATTACTTGCTCTCCACAAGTTCCAAGCAAAGAAACAAAATTATATATACACATACCGGTATGTACATATATATATGTACATATTCAGATATCCATGAATATCCCATTAAACACCGTCTGACCTTTGGCGGTGCGGCGCCTCTGCCCAAAGACCGCCTTGAGGGCCCTTCCATGTGGTTCCTGCCAGGCCAGGCAGGATTTCATGGTACATTAATGGTTGAACTATGGTTAACTATAGCAACTATGTTTATAATATTTGATAATGATATACAAACTGATGGTTATAAGATGTTATAAGTTATCCTTAAGTGACTTGTTTATATACTTTTAAAACTCTGTGATTTATATTTGACTATTTGGTCATACTTGTCATATATATATATATATATATTATCTGTAACTAGTGGGGTCCTCATTTGCAATTCCCAGCATTCTGTACAATCCGAGGTACCGGTGGATGTCAAGTCCCATTCACCGTGGTTGTTTTTTCAGCCGTCGTATTGACAAAAGTTGCGTATATGGTTTGATGATTTTTCAGGACCAAAACCCTATCTGGTTGGTGGTTTCAACCCCTCTGAAAAATATTAGTCAATGGGAAGAATTATCCCATATATTTTGGAAAATAAAAAATGTTTGAAACCACCAACCAGCTATTCATGGAGTCTTTTTGTTGGGTTTCCAATTTCAACATCTCGGAAAAGGCGAGATGGCGATGGCTTGGCTTTGGCAATCTGTAACCTGAGACTGAATAAAAAAGGGTGTCCAAAGAGGGGGCCCATCGGCTTGGCCATCGAATTTTCACTTTCGGAGTCTCAAGCATCCAAGGGTTAATCTGAATATATCTGCATATAGGGTAGCCATGTGCTCAACATGGGTACCCCTCAATCATCACAAATCCCATGGTGGATCAGTTGATGATCAGTTTCCTTATGAAGGATGCTACCCCACTTCTGAGGGGTTGAGAATCGAGGTCCATCAATGGGAACTTCAGGACCCGAAAACAGAGCTATTGTATCATATAAAGCCATATTCTGGGGGTATATCCCCTTACATAGCCCAAAACATAGGCTTTATGTATGCTACATTACCTCCAATTTACCGTAGGTACCTGAAATGGTCATTGACACAATCTTCACCTCTCGCCTGTGCTGTAAATCTTTGAACCCACAGGTCGTTTGGCTTTCAAAATCTTCGTCGACGTTGGGTCCTGGGGTTTTCGCATCGGAGTTCCAGCGATCAAACGAGGATTGGGAAGTGTCAGTTGGTTTGAGTGGATGGCACATGCTTTTTTCTTGACCTGGAAATGGGAAAATCTCGCAATGATCTCTAACACTGATAAACATCACAGGCCCATGTGTGTTGGTTAATCATGTTAATTCATTCCCATACTCTCATCCCTCTGTAATGTTAAACACCCTCAATTCTATGGTTCGAAATATATGTTTTGATTCCCTTTTTCTAGGGAGTGGTTCAAGGCTGAAAGGGAGATGGGATTAATTATAGTTGGTGGGGTAGTACAACCCACTACATATCACCATGAATATCCCATTAAATCACTACTTTCTTGGTTATCATCCCATAATATCTCACAATTATAAATAGTTGGTTAGTTACAATTATCAACCATTATCACACCATTATTTAATCCAATATAATCCCATAATATCCTGTAATAATATCCCATATCATCCCATTTTATCCCATCATTTCCCATAACATCCCATTATCCCATTATTATCCCATAATGTCCTATGATCATCTCATATTATCCCATCCATTTCTTCTTAACCCCAGATTTCTTAAGTGATACCCATCACCGCCCAGAAGGATCCCATGGGATCTCCTCATCGGGTTTCAGGAAGCATACGCCCTGTGCCACGGTGTACTGCGTGGGACCTCCTTCCTCCAGCTGTTCCAACTCCTGACTGTTGCTATGGTGTTTTCCAATGTTCCTGGGATTTTTGACGGTGAGGTTTAAATGTTTCGGAGAGTATTGCAGCATTTTTTCTACCTGAAACCGTGAAACCCGCTTTAAAATGTCCCCTCTTTTGGACAATCAACCGTCCATTTTATGGGTCAAAACCTGCAAAATTTGATGGCTGATTTGAGTTCCAGGTATAGGCTTCCTACTATGGTTACTATGGGATTCGTGTTTTTAATGATTGTTATTCTTTGGATTTTCTATCATAAAACTCTGTGAAAATTCAGGGAGAGGAATATCATGGGACTTATTATGATCATTGGCGTTTTGATGGAGTATTCCTGAGTCCTGCAAATGAGTGTAAAGTCGTCGAGTTAGATCTCTACAATAGTTATGACTATTACTTGGTAACCATTATAGGAATCACCAAACAGATTTCGAAAAAAAAAACAGGACGGTTTGTAGACTATGTGTTCCCCCTAACTTCCGCCCATTTTTCGGCATCTCTAGGGCGGTTGCTACATTGACATACTGTGGATGGTTGCGAAATCCTGCGCCAGTTGTATATAATGAGATTATAAGGGTATAAACCATATATATATATATATATTATACACCATACCAACTGCAGGATTTCGCAACCATCCAACGTATTATGACTATTGACTATTGACTACTATTGTTTAAACTACAACTACTGTACATGACTACATGGCCTATGGGCAATTAACTAATGGATAATAATATTTAGTTATGGCTAATTTGTTGTTGTTTGTTATTTTCATTTATTGTCCTGTATGTGTATGTGGAAAAACAACAGGATGTCACTACAAAACTCTATTCTTGAAGAATGTCCCTGGCAATCTTCAAGACTTGCGGGAGATAGGAGTGGATAAATAAAATGCATTCCAAACTGGTTTGGACTCCGACAATTCCTGCGTTGATATGCATGATCATTCCGTGTCCGTCAAGAACGAACGAAGCGTGCCAGATGTTTTCGCCTATGCCGGCCTAAAGTGCGAACACAAAGGTGGCTTGATTAAAAGGTGCTGTGGTTACAATACATTACAATCAAGTAAAACATGCTCTTAACATTCAACAGATTACATAGCTAAGTAACAAATACTATGTCACCCCTGCTCTTTGATTGGGAGGGTACCATTTAAGTATCAGATTATGACTATTGGAGAAGTACCCCCCTAATTAATAAACCATGGTTTATTAATCCGGGGTTGACATTATTTAGGACACTGCGTGGCCTTGAAATTTGCATATCCACCAGCTGGGTTGGTCATCCACTGGTTACCCACCGCGCCTCAATCGCCATTGGGGCCTGGCTATATACTAAAGACCTAGACCCTCTACCCATAAATCATGATATATTTTAGCTGCTAAAATTTGATACGTTTACCGAACCCTTTAACTCTTTGGGGTATTTGGAGAGTCTAGGTATGCCATCAATTGTATTAAATTGTCATAGATATTGAGTCATCAAATTGAATACGTCTAAATCCATTGATTAATCAATCATTTTTCCTATTGAAATGATTTCAAATGGGCAGTGTTCAAAACCTCGGTCATTCCATTGTATTCGTTGGTTCATAGGGATTGCCACAATGGATTATGATGATCACCAATACATTGATTAGTATAACCCCTATAATCCATCAAACAATGTGTGTTTTGAACACTGCTCAATTGATTCTTTGTTGTAAAACACTATAATGATATCCCATGGCCCAACAGATCAAATTACAGATATACCGGGTTGTGAAATACGGGGCTATCATCTCTTCACATATACAACCTGATTCAACCAATTCTGAGAGAATCATGCCGGTCTATCGAGCCTATGATCAGGGTTGCTGCCGTTTTTTACAGCAACCATCTTCATATTTCCATAAAAGTCGCTATCATTCACCTACAATTGGGGATGGTTATTATTGTTTTACCAACATTAGTGGGTTGAAGCGACTCTGATAAGTATCAGGAACCTATTCAATATGCATTGCAATGAATGTTGCGAGGCATACATATCACCCAAATATGACATGGCAAGAAACATTGGGCATATAAAAATCATGAAATTTCACCCAAAATCAAGATTTCAATCTTTAGTTTCCATTCATACATAAAAAGGTATAGCTTTTTACTATAAAGATTGATCAATTTTCCAGTCATCTCAGGATCTCGTCTCAGGGCCCAGCCAGAACTCCGCGGAACGCGCCGTCGCGAAGCCGTGGAACCCGTGGAACTGTGAGCCCCGCGGTGACAGTCCCGGAACTGTTGGCTGTATCGAGATGGTGGTGTTGTCCCAGCTTGCTGATCCCCTGCTTGACGGTTTCACAATGTATTTAACTTTTAGTAGAATGTGTGTTTGGTTATACAATCTACCCAGTTCATACATGATGGTATACATATATATATATATATATTATATTTAATTATATATAATTATATATAATTATATATGTAATTATGTATGTAATTATGTATGTAATTATGTATATCCATCTTTCTTGGTGACATACCTCCTATAATCATTTGTCTTAATGGACGTGGCTACAACTTGAAATGGTGAAAAGAGTCACCGTGTCTTGACGTTCGACCCATGCTATAAAGATAGGGTCAAAGTACCAGAAACAGTATTTAGAGGGTTAATTTGACAGTATATCAGTACGAAAAAACATCATGTACCGGTACATATATATATGGGTATTTAAGCACATTTAAACACATCTACATTCACATTTCTATGGCTATTTAGAGGGTCACCCATTGCAGTCTGCCAGGGTCACATGGATGCGCCGTCTTTTCAACGGTCCGGTGGCGACGGGATTTCTGTCGAAGCGCGCTGAAGAAGCGCTCGGCTGTAGCGAAGCAACTGGAAGTTTGCATCTTTTTGAAGCCTGCAGTATGATAAACATGGAGAGCTGGGATTGAAAATTTCATTGCAGATATGTCAGATAATCATATCTGGGGCCTTTCATTCTGAAGGGTTTTACATGCTGTCTTATTTCGCATACTCCACTGTTTGCTAGTCAACTTCCCCAAGTGCTTGGAAACCCACACAAGTCGAAACATAACCCCAGTCTGGGGGCTTCCATAGTCATGGGGGTACCCCAATAGCTGGTTGGTTTATAAGGGAAAATCCCACGAAAAATGGATGATGACTGGGGGTACCCCTATTTCAGGAAACCTCCATATTACTATGGTTATATAACCACTTGTAAGGACTGGAACTGCACCCCCAGGAGTGGATTTTTCAAAGGCACCGTTCGTCTCGCGGCGTCACTCAGTCGAACTCGTTGCGCATTTGCATCCAAATCTGCGGAGTGTTGGCGGTTTTTGTGGCTTCCCAGATTTGGGGGTTTCCATAGTCACAGGGGAAAATCCCAATAGCTGGATAATTTGTTTCATGGAAAATCCCATTCAAGATGATGATGTTTTGGGGGTACCCCCATGACTCGAGAAACCTCCATTTCAACATTCACAAATCCAGAGGAATAGCCATGAAAACATGTTCATTCATTTTTTTCAGACAAACCCTTCATGGGATCTCGATGTTGATCCTTCCCAAGCTTTTCCCGTGATTTCTCACCAGGTTTTGGGGAACAAACACGCCCGAGCTCAGCTCGTGCCTCCGGTTTCCAGACTTTGCCGTTGTGATCGATACCGGATTGGCCCTTGAAACCTTCAGCATTTTCGAAGAGCCACTGCCATGCATCTTGGTGATTGATTTGTTTATGCTTTGAAAGTGGAGACCATACCCTCTGGTAAACTAACATAACTATGGAAAATCACCGTTTTTAATGGGAAAACTCACTATAAATGGCCATTTTCAATAGTATGTTAAATTACCAGAGGGTACTGCTCTTTGGTTTTCTTTGCGTTCCTGATTGTCCACAACATGTTCTCTCACATCACTGTTGCTCATGTGGTTTCAGACTTTTGGGTGAGAGAACATTGCTTTCATAGCTGACTTGGGTGACCGCCGATGATGAAACACTGCTCTTGCAAGTGTGAACACTATAGTAAATTGGTGCAATATTTTCTACTGTATGCATCTGTATGCCCTTGCCATATTTGGTTAATGATGAGGGACCCATCCACTGCACTACCACGAATTCAATCTACAGTGTGGGTTTCAATGTCTTGATACGGTGGATGGAAGAAATCCTGAACCAGTTTATAGGTGGTTTGTCCCATTATTTATAGTTCAACCATCCATGGTGGTGCAGGATTTCTTCCATCCACAGTATGTCTTGATGTCTATTTACTGTTATCTCAGATTACGCAGATGACACCCACTGCAGTCGAGTCGCGCTTCAAACGAGTCAACTCCTGTGCCCACTGGGAACAGTGTCACTGGGACTGGGTTGTGAAGAAACATGTTGAATGACTGTGGGTTTGGTGTGGCTTTAGCAACACATCCCATGTTTTTTTCTCTCAAAAAATCCAACCCAGCACTGTCCCAAACATGGACCATCTCCAGCCCAGCACTCCTTCACACTCATCTTTCCCTTGCCTTCCTTGCCTTTGCCTAAAGGCGGCAGCGAAGGGGGATGGTCAAATGGAGGTTGCTACCAGGTAGCAGTCATGGAGGTTTCCTGAGTCATGGGGGTACCCGCAGTCGTCATCCATTTTTTGTTGGGATTGTCCATGAAACAAATCATCCAGCTATTGGGGTACTTCCATTTTAGGAAACCCCAAGATATTGGGCATGGGAGAGTCAACGATGACTGCTCCTTAAAACCATTTTGAACATGTGGTTCCAGATTTTGACACGCGATCTCATACCACTACTCAAAACCATCCTGATTTATCCTTGCAAACTTCAGGTTGATGATCGTATCCACAAGGTCGCAAAAAAAAAAAACATATTGCATGAAGACAGGGAACAGTGCTTTCCAGAGTCCAACTAGATATTGGACACTTTGCAGAGCTTCAATTGGGGCACCAGTAAGCATTGTCTTTCTGATGGAAATTGTGAAGTTGACCCCCCCCCCTCCGCCAATGCTTAACCATTGGCCTTTCCCTTTGGTTTCCTCTTCATCATCTCTGGGCCTTCCATGGTGGGTTTTCCACAACATGGTGAGTGTCTGTCTGCTAGCGAATGGGGATGAATATTGAAAACATCTCTCGATTTGTTATCATTAAATTATTGAAACCAAACAGTCCACACGTAAGGTAATTGTTTCTCGTACTGGAATGGAAGCTCAAATTGAAGGGTTTGGTTTTCCTTCTTTCGAATACCTGTTAGGGGGATTCTTGGATAAGAATCCCCGTTGTTAACAGGTGGATGATAGCCTTTGTTTGAAAGTCCCTGCCGATCCGTACATCCTGTTTTGTTCCATTCGGGCTTTCTATACCACTTAGTTGCCACTACCGTGAGGCTCCTCCACTGTTCCTTCCACATTTCGTTGATGAAATCCCTCAGTTGCCCACCTCGGCATGTCCTTGACCGTCTACAGTCAGAATCTAGATTGGCTCCACATGATTTCATCAGGGATTCCGAATCCACGTTTGACAAGGGTCGAAAGGCGAGGGACTGGTCCAAAAGGGACTCTGCAAAATTGGAGCGACACACCACATTGTGACAAAAACACCACCAAATAGATGCGGAAAAGTATTTCATGCATGTGAAAAAACATATATCACATATATATATATAGATATTTATCCAGGTTTGCACCTTCTCCCACCTAGTTGGGGTTTAACATTATGTAATATACCGATATACCTTTCATTGAGCCTTGGATATCCCACCATATCCCAGTACATCCCCAATATATCCCCAAACACCATAAAGCTGGGTAAATTATAATATTTCACTCACCTGAATCTTGCGACCATAAAAGGGGATGATTTCCCTCCAAAAACTTAGTCCAGGGTTCGGGAGAACAGGGTTCGGTCGTGATGAAATTTACCCAAGCAATATAGATATTAACCACTAAGTTACCATGATTAACGAATCAGTCGCCATGATTAACCACTATTAACAGGTATATACTGACCACTACAATTCAAGACGTCTTGATTTGGCTCAACCATTGTCGCCAAGCATAGTGGCACCTCTTCACCGCTACCTCTTCTGGAATCCTCAAACCCGAGCTCAGGTTGCAGGGAGTTCTATCTCTGACCCATGAATTCCAACATTTATGGGTCACAATTGTGTTGTGTTCAGCACCATATTTACATATGTAAGTTATGTTCAACATCATATTTGGCCTCAACTGTTTTTTCTGTTTGGAGCCAGTCAAATGACGCGTTTTATCCCCCCTATACTAGTGACAGTCCACGATCAACCCGGGGGTAGTCCATGAGTGGGATGTTCAGATCGTCCCAGGTACTACTCAAACCAAAAATGCTCCATGTAAAGAAAATCATCACAACTCATAATCAACACCACAATAGTATAAATTCATTTACCACATAATAGTATTTTCATGGTGTAAAATAGTGAACATGATAATCATAAAATCAAGACCATAACTACGAAGGTACTATCAACATCGTATTAAGTAGTCAAGGTACTTTCACAATATTCATCATATCACGATCATCCCCATCGTCCAGCTCCTCTTCTCCAACAACATCATCAACATCAACAGTACCAATGTCGACAACAATAACATCGTAGACATGTATATCCATAACATTGTCAACATGTGAATAATTAATATACTGTATCTAATATTATATAATATAGAGTTATTGTATACGTATGTATGTATATATATATATATATTACAGCAAGAGAGAGAGAGAGAGACAGAGAGAGACCCTCCAAGTACCAATAAAATTGCTGTCTTAGCCCACAGTTTCAGTACTTGCACCATCTCTTTGAAGTATATATAAGCAGAGGTTCAAACGGTATATTGTAAAAAGATGTAAAAATCCATTCCAAACCAACACACCCAACAAAATCTAATGATCAGTTGAACAAAAATCCATTCCAAACCAAATCACGACAAAAACAACCCCAAATCTGCAAAAAATACTGGATCTGATCTGACCATTCTCCGCTCCGCTCCGCGTCCGGCTGGGTCTGCCCGGCACGGCTTCCTTCCCCTCGGCGCCCGGGTTCCAGCCCTGCCCCCGCAACGTGGCTGCGGAGGCCGAAGTTACCCGGTCCTGGCGCGCAGGGACCCAGGGAACTGGCCGGTGGTGGTTTAGGGAAAACCATGGGTTTTACCGTGCGAAAATCGTGGGTTTTACCATGGGAAAACCATGGGAAAATCGTGGAGAATGGAGAACCATTTTTGGGACAATCCCAAAGGTTTCGGGGATACATTCGACAGTCAGTATAACTGTATCCATTCAGCAAAGATTTTCGCTGACTTCAAAAATCATCCAAGAAGTCCCAAAGCTTTCAAAAAGCATGATAGGGAAAAATCGAATTACCAGCCAAATATGGGTCTCATGGGGTGTCCTGTTGTGTCCTGGGTTCACTCCAACCAAACTATTCAAAATGTCAGCGTTGAACATGAAAAGGTGGAAGCAACAACTGCCCCTGTCCAGGCTCATGGTATGAAGACGTACCTCAGTTGTCCGCAGCTCAGGATTTCGCGGATCGATCGCTGAATTTCAGTCTTTCTATAAGCAACTCTAAACTGAGCATTCCAATGCTATTCAATCTGATTTAGAATGATCTAAACCGACTCACATCAGTTGATCATACCACATTCACCAAAGAAATTCTCATGAATCTGAGCTGAACACGCGATCTGTCTTCGCACGGTCTTTGGCAAATTTCTTAAAGCCCAGTGCTTCCTGGCTTGAAGCAGGATGCAAGGCCTACCTAGACACGCCATTCAATTACCCATAAAAGCTATAGTACTTCACACACACAATGTCTTTTATTTGTTCCATGTTTTCGTGGCTTCCTTGAGTGTTTCTCAATTAGTAGATCATGTATGTGCCCAATTAAACAAATGATTTATGACATTTCTCACATGTCTGAACCATTGCTGGTGATTTCAACTCCACTTTGCAATCTGCCGATCATCCCCGAGACCGAAAGATGTGGCGCTTGCCACAGCACGGAGCTTGGGAAAACATCTGTGTTGCTTGAAGCCCTATGTTTGTTGGTCGACTCCGAATTCTGGAATATGGCCTTGAATATGGCCGATAGAAACCCAACATTCATCTGAATTCCTTCATATCTCTTCATTTTCGGTGGCTTCTTGGGGGTCACCTGAAATGGTGGTGTCCTAAGTCATGGGAAAACTTAAGTCGAATTCTTTGTTAAGAGGATTTTCCATGAAATAAAACCATCCAGCTATTGGGTTACCCCTCATGACTATGGAAACCCCCAATTGATCCAAGTCATCAGCTCAAACCACTCAGCGCACATCTCCCAGGGCGTTCAAAGCTTTGAAGGCTTTCGATGCTGAGGTCCTTAGGCCGCAGGATGACGAAAAATTAGTGACCCTCTGAAAACATGACCCACAGTGGAAAAAAAAAAGTGGGGGCCCGAAACCATAGCTGAGTTGGGAAACGTAACTCCAATGATACTTATAACATCTTCTCACTACTAGTTAATGGGGTTTATATAATGTATAAACTAACTGGAGGGCCCCACATTGTAATGACCCACAGCTATCGGAAAACACAATGTTTAAGAGGTAGATCACCTACAAACAGTAGCTATGTTAGATTACCAGAGAGTAAACAAATTGTGGATACACCAAGTTATGGCAATTTTACTTGGAAAAAAAAACAATGATGAACCATGACATTTTGGATTGGGTTCAATAGACAAATTAAGAGGATACCATGCTTTTGAGCCGCAATCTTACAGGTTTCCTGAAAACGTCCTCAACCAAGTCTGGGAGATGGATGGGACGATTGGAAACATCCCCGGTGCGGAGTCGGAAACTGCACTTGTCACCAACTGCTGGATGCATTGACGACTTGGATCCCCTTACATAGGCCTTATATAGGCCTTATATATGGTAGGTACCTCCACTTTAGGATCCTGAAATTCCTATTGATCATTGAGGGCAGTTCAATTTGTCGGCAGTTTCGTCATCGTCGTCGTCATCCTCTTCACCGTCCTACGACAGGGCCAACAAGGTCCACACCAGTCCACACCCCTGGAAGTTCCTCAACTTGATCCTCAGGCACCAAGGAAAAGTATTGAACACCAACTAGAGATATCTTTTGGTGACGGTTAATTAATGCAACCCCATTTGACCCCCCCAAAAAAACTAAAGGCACCACACATGATGAGAAAATGTGTATATATATATATACATATGTATATCATATACATTAATAACTGAATAATCAATGATTTACGTTTAACAAAAACATACTACAAAGCTTCTGGCCAAATCAACACATCATTTATCAGATGGGAAGACCTCTAGCCATCCCAACCACAGCTCCTCTGGGTTTTCCGCTGGCACAGGAACTTTGTCATCTGGGCCAGACCGCCGACCCGGGACCCGGACGGCGCACCCCAGAAGATCTTCCAGCGAAATGGATCAAAAGAACATCCAGTCAGTCACACAGAAAAAAGACCGAAAGTTGTGATGGATCTTATATCTAATATCTAATATCTAATATCTATATATCAAATAGTATCTAAAACCTCTATATCTAGATATCATTAGATACCTAGATATCTATATCTGTGATGGATCTATGATGATCTGTGAATCCAAGACAAAATGCTACTGTGGCTTTCCACAGCGGCACAGCGCAAGGTTCATCCTCATGCGGAACATCATGTGCGACCCATTCCCGAATTGCTTAGTGAAGATTTTCAAGCAATTCATACCCATAGGAACCATGGTGCTGGTATATATGCTAACATGACTGGGGTATCTTGATGGGATCCATGTTACCATATATAGCAGCACCATGGATCCTATGGGATATGGGTTTGTTGAAAGATATCTTAAAATTGGAGTATACCGCCCAGTTACGGCCAGTAAAGATAGGGCAATTTCAGACAAACCCATGTTTGAAGCTTTCGTTTCTTAGGTACTGAGACCCTCCAAGTCATAAAAATTGGGATCCCAAGACTTTGGGTGTATGAAAACCCATTTTTTAAGGTCCCAATGAACAGTTTTTGTTGGCTATTTCCCAAGGGTTCCCCCCGATTTTCCCATCGTGAAAAAGTATGTTCCAGTACCGTGCTCTTTCGGCCGACCTGGCCCTTCTGAATCGCTGGAATGCGCTATTTTTCCACCATCCTCGGCATCAAGCGGCAGATTTTGCATGCAAAATCTGGGAAAATCTGCAAAAATGTTTGACCTTTAAATCATATTCTAACTCATCACAGATATGGGAACACTCCGATTGTCTCGCATGATGTCACATTGTTCTGGGACCCACGGCCTGTGCTTCCAGGTATTGGGACTCATGAACTGTCAATCTGTCTAACAAAAGTAGTAGGATAATGAGCAAACTGTTATAATCAACCAATATCTATATACAAACCAGCTATTGATTGATTGTTTTATGGTAGAGTTCAATAGCTGCTTGGTATAGATATCACTAGCCATAGATCCTGGGTGAATATTATGATACTATAAGATTTATGAATACGATTTTGTGCATCACATTGTGTAACATATGAAGTTTATGATTATTTCATTAATATAGGAGGCCAATGATATTGATGTCATAAACCAATGTTCATTCAATCATAGGATGTCATCCCACTTGGATGTGCATCCTAGTCAGTGGTTTATAACCCCTACAAAAAAAAAACTGGAAACCATTTTCAAGACCTATTTAAAAAAAAGAAACTGGTTTTGGCCCATTAAAAAACAGGCTTCGGCCCCTCATGGGGGAGTGATTTTTGCCTCTAAAAAAACAACGGCAGCGCGCTCCTCGGAATCGCTGTCTGCATAGGCACCTGGCGGGAAGGGGAAGCTGGGTGGCTACGGGGAAGTCCCAAAGTGACCTCAAAGGCTATTGTTGGACCCGTTGGACATAATTTAGCATTTCATGCAATGGTTGTAGTCCATATTATTTAATATATATATATAGAATAAAATATAATCAAAACACATATTATTATTGTTCTTATTTATATGTAATCCCTAGTATAATATAATATATGTCATGCACATAGTATGTACAACTCAGATCCATTTACCAGTTTAATTTCGGATGTCAATACGATTGAAATCTAAATTGTTGAGCAACCCCCTTAGCTGTTTTGTGGTTTCAACCCAAACCAATTTATACAATCAACAATTTTAAGTCGACTCCAATGGAAACCAATGCAGACTTTTGGAAATCGTAGCGACAATTCCCTTTCTAATAATATTCCAAAGCATGTCAAATGTCTGTACGTGGTGCCAAGGCCTATTAATTTGATAAAGGCGATTCATTGCTATTGATTCAACATCCGGTCTGCAGGTTGTAAGCTCAATTTTCAAGGGTTTTTGGCTACCTGCCTTCTACGGAAATCAATAGCCGTTCTACGGAAATTAATAGTCGTTCTATACGGTTTTTATACGGTATTTTTCCGACCACGTTCAACCCCTGATCACATCATTAGTCGCTAAGTACAAATTAATGTCCTGACCCTTAGGGACGTAAACTTGACGATCGAAGAAGAACAGGGAACTGACGCTGAATCAGAACAACTCAACAACGAAACAACCCATTTCTGGGTGGTTCCATTCGTGTTTTGAGGCCATTCTAATTCACCAATGTTTATGGCCCATAAATATCGTACACACAAATTATGCAAAAAATGACATGTGCTGCTAGACCAATGGGCGAAGCGTCACTGAGGCGTGCCTCCCAGCATGGCGTGGTTTCTGGGCGGGAAACACTGAGATGATCTAAGGAAAAACGGCAAACAGTGACAAACTGTGTCAAGATATCTCGAGATTGGCTGACTACCCATAGTTCATGATAAATGTTGGGGAAATGTGTCAAAATGTCTTCGGCATTGCTTGGATCAATGATGATAAAGGACCAGCTTCATGCCATACCCATCGGCTGGATGATTTCCTTCAAGGCTTCCTTGCTCTGGCGCAATTGCTCAAGAAGTGAAGGGATGGCCATCTATGATTGGATGCTGGGTTGGCTGAGAACTGTGGACGCTGCATTTCTAGAAATCAAAATGGCTGAGGGAAAAATCTTCGGTGGCGTGTCAGCAGAAGCTGCTTTTAACTGGGTATTACAATATGAGACAACATGTATAGCCAAACAACATTCCAACAAAGTATCGAACCAAGGTTTACCAACTGATGATAATCATACACGATGTTTCTTGTGCGCTGAGGGGTTACAAAACAAATCACCCCATCGACGAAACCAACTCATTGCGTCAACCGTATCCAAGGCCATCTTGGAGATGGTTTCCATAATCCTAACCGGCAGTGGTGAGGATTCAGTGGTTAGGATTCCCCAAGATGTTAATACTGGCATATGTGGTGAGGACTCCTCAAGATGTTCAGCCCAAGGTGTCTCAAGACATGAGTTGACCAACTGCAGAAAAGGCAGAGACGTTCCGATTTTTTAAAATTCGACTCGGTCCGATTCGTTTTTTGTTGCCATCATCAGACGATGTTTTGTGCATCGAATTCACTGCTGGTACATCAACTCATCCTGGATTTGCGGACTTGCACAACATGAAAGTAGGAATCCACAAATTTTGAACAATACTGTAGGACATTGTCCGCAAGTCCAAATTTCAAATAGGAAGTCATCATGATGTCTAGCCAGAAAAATAAAAAACAACTCTCAAAACAAAAAACAATGATGCATACATGTCTCTAGCCAGCAGTTGTTGCCCCTACCTACAAGAAGCAAGCAGTTTTCACCCACTTGCCTTCAGTTTCAACCCATTTGGGTTGTTGTTTCCACCTTGTGGAACAAATAGGATGATTGTTGTATGTCTTTGCGTCTGGTTCAGAGGCTCAAGGTTTGTTTCTGGCTCAGTGCATTTGTTTTTGTTTGGATTCTAGTCTCACCACAGCCAAGGCTGTTGGTTGGGCAAATGATCCCATACAATCCCCCCAGATTCCCATTTCCGGATGCAGAAAGTGAACGTTCAGTGGGATATGGGATATCTATCATACTTGTTTGTCAAAGGTACCAAAAACAAACAAAATCTCCTACCATGTGCCACCAAGGGTTCCCCCAGTGTCGATTACAGTATAGATACCCTCAAGATCAAATAAACCACCTTGTCCTTCAAATTAGAACCCCGCATCTGGCTTCTAGAATAGCCTCCTTTCAAATTAAAAAAAAAAACAAACTTTTTGACATCCCTCAACGGAAAAAAAAATAGAACCCCAAAGTGTACGCATGATGGGGTTCTAAAATCGTACTCCTGCAAACCACAAAATCATGGAAACTTGAGAGGTTTTTTTTGGGAATCTCCTTGTTGTCATCTGAAGCAAAATTTTGCATTTCATTTGCGCACGGTTTTTGTCCTCCCGTACGCATTGCACGGTTCAGGTCATCAAAATGGTTGGGATTTTTTGTTTTTGAAGGATTTTGTTAAAGGCTGTGTCAGGCCCACCTTTTCCGGAAAATATAAGCAGCACCTTCTTTAAAAGATGTTCAAAGCAACGTCGGGATGGATGCAAAAATCGATTGCAACCTTTTGACCCCCTTTCCCCCCACAAAGACTGCGTCGTCCAGTCATCTTTTGAGAATGTGCAGAAGGATGTAGAATGTAGAAGGGATGTCAAAGGATGGCTAAGCGGCTAAGTTGGGTTATAGCCGCTATCAGTCAGCACCTGGGGTTCTAGAATAGTTGCCTTCAAGCTCCCAAAGCCTTTTGACACGCATTGACCTGGGGAAGATGAATATAGACACACGTCCTTCTGTCCAAACGGTTTGGTTGAACCAAAAGTGTTGGTACCTAAAAAATGTGCAGAAGCCAAAGGATGGCTAAGGGGCTAAGTTGGCTTATAGCTGGCCATCAGTCAGCACCTGGGGGTCTATAATAGTTGCCTTCAAGCTCCCAAAGGATTTTGACACGCATTGACCTAGGGAAGATGATTGTAGACCTGCGTCCTTTCTTTCCAAACGGTTTGGTTGAACCAAAGTGTTAGCATATAAAGAATGGAAGTGCTGGTTGGAAACAAGGGTGCGCATCACTGCAGGTTGCTCATCACAACTTGACCTGGCATTTGTACTTTCCAAGCAAAATTGGCATTGTGTGGGAGGTTGGAGGTGATGGTGAGGCTCGTGTTATTTCAATTGCGGATGTTGCCGGATATGATTCAATACGTTGATTATCATTGCACATTGCTGCAGCCGCTCAACACCGTTTTACCTCCTTTTTTGGCAGAATTTTCAAACCAAGCGACGTTGAAATCACCTGGTTTTGAAAATGGAAATCTTGATCGACCAAAACCAGGGATGCTATATAATTCCCAACATGTTTTGCACCGTTGTGCAGATACTTCATCACGACTTGGTTCCTTTTTCTGCACTCCAAGTCAATGACCTTCTCGTGTGGTCTGTTGGAATGAATTTATACCACAACAAGGCTCATATATCCAAACTTTCAGGGTTCTAATTTGATAGCCGTTGAGGGTTCTAAAATCATAGTGGATATGATTTTAGAACCCTCAACGGCACCCCAGGGGGGATTCTAGACACCTCGATCTTGAGGGTATCAATATAGTACAAGAACATTAACACAAAAAACATGTGACTTTTGGTTACCAAAGGTGAGCATATCATCATATCATCAGTGGGTTCATTCATGTTGTTTCTCCATGTGCTGGTAGCTCGAAGCCACCCCATGCCATGGCCAAGAAATTCTCATCCCATCCGTCCCACAGTTCCTGGGTGCCAGCTGGATCCGATCCATGACTTAGCGCTCACCCAGTTTATCACCCAGCTCCAGAATTCGTATGAACTCATCCTGGCGATGTCATGACAGGTGTCTTTAGGCTGAGAAGTAGTTTCATGGAACTTCCTGGTCTCGAGTGGTGCTTGAGTCTTTGCGAAGAAAATTTTACCCACACAGGGTGGTAAAGCACCAAGAATTATGACGAGGCAGCATGCCAGTTTGTGAGATGTTCTGGGCAAATGGAGTCTCTAAGTCCTTTTTTGTCAGGAGCTTAAAGCCTGGTTTGCTGGAGGCCCTGACTTTCTGAATATGGGAGGGGTGCAGTGCTACAGTGCCTGCCATGGCCATGTCAAACGACCGGAAGATCTGTTGTCATGGCATCCTGGAATTGGGGTAACAGGTGCACCCAACATTGCTCGAATATGTTCGAATACACAGGACACAGGTCTTCTTAAAATTGGAGGATCCCCAAGTCACCATGGGTTTCAATACTAAAACGGTCTAATGAGTTGGATGCACACATAGACAAGACAACAAGATGCCCACAAAAAAAAATGTACCCTACAACCGTTCATGCTTTGAGAACTTCACTTTGCACCATCATTCCAATGTGTGAGTGATTTCTAGCCATGGTCAACTGCTGTACCGAAGTTAAATTTGGAATGTATGTAATTGGATTATTATATTATATCCCCAACCCAGAACCTTGTAATCACCCCCGGTCGCCCCCAGTAATACTACTGATCCTCCAAGCACAAAGTACCAAGCCCGAAGCGTCAGCTCTTCTTTTCGGCATCGAATGCAAGAAGTAGTGCTGTCGCATCAAATCATTGCGTATGGGGGCAGTGGTTCTTCAGATGCCAATTTGGGGAGGTGCCCCCGTTTGGGCACCTATCAGAGACTCGGAAGCACTGCCCATCTGAAAGTTAGTTTACACCAAAGGAAACCGCTCAAGGCACCGAATGTTCGAGGGCAGCACACCCCCTTCTGCGTCGGAGCGGGTTCAAGGGCGAGAGTGTGAACATGCAAAGCTGGGATGATTTTTTTTTAAAATAAGCTTCTACTGTAATTGCATGTAATTGCGACCTGCTTTTTAATTTTATTACACACCCTGATAATGCCGATGACTCATTTTAACCTTGTACATAAGTGTCTCTTTATCTTTGCAAGAGTCACCAATGACTGTCAGGGTTACCATGGATAAATTATGGTAATTCACCAACCTGCACTTAGGTCATTTGAAGATGATACCCCCAATCCTAAGCATCATTGACCTCTTGACGTCGCGATGTGAGGTAGTTCATGCACCGAGAACCTGCAAGTTGAGTACCATATTTTTTTTGGGGTCAAATACTGCTGTTTTGGCGATACAAACCGAGGGTCAAACTGGATATACGGAGACAGAAACTAGATTTGCATCACGACCCCCCCAATAATTACTTCCTTAATCAAATAACCAATTCCCCAAAGATACGTGGGATTTCCCATTTCGAAAATCAACAACATCTTCAGACATCTTCAGCAAATCCAGAACTATATACTTGATTTTCCAACTAGAAACCTCCATATATAGTCCATATTAAATATACCAGTGGAACCAAGAACCTATGAAATCGTAGGGTCTGAGAGAAAACCCGGGGTTTCGCATCAAAACCCGGGGTTTTGAAAAGCCATGTTTTTCATCATGTTTGAATTTCCATGATCTGTC
>Ga0126342_10008392_pt1 | contig 18507 bp, 15 predicted proteins | sample Cyp1metagenome_FD_92528 | JGI IMG/M metagenome (GOLD analysis project Ga0126342, IMG submission 92528) | Coral microbial communities from Lord Howe Island, Old Settlement Bay, Australia - Cyphastrea 1 metagenome | ecosystem: Host-associated > Invertebrates > Cnidaria > Coral ...
CGGGTTAGCCATGGCTGCATCAGAGGTATCTACACGCCCGGTGCCCTCGGTGGAAGAACCCGAGGGGGCAGACATTCCTACAAGGAAGAAATTAGCTTACGGCTGATAACCTGTTTTACAGGTCACCTAGCCAAAAGTAACCAACACTAGCGCGCTTGTTTCTTGAGCCATGCACAACGAGTATATCCAGTGAAACCCAATAAAAACAGAAAATATGTACATGTATATTGTTTTAGATTCTAGATATTTCTAGATCATATTTATGCATTGTGTGTGGAAACACCAGTAAAGAAAGTCCACCGTTGGATGCTTGGCAAGTCGCCACAGGTTACTGGGCAGCTTGTCCACATAGACCAGTCGTTGTAGGCGCAATCCACTGGGCACGTGCTCGGGTCGCATCGATGTCCTGGAGTGGTCGGCGGAAGCCAGGCATTGAAAACATTACCCTTTCCCACAGAAAGCCCACAACGCACAATCGGCAGCAAATTCACTGGATAAGAAACTTTAAAAAAATGTCTTCTGCTCGCCTAGACTCTGGAACCAAAATGCAACTTCGTACCTTACTCATCCTTACTCTGCTTATTCAAGGCAAGATACCTGTTTGCTGTACATCGTCACATATGCCACCATGCTTCGCTTCTGACAATATAGTCCTGAAGAGGTCAACGGCCAAGAGAGCATAGAAAGGGCCAGGCGGCCAGAGTGATATTGGCGCCAGGAACATAATTTGAAAGTCAGAGAAAACGGCCCCCTAGGTTGATATTAAATGATGTTAAATGTGCCTGACTGTTTGAGGTGAACGATTGTCCATTTCCCACGGTTGCCTGTTTCGCGTTGAGCTGGTGGCGCATTTAGTGCAGCTCCAATCGCTCCAATCTGAGAAGGTGCAGTCCTTCCAGGCCACTGAGAGTTGCACTGAGGGCTGGTGAAAGTTGATCCTCCAACCGATCTCTAATACATTCTGAGACGAAAGTTGCACCTGTTCTGCTCAGTCCTCTGGGCAAGGTTTCACAATTGTACAGTTCTGTTGCTCTTCGGCATCTGATTGATCGCAGACCTGCGACCTCAGATGATCCCCTCGATAAACCTGTTCAAGCACTGTTAAGGAAATGAGTTGAAGCGGTTTTCAGTTTACTGTAAATAGTGCAAAATGATACTCTGACTATCTTTAACTAAGCTAAAAAGTCTGACAAAGAATGCGTACAGGTCAGATGGTGGGCTTCAGGTTTTGGAACGATCACTTCTGAAGCGAGTACAAAGAATGTCGACGCAATGGTAGAACACAAGGTACGGGAGATACAGTAATGGAAACTGTACACCGTATACCATCGTATACCCATGTTTGGGACCAGGACAGTGACTTTCGCGCATGGGAAGCTCAGATTGCTATCTCCCTCGCACCCGAAAACGATGAAAGAAACGGATTGCGAGGAGGACAGGAGGTGAAAAAACTGAAAAATAGACTCGGCGAAATCCGAAGTTCAAGACTTTGAAGCCCTTCATGTCCCCACTGGCCGGCATGTCATTCTGCTCATCCAGACTGATCCATTTAGAACCATCGAGACTTCCTGCAGCAAAAAAGATCTATCAAGTTTGCTGAAATCATGATTTTTGGGTGCCTAGATGACTTCAATCTTTCCTGCGTTAGCCACACTCCACTGAGCATTGTCAAGTGAGTATTGACTTCTTGCTGAAAGCAGCAGACAAAAAGCAAGCCTGTTCATGTTCTCGCCATCCAAAGGCAGATACATCAAATACGTCGTCACATCTCAAGCAAAAACATTCAGAAATCCAGTCCTTGCAAAACCCAGTCCACTTCCATGGTGCCAGTGGAAGTCTTGCCACCCTGAAGATAGTACGTGTCCACCACTGTTGGCTCCGTGAACTGATACCTCAGGCTCTAACAAGCTCAAACATATTGGGATCATCAAAGTTGAAGGCAAAAGTTGCAAACTTCACTCAAGTACCCGCCAAGATGCTGCAAAGCCCCTCGAGAATTCCCGCACAACGTTGGACGCCTTCAATCGCAAAAGGGTGCCATTAAGGAGTAGACACAGAAAAAAAAAAAGCTTGTCTTTCGGATATTCACAAGCCTGAAGTACATTGCCAAGTCTACGACGTAGTGTCGAATTATAAGTCTGATGTTGACATCAAGAGATTGCTAATTTGCTAAACCTTGCTGCCACAGCCACTTATCCAGCTGATTTTCTCTACATTGCTGTTGCACACGGTGATGACTTTGTGAAACCCTCTCCAAGCAAGATCGATTTCAGTGCCTTGACTCATCCTGACCCAGACCCACATGGGGGAGCTGGCCACTTAAATGAAAAGAGTGAGACTTCAGGAAGCAGGTCATGGTTGTCTTTAGACCTTAACTCACTTGAAACCTCCGCCACACCCTGATGTTGTCATGCGTTCGCGACATTATCCTTTAGCTTGCTGCTTGCGGGCAGCGTGACAATACCCAATGCAGTGATACTTGGACAGGTGTTTCGTGATGATAGCTGGGTCTTCATCCGTGACATTGTACCAGACTGTTGGGGATTGACCTGCGCATGGCCCAGCGCACGCCATCCAACCTTCGCTCTTGTTTTCTGGTACCACCTGTTGAACTGTTTATCAACTGGGTGGCGTCTCAGGTACTTGGCAGTCAAACGATATACGTCTGTCATGTTTGTCTGCGAGTACACCAGATAGCCCCCGTCAGCATGGCGTTTGTACCAAATACCCACGGCCTGCCGTCGCGAATTTTCAAGCAGTTCTGCTGTGGGCACACAAGCAGACTGGGGAAGGCAATCCAATCCGTCAATCGAGCTTTCAAATGCTTCCGGCTCTGTGCGGAAACCGACAGATTTGTCCCGATGTTTGTCATCTTCGAGGAATTTCGGCAAATAATCTGCATGCGCACCAATATCTTCGACAATCACCCGTGCATCCTCCAAGGTCACCTGGGTAGAAGATCCATTGTTTGGGTACTCCAAGAGGTCAACTCGTTTAGAAAGTTGATGGAAGATGTCCTCAAAAGTACCATTGATTTGCTCATGTATGTACACTGCAAGGCTGTGAATTGAAACCAAACCTTCACCACTGGCAAAGCGCTTTTGAAAGAAAGTCAGGTCAGCTGGTGAAAGCACTCGCTTGTGGAGCTTCCTGGCAACGAGGCCTCGAAACATTTTTTGATCAATTTCGGCTCTGCTTTGGAGCCTCTCCACACCCTGCTGAGCCAAATCTGCACAACGAATCCGGGCGCCGAAGAGCTCAGAATCTTCAGCAGAATCCTGCTGTGACGCACTTCAACAAACTGTGCTCACCTATTAGACCCTCTACCAGCTCTAACCTCCCAGGCACCCGGATGCACTGCGACAGATCGGATCCGATTGGCCTGAAGCTGCGTGCTCCAGTGCCACGAAGTGGAGAGAGGAGGCCACCTGGCATAAAAGATCAGAAAAGACATATAAGGGATTGTGGTTCTCAATGTATCCAATGTTGGTACAGACAGATACTAATACTAATACTACACCTCTCTTTGATCATGAACAGCCTTTCAAAGTCAAAAAAAATGAATGGCAGAACTCCTTCAGGCAAGTCAGCACAGGTTGGCCCAATCGAAGATTTACTCCGTTTTCGAGATCGATTTCGTACCCTTTCAATCTCGACATTGCACTGGGTTATCTTCAAGGTACCTGTGGGATCAAAGAAACGCATCTCCTCTATGCACCAGCCTGACAGCTCAGTGTGGCAGAAGGTACAGTAACTATTTATCTATGACATTCCCTAGACAGAAACAAAAAAATCCATGAATGAATCCATGAATGTCCATCTAGCAACACCGGCTTTTGCCTTCAGAATTTCAACCATGACAAAATTTTGGACTTGTTGGACATTGAACTACTCATCAGGTTCTGTTGATGGCATGCTGACAACACCCTACCGTATCTGATTTATCAATTCACTCCAAAAACGACAAGGCGAAAAGTCACAAAGATCCGTTGTTTAGGGAATCTTGTTGTGGATGGAATGGAATGTGTTGTTTGGACTTGGATGTTGCCTTTTATCAGTTTTATCAACGATCTTTTGCACGGCACCAGCCTGCAGAACTGGCGGGAATGGCCAGGGAGTACAGCGTGTACGCAGCCCGTTGAATTGCAAAGCTCGTGAATCCTCCGGGTCGCTGGCGCGATGGAGGGCACGACACTATGGGATGACTACGGGATGACCGGACGATGTTTTTTTCCATTCGTCGCATGAAAGGGTGATCCTTGCTGGCATGCAAAAGAAATGTTTAATTAGATGTACAAAAAACTAACCCTGGTAATCGGGCATGCATGGGCATTGGCGCGGATGGTCTTTGCGCGCTTCAAGTGCTTCATGCACCCATGCTTCCGTAGCAGGGCATGCCAAAGACGAGATAATGAAAGGATTGTTGGTGAGCAACATGTGCCAGTTTGTCGGCAATGGCAAGTCTTCTGGTGCTCAAACGAGAAAGCTCTGACCATGTGGGTTTTTTGGACTATTATCTCCAAGATGCACATTGATCAGTCCCCTCACGGCCCCAAATGCACCGGGAAATCTTTCATCGACTGACCCAGGACTCCTTGATCAAATGCAGTTGTCCAGCTGTTCATGGATCCATCCACAGCCCGTCGACTGAGTTTTTCGTCGGCTGACAAGGCGTAGAGCATACCACCACTCAGCAGAACCTGCTGGCAACAGCTGGTAGGTAGAAGTGAGTTGAACAAAGATAGTCTATTGATCATAGAACGTCATATTGAACAGTCAATTCTGGTTCCATGTTGAAATCTGGGTGTGGCATGGCGCGGTATCGTTTGAAAGAGGTAGTTGGCCTGGATGAGAGGCAAGCCCAAGCTTGCTCCCATCATCACCTGGTATGACCTTTAATTTGAAGCTTATAGACACTTAGAGGAAAGATCATAGATCTATTCGTGTTGGTGGCCCACGGTTACGTGCAAGCTGATGGTTGGCTTTCGGGGGTGCGTTTCACGCATTCACCAGTACAGAATCCCATTGCAATTTGAGGAACTGAAGTCCAGGTAGAACCAGAGGCTGCTTGAGACCAGCTACCTCAGCAATCAAGGACTCAATCAGCTTAACCGGCCAAATTCAAGGCTGCTTTGTCAAGGGAGAGAGGGAAGCATCGACAGAAAGATTGACCTTTCCAAGGCACTAGAGCTTGAAGCTCCTTCTGATTGCATGTAGATCCGGTTGTCAGTGCTAACTCCTGAGGTTGGACTGAAAACGCTTTTGACAAGACAAAATAGCTTCTTTCACATGCACTGACCTCACAGCCCGTCCGAAACAATCAACAAGGGATCTTCATTGGGTGGTACCTCACAACCACGTGTTGAGACCGGGATGTCCTTGATTTGGAAACTGCTAGGCCCGCTAGGCTAAAGTGACTTCGCACACAAACCGAAGGTTTAGAGTTGACATGGGTTTGACATTGATGACATTGCAATTTGGGGCCTAAAAACAGCTAAAACTGCTCTGATTCGATGGGGAAACCAAGTCAGGGGCTCAATACTGTAGTTTGGGAATGCAACATAAGTTGACCACATGTGGTCAGCGGTCAGCTAGTGGCCAGGGAAATGAAAGTACTTAGCCGCCATACTTAACCAAATCTTAGGAGTGTCCATTCAACCAATCCCAAGCCAAGCATCCATAAATTTTACCACCGGACGCAGCAACCTCAGAGACAAAGCATTCCATTCTTCCAAGTCTGGGATGGCCAGAAACTTGGAACACATATTGCCCAGGGCATTCTGTGGTGAATCTTTCTAGGATTCCCAATATGGGGCGGTGTTCTCTTCCGTTTCGGTTCTGAAATATCGATGCAGAAGAGACCACACCCAGCACTGAGTTCATCAGTTTCAGTGGAAGAGTGACTGCTAAAGGTTTTCTCAGGTTGTGGCTTGCAGGAAGGCGCGTTCAGAGGCTTGCTGCCAGGAGGTTTCAGTTGACATCCCGATCAAGGCTTGCTGGTAGAGCTTCCCCTCGGTGCCTCATCTGACTCATCTTGCAAAAAAAATGTTTTCAACTCCCGCGGAGGTGCCATGTTCAATAGGCAACTGCCGATGGGCAAAAGGACCTCAAGACTTTTGTGGAGCGCAACCAATACAGCTGCACTTCCCAGGAATCCAAATTTGACAAGTATCGGCACCCAGGACCTATCTGGCTGCTTTAGCAACTGGTCTTGGTCCCATGGTTCCATGCAAACAAGTCGCTGAGACCATACACGGTTCCTTCACCTCAGTGCTGCATCTGATTGAATTCCAGCAAGGTTCAAGGCTACTCAGCTACTCTCCCTTGACATTTGACATCGGCTCCCCTGTTTCCGCAGAGTACAAATATCTGCATTCCGCATTCCTGCTTGTGCTTTGTTTTTTTTAACCTGCAGTCGATTTTCAACTCAATGCTTCATCCGTGTTATCAAGCTGTCGCAGATTTGCCCCCACTGGTCTTCAGAGTTGTTTCTGCTGGAATCAGAGCACCGACAAGGACCATAGTATCATAGTCCAATCCGCACGCATAGCCCACCGGACAGTGTTTTTTTAACGTTGGGAAGCAGTTAACTCATCGAGCTGTCCTGCTTCCTAACTTCAGGAGCTCACCTTTGTCTTCAAAAATTGTCAAAAACTGAACTGACCGAGAAAATTCTGTGAACTCCGATGCTGACCGAGAAGCCACTATCACCAATGGCTAGCTGCTTCCATTGTTCTCCCCAGGCGGCAGGAGACCACTCAGTCATGTTGCCTCCGGTCCTAGGTGAAATTCAAAGCCCTCCCAGTGATCAGATCCGGTTGGTCTGGCTCGGTATGACTGGTGCTTCCTCAGGGGCGGCTTTTTAAAGCAAGTTCCTCTTGCAAAGGGAAGCAGAATTTAAAATGTGGCGGATGAAGAGTCTGTAATATTCTGTAATTATGTCTATTATATTCTATTATTGTTGCTCTTTAGTTTTTCGTCTGGGACATGGCCTATGCACTACTTGCACAGTTTGCAGCTGGCACGGGGAGCCTCTAGAGCGATGATATTTCGGCACAGAAATTCCAGTACTGCGAAGCTTTGCAGGTGGACATGAAGTTGTCAAGCTGAGACCAGACCAAGCGCTGACTCGCCCAAGGTGGTACACAGATAGAGTCAGATAGAGTACATTATCCCAACCAATATACCCCATACTGCAGAGCGCCACCCCACAATTTCCACGGCCAGGCTGCGCTTTGAAGATGCTGTTCTGAGAGATGCCTCAATTAACGGCAACAAAGGCGGGCAAGGATCGAGGCAAGGCTGGGACAGCTGATGCTCCAACATTCTGTGGGAACATCAGCTCTTTGGCCAATGGAACTAGTACAAAACAGAGTGCTGTGACATCCTATCAGACTGGTCATAGAGATATGGATAAATTCTATCATATATCATCCTATTGTATCTATTTGTCCTATTTTCCTTTCTTGTCCAACAAGGCTCTCTTGTCTTGACCCGAAAAGAAACTGGACAGCTCCTTGCGTCCCAGAGGCCGTACAGAGCGTCGCCTGGGGATCTCAAGCCCAAGATAAGCCCAGGATCTGAAAAGTAAGTTGCAAGCACTGCAAGTTGCCAATTTGTCGCCTTCAGACTTTGTTTCCATTGCCATTTTGGAAAAAACGACTGAGCTCCGATCGATATGGAAGAATTTGGCTCCAGCTACGGTCCTGAGACAAGAGATCGTCCGAAGAACCACACAAAGCATGATGTCAGGCACTTGACAACTCTAAAACATATAAAACACTGACAAAGCCCTTGAGTTGCTGGCTCGCACCTAGAAACAGAAAAAAGAAAGTGCGCCAGCTTTCCAAAGAAATCTGGGTCTGTGAAATTCCGCACAAGAAAACAGAGCCAGGTCAGAAGGCCTGACAATTTCCTGCGCTTCAAGAGCTCAGAAACACCGAACCAGCTGGCAACATGGTGTGAATTGGTGTGAATTGGTCATTAACCATTTAACCATCAATCAACCCAGCCGCGAAGCCCGCTTTGGTCAGAACATGTCAGAACTCATGAGGAAAGGGTGTCCAGGGCCATCAAAGAATTCCCCAATTCAGCTTCGGCTCAGTGGAAACTGCCAACCAGCTTGCAATGGTGAGGTTAGAGAGGTGCTGTTTGTACAGCTTCTGGTCCTTGCCAAGGATACACAAGCGTACCCTGTAGCTATAATAGGGCCCGCATCTGCACATAAATACCGGATCCATGATATCCAAGTCTGAAACGACAAGAGGCTCGCATCAAAATGCTTTCGGACTTAAAAGTTTGCAGGTTGGTCACAAAGCTCGAAGACAGAAAAGTTTAAATGACATGCTTCTGGTGATTTCTGTAAATCTTGATGCAGTACACAGCAAAAGTAGCTGGAAAGGGTGTGATAGCATGAAGCTCCCGTTTAGACTCCACAAGTCTCTACGCCAGGGAGCTGCGGAGATTGCATAGATGATGCTTCCACCTCGGCTCGCAGAAAGACGACACTTCCAACGGCTGTCAGATGTTTGGCTCACAACTGGAACTCCAGTTGTACACATCAAACTGGACGCCTTGCCACTTCCCCCAACTGCTTTCAACAGAAGTAGACAAAAAATGATAACAAGACTTGAGGTATGGGAAACCATAGGATGCCATGAAGTCTTGATCCAATTTTTCAGGTGAATTAGATTGAATTAGCATAGCTTGCAGAGGATAAAAGCGTGAATTCCATATACAGGTCTGACAACTCCGTACAATCAGCTGTACAAATGATACCATTGTTTTGTGCATTTTGTACAATGCAAGAGCATCTAATCTATTGGATCTATTGGTATCCTCTGCTCCAAAACGCTGCCGTGGAGCTTATGGCAATGCTCTCTAGGGCCATGTCGTCCTTGAAGGACAACCCGTGCTGGATTCAGGTGAAGGTCTTGGCTATGTTTGGCTATTTCAAGATCCTTTAAGGTCAAAGTGTCTTGATGAACCCAAGTCTTCCTTCCAGTGGCTACTGAATGGCTACTGCACTGCTCCTTCACATGCAACGAATCCGTCCATTTCTTGGAAGACTGTTGAGATTGACAGCCGAAAGAGAGTCATAAGCAGGATGGATACCCGCAGGGGCCGGTGCCTGTTGGACCTTCAACCAGGAGCTTGTTGGGCTCATCCTCATTTCCAAGGTATGCAACACATGCAACACGTGCAACACGTGCAACACTCATCCTGTCCAAATTCTCCTTTGTACGCCCTCGTAATGCTTGGTTTCGATCCAGATTTAATGAGTCCCACTATCTCGGTGCTGTGTGTTGGGACAAGAAAAGTGATTGGTACACAACTAGTTTTTTCTTTGACTTGGGCTGGTTCAAGACATTAGCTTCTTCTGCTAGCATCCAGCAAGTGTGATCCAAACAGTTTGTGGTCCAAACAGTCCAAACAGTCTGTACACCTGGAACAGTACTCAAACATGATCAAACCAAGCTCAGGCATTCTGGTTTCGGATCTGGCGGGCCCTTGGAGCCAAAGCGACAAACTGACAGATTGCTTGTAGAGCTCAGTATTCTTCACGGCAAAAATCACGTCGCCTCCCTCCTTACTTTCGACTGCTCGGGAGCCTCAGCAAGATGCTGCCTTGACTGGAGGAAGCTTTGAAGTTGCAAAATGAATTGCTGGCAGATTTACTCAGTTTAATAATGATGTTTAATATTTCTTCGAGTGTGTCAATGTACAGTGTACAGTATACCATACAATACCATCCATATATACATAAAGTAATGCGGCTGATGGCGGCTTATGGCGGCCGTGAAAACATATCTGATATCTGTCAGCCCAGTTCCGGACGCTTGATAGTTCCTTCGCCGCAACTTGAGCTACACTGGCTCCATGAGGACCAGTCACCCCAGCCACATCCTCGGGCACCGGATTTCATCAGTGGTCACCGTTGTCTCGTCGTTAAGCTATATCCTTTTTGTATCCGCAAAGTGAAGCAAGTTAGACAACCGCTGTGCCATTCACACTCAATTCATCTTAATTCATCTGATATGATTCATAGGAAATATCGGCCAAGCCACCGTTTAGACCGTGGCTTAGGACTGCATCCAGCTCCGTATCTGATGGCGAAGGGAGCACAGTTTGTCGATATTGCAATGTGGTGCAATGGTGTGCAACGCACCTCACCTACTTCATCTACCTTGCCTACCTTGCCTACCTCTTAATCTTGGAGAAGCTTGATCTGCAGCGTTGTGTCAAGGTGGGAGTACATGCACTTCAAGACGCGGTCGCAACGCATTGTGCAAGATTTCGACCACAAGTTGATTTTTGCAAGGAAAACGCGTGGACAAATCAGAGAAACTCTACCAGACTCTACCAGTGAGACTGCTTCCAGCACAGGACGCTGCACCCGTCTTGTCACCTTCAATGAGGAGCTCTCCATCGCTCCCCACCTCTACTTCAAGCTCAGCAGCACCTCAGGTGTGCAAACTTTGGATACCTTGATTATGCGTGATCAGAGTTGCTTGGCTAATGGACGAAGAGATCAAAGAGAGTTTTGAAGTCTCTTGCTCCAGACAAAGACAAAGACCGGCAAATGCTGGAATTAGCAAATGCAAGTAGCTTTGTTTCCGGATGTTTCCGGTTTTCAGGCGTTACGGATGTTACGGTGAGACATGGTTTGCGTTACACCGAAGTGGATCCCTCTGGGTGCACGGCCCCGCCGTCGGACCTAGCAGTTTTGGAATGTGGAGCGACCGCTGCTCTGCGTAAGGCTTTGAGAACGTTCTCCGACAGGCATCTTTCGTTCAAAAGGAGACCGCAGCTTTCTTACATTCCCATCCTCTCTGATAGAAAGCTAAAACCATGTCAAGAGATGTCAAGATATGTCGAAAAATGAGAGAGTCGAGTCAGGCTTGCTCAGTCGATGCGTATGGCAGCATTCTTGACTCACGTCTTTACAATTCTTTGCAAGCTTTACATATCTTTATATATATATATACATGTTCTTGACGAATTCTTCACCTTCCCTCTAAAGTTCTCTAAAGTGTACATATCCTTCTGCAGGATCTTTTCGCGAAAGGCTGCTGAGTTCTCCACCTCCGTGGGATGAGTCCTGGCGCTTTCTTCGGTGCTTGAAGGCTGTGCTTTGGCTGTGTGATCACAATGTGGCAACCGCAGAATGACAATGTGGCGCTCCTTTCTTGTGGATCCTTTTCAGATCGCAACAACCTGAGTGTCCGGGAAATCGTGGATTTACCAACCCTGGCGTACTTCGACCGGATTTTTCAAGACTTCATGGTAAGAGATACAGAACGATTACTTACATTTCGAGCTCCTCGCCAGTAAGCTACATATAAAATCTAACTTAACAGTCTTAACAATTAAATATCGTTCTCATTCTTTCTCATTCTGCAGTAACCACCAACAATACATACGATAATATGAGTACGATGGGATAATCTGGTGTCACAACTGCAATTGAGTCTCTTTTGGAGACTAGGATTCTCCTCCTGGCAAATCTGCACAGGTGCACATGGTGCACACATTTGTTCGTAGCTGACGCAGCTGACGTAAGTTTGTCATCAAGGCAAACTAAAGATTAGCGAGAGGGTGATGCCAACCTGGCCAATGTTGATGCTCTCAGCCAGGAGAAGACATGAAAATAAAACCTTGGCAACGCAAAGTGGAGCCAAGTTGATGACATCGGAGATCGCAAGACACACAGACTGGCACAGACTTAAAACACAAACAATAGGTGCTTTCCACATTTTCCCACTTTGTCACATTGATTTACACCCACAAGTAGCAGCCTCCTTCAAAGCAATGAAGAGACATAATGAAATAAGGAAAAGATTGGGAAAACAAATATAGCTTTATTTCGAGGAAATAATCAAAGCAAAAGTGTGGGCTTCACTGGGTTTTGTGAAGGTGAGGTTGGTATAGGTTGGTCATGTGGCATGTCAATTCTTTGGTGAGGTAATGGGGAGGTCATGAGGAAGGCACGGTGAGGCCCGGAGTCTTACAACGATTCAGGTCTCTGGTCCAGCCCCTATGGGACTCCAACGCACAGGAAACCACATCGTCTCGCCATCCTGGGAGTGTAACATGAAAAAAGATTGAAAGACCTCCTTCATTGTGACAGATTGGGACAAATTCCGACAATTGTGAAGATTTGTAACGTCCACGACAGGAAGGAGCTCTTTTCGCATCACCAGTCATACAAACTTTCAATGGAGTCTTGCAAGCCTGTTTCCACATCAAATGTTCTGATTTCTTCAGGTTTGTCTTTGCGGAAAGGGAGAGTTGTGCAGCTTAGAGTCAAGGCGCAATGGCTAGCCCAGCGCCGTTGAGAATATGGAAAAGGTTAGACCTTAGCGCGGCAGCCAAATGCTCGTGGAAAGACTGGAAAAGCTCCATCTGCTGTATCCGATTTACAAGAAACATCGCAGTCTGTCAAATCGCTGCTTTCCGTTTCCGTGAGTTTCCATGCTGCAACGCTTTCCGTTCGTCCAAGAACAGCTGAAAGGTGCAGAAAGATGCAGAAAGGGATGCAGAAAGGAGAAAAAGCTGAGGTCACAACAAACCCACGGACGCCATGGCGCTGCCGGCGGCGCTTCGGGCCAAAAAGGCAACATGTGACAGGTCGTGACAGGTCGTGACAGGTCGTGACAGGTCGTGACAGATCAGCCATGGTAGCTTCGGCTAAAAAGACCCGTGACTCTCGCTGGTCACAAGTATCATCAGTATTCATCAGTATCATGTTTCTTTATGGTTCAATAATGTTCAATAATGTTCAATACTCTAGGCAATTCCTGATACCTGCCAGCGGCAGTACAATGGCAATTGTTGATTGCACAGGAAAGCACCTTGTTCAAAAGAAGATACCCAAACCAGCCGTTTTGGTGAGTAGATTTTGGGTTGATCGGAATTGAGCTGTTTCATCCTGAACTGGAAATCTCAAGCTTGCCCTGCACGGATGTAAACGTGCCGGCATTGCCGGCGAAATGCTGAACATTTGAGGCAAACTGTTCCCACGTGCTGCATCCCATTCAAAATGAAAGACCTATCGGATATTGTTATAGTTATGATTATATTATGTTGTGATCTGGCATCGAACTTGGTAAGGCAATATGCTGCAGCATGTTCAACTACTCTTTTCCACATCATTTGCTAGCCTGCGTCGTTTCGACGGGCGCTTTGGGGCAGCTGTGGAGCCTGCAGCTTAAGCCGATTTAAGCAAATGAGGTGCATCATGGGGACATAGGGAGCTTCCAACAATGGCTTGGTAAAAAGCCCGCATGGATGTCCTTGAAGCCATCATCAGCGTCCACCAAGAGATTAATTACCAACAAATGCATGAAGACAAAGCTCAAAGCTCATGATTCTTGATGATAGAGGTCTGTAAACATGATACAAACAGCATCAAACAGCCACATTCATGAGGAAGTTTGCAAAATGAAATGGACCCGGGATGCATGATTCAAGGTGATGTTGGTGTGATGATTGGTCTCCATGCTGATAGGGATAGATTCCTGGCCGACCGGAGCCTCTGCTTGGGAATATTCTGCGACACTCGAATCCTCGGGAGAGGCCTTCAAAAACGTTGCAATCCAGTGAAAAGTTACGATGATCGCAGACTTAAAACGTAACTACTGTGCTGCAGCAGTTCCATCTCAAATATACAGTAAGTCTTAGGACGTCAATGTGACTGCATGTCAGACGGCAAAGTCTGTTGGAGAAACATGTGGCAACAGGCGGCAACAGAAACTGGCCAAGCTTTGTCTGTTGCCACAAGTTTTGTCTCCGGCCTTGCCATAGCCACGACTCTCTTTTGCAAGAGCTGCCATGAAGATGGGCCTGGCACTGACGACCCCTGGAACCGGTCTCTATCAGATCCCGTAACAAAGTCTGTCAAAATCCAGATTTCATAAAGGCAATCAATGGATCATTTTTCAAAATAGTTTTCTGAGGACTAGGCACAATGCCAAACAGGAAGAGGAGGATATCGAGGATATCCTTGGCAAGGGACGCAAGGCGTCTGCCACTAAACAATGCCCCTACACTTTGGGTACCTTGGGGCAAGTACATTCAAAGATTCAAGGCAAGAACTCAAGAACACCAAAAGAATCAGATTAAGAATCAATTTAAGTGTTCAGAGAGCCAAGATCAACCTCTAAAGAAGTTTCTCGCGTTTTTCAACATTCCCAAATTTCCAAAATCTCCTCTCTCAAGGAGCTGCCAAGTTCCAGCTCTCAGAAGGCTCAGAGAAGTCAGAAGAGTCAGAAGTGTGCTGTCAGAGTTTGCACAGGGATTTGCAAATGGATGTGCAGGCTAAGCGGCATGTATAAAAACCCGTATGCCTTGTCCGGTCCTTAGAAGTGGGCCATTGCACAGCTGTGGCAAAATGGAGCATAAATGGAGCATCGCAGGTTTGGCTCTTACCACTGCGCCACACCGCCCCCAACTGTGCCAGGATGTGCCAGGTCTCTCCGGAAAAGAATAGTGCAAGGACGCACAGGTGTCAACCCCTGGGGCTTCACAACCGCTGACCTCGCTGCCAAACACATGACATGTTCAGTTCCGAATCAGTTCCCAGCGCTTTGTCAAAGTATCTCAGGAAACAAATAAGCTATAAGCAGTTTGATGATGTTTGATGCATATTCATACAAGCATTCATACATTTCATACATATTATTCTGCTTAGTTTCTTAGTTTTCTCCTTTGGTAAAGTTCTACCTGACCAAAGCTGCAGCCAGGTGCCTTGTCGAGCATGGCCTGCGTGCAGGTGTTGTCCAAGAGGCAAGTTGCCAGCGTCCCTTTGGGTTGGCAGCCTGACAGAAACTGACAGAAACTGTGTACTTATGATGTAAGTTTGACAAGTTGGGACTCGGATTTAGCAGCTTTGTTCCGGCCTTCAAAGCTGATCCTGGGCTCATGGCTCAAGGGGTTTGGTGACAGATCGTGATAGGAAAGTGATGGAATAAGCAGAGCAAATGCTCAGAAAGGCTCAGAAAAGCATGGATTCAATCTCCACTGTGGACCAAGTGCAGCAAGGCAGCTGCTTCAAAGAGCAAGCCGTGATGAAGCCAGACATCACTGCGTACTTAGCAGCAACATACAGGGCCTCACCAGGATTGTCGGTTCATGTCTGTTCACGTCAATGTTCAGCTCCACTGTCTTTAGCTGTGCGAAGCAAGCAAGGGTGTAGATGACAATGTTGTCAAATGTAGGGTCCAGATGGGCCCAGCAAGCAATTACCATAAGCTCTCCACACATTATGATACATTATGTAATTATGTCTAAGCTTACTTGAAACATGTTCTCGCCTCTTGTCAGATTCGAGTCTTCTTCCAGGGCACTGCAAGCCAATGCTGTTATGTCGCTTTATTTATATAGATTGAACGATTGTGGTTGTTGATCCGTTCACAAAGGGTTCTCAAAACTGACCGGTTTTCCGCTTCGCCTTGGTGACCATAGCACAGAAGACATACCTGACATGAGGGCGTCACCGTGAGAGCACTGAGCAGAGATAGCTCCAGCATCTCCAGCATGCCCAGCATGCCCAGCATGCCCAGCATGCCCATGCCAAGTTACTGAATCAGCATGCCAACCGCTCTTCTGTGCACCCACCACCTTCGCGGCCACTGGTTTCCAATAGGAAAAAAGCAAATAAGGAAGCATAGAAAGGAAGAATAAACAAGAGAAACACACCGAAACACAACCAGCAGATTCTGGCAACAGTTCTCTCTTGGTCAACCTTGATCAGCCTTGGCCTTGCCTAAAGCTTTGCTTAAAGTCGGTTCAATGTCGATTCAATCCCTTTGACGTCCTCATTGCCCTCTCAATGGGCTCCCTGGCGCAGCGCTCAAAGTGGCCGCCAACATGACGCAAGCAAAGGTCAACTGCAAATCCTTGGATCAGAGCGGGGACAACCGGGGACAGCCAGGCGCCATGCGATGCCATCTGCAAGAATTGAGATAACTTGGCCTGGTATGTGTGAGATTGATGTCTTACTGTGTCTTGGCGTGTCTTTCATGCTTTAAGAGTTGGCGGATGGCTTGGTCCGGGCAGAGTGCCTTTATGGTCCTCACAAAGCCCATATACTGATAGAACAACTACCCAACAGCAACCGTTCATTGGTATTTTAAGAAAACTGATGCTGGCTTCTTGCAGTATATGCATCATCCAAGGGCCAATCTGCAGGAATCTATATATATAATTATATATATATATATATACATATCATATAATTATACAATACACCGTGACGAACAAGTCAATCTCTCATCTACAAGGCATTTGCTTGGAGCAAAGCATCTCTGCCCTCCAACCCCACCCTTCATTAGACTGATGCTGAGGCCCCTTCTTTGAGTACAGCCCGAGGTAGCAGCAAGCACCTATGTACCTGCCAGACTTTCTAGATGACAAAATATACAATAGATCACAATGTCATAGTCATGGGCTTCACAAGACTAGTTCATTCTTTCGATCCTTCCAGGCAGTGTTGCTGGTCACAGCATTGCAGCAATTCTTTCTTAGGCGACTCAAAAACGCATCCAATACAATCTAATGCGCCTCATATGCGGTTGCTGCCAGCTGGATCCACACGTTAATCTCTGCTAAGCGCCAGGTCCACCTCGCTCAGGTGAAAGGCGAAAGCGAAGAGCAACAGTCGCAAACTGATTTCAATCCAAAGGGGTACAGAGGGAAACCTCAAATGACTTAATGACTTAGAAAGACTTCGGAAGATCCTCAGAATCATACCTTCAAGTGCCTTCAAGGGCCTTCAAATGCCTTCAATGGCTTCACAGTGTCTGAGCCACTCACTGCCGGGCAGTGAGATCTCGTGGGAAGGGCAAGCAGCCAGGACAACTGACAATGCAGCTGGACAGGCCGGACAGGGAGAAAATATATGAAAATGTTGCCAAAGTACAACTTGAGACAAAAGTGACGAAAACTGTCAAGTTGAAGTCCTTCCTCTGGGTGGATTATGTGGATTTGATTGCACTACACATTGGTCCAAGCCACTTCTGCGCCTTTGCCATTACTCCGTTGTCCCTCCAACTCATGCCAGTCTGATTGAATCCAACCCCGGTGCCTCCCAAAGATGTCTTTACCACTCATCTCCCAGGAGTGCAGGTCCTCAGATACCAACGAATCCCATCAAATCCCTGGAGTGCACATCAGTGCAGCGCACATCTCGCATTGAATGGAAATTTGTCAACACGGTAGCTGTGACAAGACTGGTAAACTCAGAGCGGACTCAGTGCACTCTACAGTTCTCTACAGTACAGCTCTTGACAGCTCCTGCAATTTTGGGTTCACATACTTTTCTCGACCTGCTGAGATGTCCAGCCGACTCTGGCACGTCGCCTCGCACGAGGCACGGGCACAGCCCGTAGCAATCTGTTTGGTGCCTGGGCAGCGCCATGTTGTGAGGATTTCCCAGATGTCCACTCGGTAGCACCACCTATCACTGCATCACTGTATCAAATTGGCATCAAATGTCAAGCGATGCCGCAGCTGTGAATCAAAAAACAAAGTTCTCTCTGGCGCCTCTTCTCGTGCTCGTCAACAAAGGCACATCTCCTCCGTTGCAAGCAGACTCACTGCGCTGCAAGTCAGGCCAAATGTGGCATTTTGGACCCCCGTTGCAACATCGCCAGCATAGCAGCAGGATTGCTGTGGATTATCGACCAAGTCGGTACAGCACCTTACCCCTCCAGATTTCTGTATTGCTTGAAGCAAATGCTTGGCAAATTAACCAAACAGTACTTGTGCAAAGTACTAATTCTGCGTTGTGCCACAGCCAATACAGCCATAACCATCTCTGCATGTGTTTCAAGACATTTTGCAGAGCTGCCAGGTATGAATAAATCGGGACGGGTGATCCGGTATTTGCTTGGTTCGCTGTCTCCTACAAAGCAGGCAGCTCACAGCCAAGGTCAACATTGCGCTCGAGATTGCCAAAGAGAGTCGGAACTTCCTACGAGAAATGGCAATGCCCAGAAGAGCGCCCAGAACAACAATTGCTTTCACAAGCTTAGGAAAATAGATTTGCCGCAAGCGAGGTGCCCCTTCCACTCTGTGAAGGAGTTGCTGTTGAAATGTGGTTTGGAAATTGCGCAACACTAGACTTGGCCTGTCAGCCAACGAAGCTATGTTGCCAGCCAAGTCAATGTCCCAGCCTCTGCTCAGCTGCCTCAAAGGTCTGATCGTTGGGATCAAACCTTGTGTTCAGCAGCCATGGTGCAGGTTGTTCAGGAGAATCTCCGAGTTTCTCCCTTCTCTTCGCTGTTAGAACGATTCGACTGCCGTCAAATCTATTGAATCTATTGGAAAACCGTGAAAGTTCTGTGCACCTCTAATGGCCTAATAATGGCCTAATACATCCAATACCAAAACTGTTTCAAGTTTTCTGCAGATGTACACTTTTGCGAGACAAATTTCCGACATAGACTGCACTGACTGCACTGACTGCACTGACTGCACTGACTGCACTGACTGCACTGACTGCAC
>Ga0126342_10008393_pt1 | contig 18506 bp, 18 predicted proteins | sample Cyp1metagenome_FD_92528 | JGI IMG/M metagenome (GOLD analysis project Ga0126342, IMG submission 92528) | Coral microbial communities from Lord Howe Island, Old Settlement Bay, Australia - Cyphastrea 1 metagenome | ecosystem: Host-associated > Invertebrates > Cnidaria > Coral ...
CTGCTCTTTGGATTTCTTGTCCGCCTCCTCCTTCCAACGCTGCATTCCGAAGCTTGCAACTGGTTTTGACAGCTGCAACTACTGTAATCATATCCACTACATCAATTCCCAACTCTTCTGAACTGCGTCCTCCGGCTTCTGCTCTTTGGAATTCTTTTCCCCTTCCTCCTTCCAACGCCGCATTCCGAAGCTTGCAACTGGTTTTGACAGCTGCAACAACTGCTGTGAGCTACATCAATTCCCAACTCTTCTGAACAAACATCCTCCGGCTTCTGCTCTTTGGAATTCTTGTCCGCCTCCTCCTTCCAATACTGCATTCCGAAGCTTGCAACTGGTTTTGACAACTGCAACTACTGTATATAATCATATCCACTACATCAATTCACAACTCTTCTGAACTGCGTCCTCAGGCTTCTGCTCTTTGGAATTCTTGTCCCCCTGCTCCTTCCAGCGCTGCATTCCGAAGCTTGCAACTGGTTTTGACAGCTGCAACTACTGTTATCCACTACATCAATTCCCAACGCTTCTGAACAAACGTCCTCCGGCTTCTGCTCTTTGGATTTCTTGTCCGCCTCCTCCTTACAATGCTACATTCCGAAGCTTGCAACTCATTTCGGCAACTGCAACTGCTGTGATTATATCCAAGTACTTCACAGTAAATCCAAGTACATCAATTCCAAACCCTTCTTAATTCGCGTCCAACCCGTCTGTTGTTGTTTCTCTCCTTGCCATCCTTGTCGTGCTCTGCTTCAGTATCATTTTGATGGCGACGAACCTTGGCCGGGCAATGCCGTTCCACTGATCCCCATGGCCGTTGATAACCCATCCCCAAAGGCCCCATTTTGGATTCCAGGAGACGACTGCAGTACTCATCGCAACTTTGAGACCTGGTCAGGCTCAGGTCTACTCTCCCAGTTTCTCTTTTTTGGGATGTCCCGAAAAAAATCACCAAATTTTAATGAGAAAAGTGATGATAGACCATGATAAACCATTGGATTTTGGGTGTGTCCCATGTTTTTCCCGTCATCTTCAGACAAATTGACGTGCTTCAAATCCACCAACAAGAGTCAATCGTGCCTGCTCCATACTCTTGCTCTGTCTGTAAGAGACTCGATGACCGCTGCAAAGTCGGAGGGCCTGTCGAGATTCCCGGACTGAAATGAGATATGCAGCATCAGTGAAAACACATGAGGAGAAAGGCAAACCCCCAAACACCCAAATTTTCAAAACAGAATTCGGACTGTATGGGCAGACATAGCTCTTGCTTCCCACAAATTCATCATCAGCTTCTCTAGGGTACCAACCTTTCTTGGCATCGTGAGCCCTGCTTTTAGAATGTTCAGCGAGCCTGGGCAGAGTTCAATTGTTTAAAAAACAACTTGCTTCTGGGTCAAAATTCACATGGTGAGAGTCTCCTTATTCAAATTGCTTGCACCCTGTCTCCTTGCTATCAGGTGTCACATCGTTTAATATTTCTTGCGCTGCTCGATCCTCAGATGGTGAAAGTTGGACACAGAGAGAGAGAGAGAGTCAGTGTGTGTGTGTGTAGATATCAAAGACAGCCACAAAGTATCAAGTCTGAAGTAACCGTTAGTAACCCAGTAGCAGAGAATTTTTTTTCAGCTCTGCCAAGGGACACTTCTGACCAACAAGTGGCACCATAAAAACGCCACACATCTCAGTGAAGCCATGCATCAGAAGCCCTGAGTTCCGGTGCTGCGACTTCAAAACGATCTTCTCCACAGAGACGAAAACAACTCATGTCGCAAAAACACCAATCATAAACTGGGTTTACAATACCCCCAAATGATATAAACAGTTAATAAATGTTAATTATATAATACTCCCGAAAATTCTCACGATTCTTGGGATGTGATTTATATTCCCCCAAAACAGGAAAGGCGTGGCTAACCAGGCCTTGACGCCCCGGGGGGTATTTCGCACGCAACGATACTGAACTAACTTGGCTTGAGCCAATCTGCAGCCATCATCATCCAGTTTTGAAGCACCAAAGCAACGTGGTTATGGTTCAAAAGCCAACAATAGCTGCTATAGACACTGCAGGATGAATACCAAATCTTCCACCTCTACTATTACCATTTTGGGGGGAATAACATACTTCACACCAAACTAGCTGCTACTTGTGTTCATTCCCCACCATGTTGCGGTTTTCGGAGCCTTGTGACATCTTGTGACCACCAAAACTCAGAGGCTGTGGCAAGGCCAGTCTGAGCAGCCTGCATTGATGCGCTTGCTGATCACCCATCGCGATTTACCAGTGTGGAACAGGTAGACCTCGCGGATGGAGCTCTATCGGAGCCTATCCCCATGTTTGGCCAGTTAAATCCCATTGTATCTTGATTGCTGATTGAATCCCACTCATTTTTCATGCCCCATCTTTAGGTGGTATCCCCATATTTGTTGGATCCGCATTTTCCAACATGAGTTACCATGAGTTGCTTGATGTTGCTTGTACCCTCATTTTGCTGGGTTCCTTTTTTCGATGTCATATTTGGACTTTCTTAAGATCAGTCAACTGGATTAGCCTAGTCACTGGAGCGGAAGATCTTGCTCTCCAGCAGGGCCTGTCTTTATGTGTCATTTGCAGTGGCCTCAAAGGTCTCATGGTTTCAATGGATGGATCCAAGCAGAACAAAGCCATCGAGCCACGGGATGGGGCAAAGACTGACAAGCCACGCGATGGAACGAGGTTCCAAATTTTGAGCCAACCGATCTCGCAACTTCAGTCCTAAAGAACTGAATGAAGCTAAGGCATCTGCTCGTAGGTTTCATTGATGAGTTTGTACCTTGGATGTCATGTGACATGATTGAAAGGACAAGAAAAGCCAAGGTTCAAGCTATTTTCAAGTCTCTTAGACAGAGGCTTGAAGTGCATCAAAATGTGCAATGCCCTTTTATTGGTATCATCATACTAGCTATTTATGCCAACGGGCCGCGTAACGGCCCTGCAGCTTTTTGGGTTTTCCTGCCTTCTATATGATGTTGCTTTGACGATGTTACGCTGATGGTGTTTCGTTGACGATTTTCAGGATTGGGGTAGGGTGGGGTGGGATGTTAAACGTTTGTGTATACTTGCTGACGCTGGCGATGTTGCGTTGATGATGTCACGTTGAGGACGATGTCTCGTCGACAATGTTAAGGGTTGGGTTGGGGTTGACTGCACAGGTCACTGCCAAAGGCAAAGACAAAGCCTCGAATCCAAGGCTGCTTATATACATGTACTCCTTTATGTTCCAAAAAAAATCGAAAGATCTCTGGAAAGACACTGGTCTACTCTGCAAAGCCAGCAAGTGAAAAAGCATTTGGAACAATCCTGATTTTGGGGGGCGACCTCCAAAACATCGGCAGACGTGGGACAAAATGCATGTGGGCCTCCCGAATTCATATGAAATGAACTTGATGATACAAGGATTTGTTCAAAAAATTGCTTAAAACCTGAGTTTTGCAAAGATTGCGGAATTGCAACCCCTAAGAAACAGCCGGGCCGTTACGCGGCGGCTTATTTATGTTTATTTCATATGGGTTCCCTTAAAGGGTCAGAACGATCCCCATACAACTCGGTGAATAACCCCCGTTTCATACACATCATTTATCAATGATATTCTGATATTAGTTTGGTCACAAAAAAAAATGTTTCAACTTTTCAACTCTAATCTCTTACCAATAATTACCAATGGTGTTTAATGGTCTTTAATGGTGTTTTATCAATGATAAACCTATGCACCTACCGGTGGCAAGGCACTTCCCAGTGCAGCCGGAGATGACAATCGCTGCTCGCGTGCCGCTACCGCTGGGAGCAGCCGCTGGAGCCTGTGATCCGGGAGTTCATGATGTAAAAAATGGGGAATTAATGGTGAATCAATGGTGTTTGATAGGGAATTCATGGTTTTTTGGATGGGGAAAAAAAAAGTGCGACTCATTTAGTGTTTTTGAGGTGACTTAAGATGATTCACCCTCTGGCAATTTGTTACATAGCTATAGGAAACCACCACTTTGAAGAGGCAAATCATCTAGGCGAAAGCCATGTTCCAGAGTTTCCATAGCTATGTAGCAATGTGAGTTAAGTTACCATAGGGTAAAATTCGATTGATCATTTTTTTCGAATGGATGGTCATCCCCCACGGGGCTGGAGTCCTGGGATCATCTTGTTCGAAATGGAAAAACATTGGGTCCGATTTTCAGACAAGACCATATCAATCATATCATGTCTGGCTATTGCTTCAAATTCATGAAACAATTGATGAATCAAATTGCGCCAAAATAAATGTTGGAAGACTGCAGTTTACTATGATCATCCCAGTGCCAATCATCCCAACAAATCCCAAAACGGCACCTGCGGCGGAGCCGCTTGACCTGAGAATTCCCATGGAATTATCATCCAAAGAATGTTTTAAAAGGGTGGGATGAAAAAATCCCATAGAATCATCAATGTTGATGAAAGAAGTCTGCTTCAAATTTCTTGATGATCACTAAAAACTGGGTGAAATGAGCCAGACTTGACTTTCAGACTATGATGATATGTTCAATATGTATATGTGTCATTGTAGATGTATAAATATAATATATATATATATATATATTTATATATATATATAGGTAAATTATAATATTTCACTAACCTGAATTAAGGCCATTTTGGGATGATTCCCCTTACTAACTATGATTTCCAGTGAGGTCGCAGTGAGGTCGTTATAATTTACCCAGATATATGTATCATAAGTTTGCTGTTTAAGAGTTCGAATCTCTCATCCTTAGAGTCCTGAAAAAAATGTCGGCTTGGCGCTGAGGGTCACACCGTTGGAATGTCTCGGCGTGTGCTCCTGAAAGTGACTAAGCTTGAGATTGGTATACTACCCTCTGGTAATCTAACACTTTGCCATGGAAAATTTACCCATTTCATCCCATTTCTAGATGATTTACCTATTCAACATGGTAACATTGCAATTCTTCATGGCAAACTGCTAGATTCCCATATCAAATAAGCGTTCCTCAAAAGGACGGCTGTTTGCTAGGTCGCTTTTCGGCCTCTGGGCTTGGTCGTGGTGTTGAGGAGCCCTGCGAGTGCTGGAAGAATTTCTTGCCTGCAAGGAACGAAATAGTGCTGTGAAAAACTCTGCTGAAATTTGGACTGTCCAAATCCTGCACTTCAAAACATGTTGAAACCAACTGTTCATTGCTTCAATGACTTCAATGACTGAAAATATCTCAAAATCCCAAGAAATGCCATCTGTTATCCCAATTCTGGGTGAAATCCACATGTCACTGTTTCTCACCTCCACCGGCTGAGCCTGATGGCTTCGGCTGAGCTGGGCTTTGCCGATTTGTTTTTCCTTTCCAGATCTTTCCAGCATCACGTGAAAAATCCCACAAGACCTTCGGATCAGTGATGATAAGTGGAAATCCCATGAACTGTCCTGCAAGACCAACGTAACCTCCTCCGACTCCTTTTGGACTTCCAGCAGGACTGGCCATGGAATCGGCCTCAGATCTCTCAGATGCCTCAAACGAACCAGGCCCAAGTGGTTAGCTGAGAGTGGCGCACCTCCAGTGGAGCACCGGTTGGGTCCAGGGTTCTTTGAAGCTGACAGGAACCCACAGGAACCGACAGGGCAAACGTCATAGATCTTTTTTGGCAAACGAATCCGGTAGCATCATCTACCCCATGCAATGCCATGCAACTGCAACGATTGGAACAGCCCCTCGCCCGTGCAGCTTTTGGATGGGAACAGCCTAGCACACTCTATCTGGCAGCAGGCTCTGCTGCCAGCTTCTCATACAGACTAGCTTTGCTGCCACGGCAGTTGCCAGTCTTGCAATAACCATCAGCAGGGAACTAGTTAACTAGTTCAGCCAGCCGGCGGTCCGCTGATTGAGTTCTCACTATTCTTATCCATTGCAATAGTGTGCCAATCCTTTAAACGTGTTGAAATATGTTGAAATCAGGTTGGAACAACCTTTTCTTAGGCTTTTGTGTTCAACGGAGCGTACACATTGGGGTTTCATGTGCTGATTGTGTCTGCTTCTGCATGGTATGATGCTGGCCCATGCAGCGCGCACTCTGTGATGCGAGCTCCTCTCACCAACTTTCACCTGATCTTCGATATCTTTGCCAGGGTTTGCCAGGAATGGGGTTATTGACCGACGGGGGGTACACATGAAATCATAGTGCGAATGTAATGGTGACAAAATTCATCAAAATTCTGTGTTTATATGAGACATGATAAGCTTCAAGCTCCGCACTAGGTGCTGTTTGTAGGAAAAGTCCTCCATGCTGCCACTCCGAAAAGCAAGTCGAAAACAGTACTGTCTCTCTAATCTCTCTCCATAGCTTCAACAGTGAGCAAAACAACTTCCAAGGCTTCGAAGGTCTGGGTTCGTCCCAGAAAATATCAAACAATACCTCTGGATCCACTGGTTCATCATGTTCCCCATGAAAAATCATGAAAATGGCTATTGCTCATCCCCGTCACTTCAGTCCTCACAGCAGCCCGAAGGGCAGCCATGACATCACCGTCATGTGTTCGCAGCAACTGAGCATTTTTTCTTCGAAAAAACAGGTGGATTTGGGGGGATGGCCGACAAAATTGCTAGCCCCAAAGACCACCTTTTTTTTGCGGTTAAATCTTAGGAAGAAATCTCATGGGTTGTGGGGTCCGCAAGTCAGAGTCTACATCAGTCTACATCCAAACATCTAAGTTTCACGTGGAGGCACAGGATTCAGCATCGGAAACACTTCGGGCTCGAAACTAGAAACACTGTCAAACACTCACATGTTCCTTTAAACAGGAAAGGAGGACTCGCTCTAGGACATCTCGGTCGCATAAAGGCAGCTCAGAACCTTACAATCAAAAAATGCATTTTGAGTCAGCAGAATCTGTTTGTTGATCTGTTGCTTTGATCCCAGGTTCAACCAAGGCACACATGAGGTCCAAATCTTCCTTTTTTATCCTCGAGGCTCCAGATCTAGTCTTAGAATCTCAGAATCTCTCACAGCTGGGTTTGTCGGAAAATGAGGAACGCCCAAAATTCTGATTTCATCTGATTTCCCATGAAAATTCTATAGAATATATTAGAATATGCCATTGCAATGAACAGAGCCTCCTGTCCAGCCTCACTTGTTTGAGCTTCGTCTCCCTTTCAGCACGGTCTCTGTCAGCTTCCTCCTGTCGTTTTGAAAAAATTGGGTATACCCCCTGCGATCCATCTATCCATCTTCATTGTGGAAATAGAACAGTTGTGATATGTACCCGATAATTACCCGGTATATTATTGGTTTGGAGCTATTCCCCACCTTTTAAAAATTTAGACAAAACGATATATCTTGCGGACCACCATTGGTTGCAATATGGACAAAAAGGTGGACTAGCAGATCGCAGGTCCTTCTTTTTCTTCAATTCATCGAGCTTTTTCTCCACCTAGAATCGACTAATAGCAGCAGCAAGTCTCCCGGGCACACCATGGGTTTGGTGCTTGAAAATGATGGGAAAAAAGAGAAAATCCCATCCCACATGCTGTCAACTTGAGGCTGTTTCTCATTTCACATCCTGGCCTCCTTGGTATCTACTTTGGATGTGACTTTGTCCTGATGCACCAAGTGCAGAGAGCAGGAACCTACATCATTTGAATTAAAACATGCATCAAAGTGCTGTTCATTTTCAGAGGCGCATGTTATCATTGCAAACATTCGAAAAACTGCCGTAGCCTCATCCACGTGATCAGTCAAACTGTCCAACTGTTTCGCCTGCGAAATGAAAATCTGTCCGGTTGCTCAAAAAACGTACGGATGAAATATGATGAATCAATTGGCCACTTCCTCCGCTGTTTTGTGCCTCCTTGGCTTTCTCACCCGTCTTTTTGGGCACTTCCTGTGTAGCTGTGCCAGCCAAGCGACAGGGCTGAAAGTGCAACTACATGGCATCAAATCGAACAGGTCGAATAGGGTCCAGGGCCTCCTCGTCTTCTTCATCAGCCTCATCATCATCCTCCTGCAACAAATCATAGAAGCCTTGCAAAAGCAACTGCAACAAAACTGTGTGTGTTTGCATGTGCTGCACAAGTAAGTGAGTCATGGATATCTTGCATATCATGTCTATAATTATGTCATATCATGTCTAAGTCTAAGTCTATATGGTATACTGTTGCGCTAAGAATCTCTTGTTGCCGATATGTGTTGTGTGTTCCTGCCATGTATATTCTGTGCGTGTGCGTATCTCATGTATTCTGCGCATCGGGAATCTGTGCACCTAGGCATGTATCTACTTTTGTTGGTTTGTCCATCAATCTACCTCTCTGAGACTCTATACATTGTCGTCTATGTACCTTGCCTTGTTTGTATGCATCCGTCCATCATTTCATATCATTGTTTCATCTGCATGTAGTTCATGCACTTCATGTACTATGTGTGTTTCTATGAATGCAGTGGACTGTACTGCACTCTACGCAATGGATTGCGATGCAAAGATTGCAAAGTAAGCCAGTGCAGCGAGTTGTGCATGGATCTATGTGTGGAATATTGTGGAAAAATATGTATTCCATCCTCGGCAAACAAGTGCAAGTCCTTGGCAAATCCGTGGAAGTCTTACACTGAATTCGCTGAACACATCTTAAAACTACAGACTTGCCGATTCAAGAAGCCCAATTCTCCTTGTTTTTGGCTCCCATCACGTGGCAAAGGCAGGCAAGACTTCTAAATCGTCTTTTTAGTTTCAAATGATGTTTGCTTGTAGAATTGTTTGAAATGGGCTTCTGTTGCATGAGAATTTTGGATTGCATCTGTTCTTTGACCATGATGCTCTGACATGATGTTTGGACCTGCCTTTTACAAAACTGTGATGCTGAGAGCCAATCAAGGCACCCACAGCCAGGCAGCCAGTGAACACAGAACAAAAAGGACATGTTTATAATCGTCCATTTCGAGGTCTGCACCTTCTTCAATAGAAAAATGTATATGCCTCATCAATGTCAAGTTCCAGTGTGTTTCTTGATGGTCCTGCCCCCCCCCCTCATGGGCTGCGCGAACCCTGCAAACTCGTGGATGCAAAGGCAAAACTTGGCAAAACATTGCAAAACGATTTTGGTGCAAAAGTTCTTGCCTGCCACAGCCCCTCTGTCTGATTCTGTGGGCCAGTGAAACAAAGGTATGGTGACACATTCACTGCTGATGCCATTTATTTGCATTAAGACTCGAATTAGTCCAGGAGAAGTTGTCCCGGGAAAAAAAAGTGAAAAAGCATGGCATTCTGAAGCTGTCTCAAGCTGAACTCCTTTCAGCCTCCGCAGAGCCAATCTCGGATCACTGATGCATCTCTCGCGCCTGCTGCTCCGAGGGGAAGAAGTCTCCAAAGCTCAGAGTGTCATACATCTCTGCCGGCACAACTCGCCCGTTATCGTTGATGTCCATACCTCGAAAGGCGAACTGGGCTTGTTGCTCCGTCAGAGGCGGCACAAAAGCTTTGGCAAAGCGCACCATCTCCTCCTCGGAGATTTCGTTGTCCTGGTTGGAATCCAAGGCCTTAAAGGCTGTCTGTGGAGGCACTGCTCCCATGCCATCCGCAAAACGTTGCATCGTTAACGGTGGCTCACTGAGGCCCATCTCCTTCAATACCTTGGCCCCACGAGGATTGGTGTACTTCTGCCCCTGCCCAGGCTGCCCAACCTTCACATGCACCACCTCGCCGTCCGAGCTTGGAGACGGTTCGTGACTCTGGGCGTCCTGGAAGGCCTTCTTGAACTCAGGGAAACTCAAAACGGCATCCTCGTTGATGTCCATGCCTCGAAGGAGATCACTTGGACTAACACCCGTGGAGATCGGGAGCTTCGAAACTGCCTTTGTCATCTCACCAGGTGCAGAGAAACCATCGTTGTTCAAGTCGAGGTCCCAAAAGGCTTGCTCCGCACCACGCTGGCCGTTCTTTCCAAGTTTCTGCATGAGTGTTGAGAGGCCTTTTCTCACTTTATCCTCATCAAAAGGCTGTGGCACGGGCTGTGGCACAATCTTCGGTGCCGGGGTGGTTGCAAGGGTGGTGGCCAAAGTCGTGGTCGTGGTAGTGTCTTGGTACCAGAAGGTGTTGTGCACAAAAGCGTTGATCCATTCTGTGGATGACAACTGTTCGTCTTTGTTCATATCCATGCCCTTGAAAGCATAACTCACCTCATGTTCTCTAAGATTCGGATGGTCCAAGTGTGTGAGAAAGTTCTTCAACTCCGCCTGGCTAGCAAAGCCAGTGTTGTCCGAATCCATGGCGACAAAAGCACCCTGTGGGACACCATCTCCATCTGCCGGAAAGGACCCAAGGATTGGTTCTTTGAAGAAGTCAAACTGGAGCGGTTCCCAAGTCCTGACCCATGACAGTACCACCATGTCGAAGAAATTCAGACCCAAGATCCAAATGGCGATGGTGCAGCCAAAGGTCGCTCCAAGACCTAAGGTAACCTCGCCACAGTTGTCCAGCTTGTCCAGGTCCATGTTTTTGATTTGACCCGTTTCTCGCTCGACAATGCGCCGGGTGGTTTGGGCATCACACCTCATTGAACCCAGCGTGGCAGTAGCCATGGCACCAGCTACGATGTGATGTGGAAGCAGCCTCCCCTTTGGAAGAACTCCCTCCAAACGTCGACTGAGTCTACTGAGAAAGAAAACAGTTTGATTATGTTTGATTCCTTTTGCAAGTGTGTTGCTACAAATCTGTCAATTTACGCTGGTTCATCGCTGCATATGCTGCAACATGGTTGTCTCAAAGCTGGTCAGCAATGAGCTGAAGCAAGACACGGCAAATGGCAAGGAGTGAAAACGGAGGAAAGGAATACCATGTTATTTCACCCTTTTGCAAGTCTTGCCAATTCACAAGTCCCTTTGTCACAGCGTTTCGGTGCGAGTCATGCGTCTTGGCGAATTTTTGTACCGTCCTGCCCCCCCCCCGCAACAAAAAAGCAAAGAAAACATCCAAAAAACACCTTTTGAACGGTGGATTCCGCAGCACATTCAATGCTTTCTGTGCCTTCCAATCCTAAGACGTCTCAGCGTTTTTCGCTGAGTGTAAAGTGTACAAGATCTCTTGCACCGTGAAACCAGCAAGCTGTCCAAGTTCAAGTCCTTGCATCCGGATGGCCAAGCGATGTGCAAATGTTCCATGGATATATCTATGACAACAGTGCGAAAATGTTCTATGAACTATCATCGGAGTTGTACCCATTGTCTGTACTGCCGAACAAACAAAAAAAACAATATTCCACCATTCCGTTGAGCCCCCTTGGGTCTCCGGTGCCACACGCCACAAGCGGCTTCAGGTGGCTTGACTTTCCCCAACTTCAGGTCCTTTCAGAAACTCTGCTGATGACACACATTACAAATCTTTGTGATGTACATGTCATGTATCTTTGCACCGTTTAGATCCAGTTGGTTCCCATTGGTTCCAGTGTCCTGGCGCTTCAGGCTGTGGGGGTTCAACTTCACCTTGCCATTGCTAAAGTCAATTCAAGACAAATCTCCATGTCTCAACTTGCCTGGAACCTCCGCAATTTCTGGCGGTCTTGGGTGTTCAACCTCAAGCGCCAAACACATACGTCCGACGCAAGGTGAACGCCTGCGAACTCAGCTCAGTTGGACTCGCCATAACTCAGTCGTGAATGATTGAAACGTGTCTCAGCTTTCCTCAGCTCAGCGCACCATCCAAAGCATCCTGCACCCATTCTCCTTTGAACGCAGATTGGTCTCTATAGACCTCGAGCAACGCCACCTTTTTTGACAGCAAAAAATGCAAAAACTGGCATCAAACTTTTTAGTTGACAGGCTCCAAGACTCCAAGAAGCAGGCATACATCCCACGGCCATGCTTCTTGCCGTTCTGCAGGTCAAACAATAGAATCCACCGAAGCAAGTGCCAAATTCTCAGCTTTCAATGAGCCTCCACGAAGCCGGCCTTCCGTGGCGCAAGAGGATATCAACTTCTTGAACAAACAAAGAACTCATATCTTGCCCTGCAGTGAAACTGTCAAACAGTACTGAGCAGCGCACGTAGCTGTCACCAGAAGGGAGCATCGTAAGTGCAATGCCATCATGTTGTCTCAGATTGCCCGAAACTTAATGAAGTCGTAGCTGGTCAACTAATCCCTTCCCCCTATATAGTAGTAAGTACGCCGCAGAAATCATGGTTTAGTAGGGCATTTATATATATACGTATATATACACATATTGGGGACCATTTAAAGAGTGTTTTGAACGGGGGATGGGATTAGGCAGAGACGTATCACACGCTGCAGGTCCATGAGGCGCTCACTGGGAGGCTGCGACGGACACCTGGGCTGCGAGAGTCGCCTGCTGAGCCAGGCACCTTTCTGGCAGGCTCAGTTTTGGACGCCCTCCTCCCGAAAACTCGAAAAGACCTAAGGTGAAAGATGGTAAGAGATGGCTATGGATCAATACCTATTAATACCATTTTTAGTGGGATGAACATCCATTTACCAGCTATTTTGATGTTCACCAGGGGTACAAGGTTTTGACACACTGCCAGATGTTAAGAGATAAAGGCAGGAATCGCTTTTGAGATCTTTTCAATATCCTTGTGCCGATAGTTGGAGGCACCCCAAAGATGCCCTCAGGTTTTGAAGCACTGCTCAGCTGTCGACTCTTGTGCTGGAGGCTGGATCTACGGAAGTTTCTTCCAACCTCTCTCCCGGAGTAAGGCTTTGGTCAGGCATTGAGGCGCTTTACTACAGGCACAGCCCAGGGCACTGACCAACTTTGCCGTTTGCCTTCGCACCATGATCCTGCGTGCTTCCACTGAGTCCTTTCAAATTTTGACCGTTCTCTTGCAAACAACACCAGTCCTGCAATGTATTCGTCGCCGACCTGCATACAGCCCTCGCCGTGCTCGATGCCCCTGGGCAGCCAAGAGCAGCTAGGACCAGCTAGGACAAGCACAGGCAATTTTTGCTTGAGCATGCTGCTGTCCACCGTATTGCCATAGCAAACCCCAATGTCTATTTGTCAATTTGCAAACTCCACTTTTTCCATGTCGTTCCCATAATCGGAATTAGAACACTGGGGGTTCAAGATGCCGTGTAAGCACTGTATGCATGCTTTCCCTTTTTTGCCCATGAAGTTTGTACAGTCAAGTGCGTACCTTTTGGTTTCTTGTGGCATGTGTAGTGTCTTGGCCCAGCTGAAGGTGGAGATGGCGATGGAAAGGGAGAGCTGTCCATGACGCTCCGTGCTGGGAAAACTCAGAAGACAAAAGAGATGATTATGGGCCGAGATACGTACAGGATGTGGTTATATATATATATAGAATACTTGTTAGATTATATATAATTCTGCTATGTTGCCTGGTGCAGTGGTGCTGCGGTGCTCTAAATTAGGACCGCATCGTTGTTTTGTTGCGTTTTGAGGTGTCATTCTGCCCTTCTATTCATTTCATCAATTGTGCCGCCATTGCACATTTGCGTCTGTCTCTCGTTCGACTGAGCTACGAACGACCAAAAACGCGCATGCATTTATGTTTGCAGGTGTGTTTGTACTTGTGTGAGTAGCGTTTGGCTTGTTACAGCTTCTCTTAAGGACTAAGCCACCTTCTGCTGCACAGTTTTTTGCAGGACATGACACGAGCTTCTCAGACATAGTCCAAAATTCCTTGGTAGAAAGTACTTTGAGGCGCCTCTGCATCTGGCCACAATAGACCTGGCACAGAATCCATGTACAGACTCGGAGAAGGACTTCAGAAATTAAGCTCCACACTTGACCGGAGACTGCTTTCTCACCAACCTGTCTCAACGACGAACCAATCGGCACTAGGAAACTCTTGCAATGCCACGTGATCTTTGGAAATTCTGCACGGCAGGGGCACCTCTCCATCTGCTTCAAAGCGTGCAGCTACCCTCAGGCTGGCCTGTGGAATGAGAATGCAGAGGAAATGGCCCTGGATGGCGCGTGACAGTGTGAAGCTTCTACCCAACTGTGTGTGCGGCTGAGGTAAAGATTCCGTAGCCTGGGCAAAAGGAGAAATTCAGAAGTGCTCCAAGCGAAAACACGGGCAGGGAATGCAGGAAGGCGAATAAAATGAGAAGATAAAATCAGAGGCGAAACGTTCCACCAGCCAAGGCAACTTAACTGAGAAGCACTCCTCTGCAATCCGAGCTTTCAAATTCCCCTTGGTATTCGTCCTGCATCAGACAGGCTGCAGGACTGGTGCGAGCACGCCAAGCTTCACTATACAAGCCCACTATTCAAGCATGGACATACCCGGGCAAGCAGGGTCCATGACGCCATCTGCTTGGGGGAGCTTGACCTTACATCATTGATCATCATTGGCACTGTCTTCTTCCAAATGTGCCATGGTCAAATGAATAGTATGTGTGGTATGTCATCCATCCCACACTGGGAATCCTTAGAATGGGTATGAATGTGATATGTATATATAGTTATATGTATATATATATATATTAATGTGGCTACTTATTACTGGATTAATGACCATCCCCTTCTCTGGCAAAATAACCATAAATAATCCCCTATTTTGGTACACAAATGGCTTTAGAAAGTCCACCTAAACTTCAGACCATCCTTTGGCTAAGCACTGCACGCATCCGCATCCTGACACGTCCATGTCTGTCGGTGTTGGGAAAAGACTTTCTGTCCAGCTGTCAGGTGGTTGGGAAAAGTTTGAGATGTCTAAGAGGAGCTCAACGAAAGTCAAGCCTTAGCTACTGAGGTTCCTGTCCTTTCAATGCGGCTCCACGTTTGACCTGTAAACCCTCCTTCCCAAGGTGGCCTTGAATCTCCCCATGCACAAAGTCACCGACCTGGGGCTCATCAAAGCTGAATGGTTGGCACTTTGCCTGTCCGTTCCGTCCGTTTAGTCCGTGCACTTGGTCGGCATTTCAGGCATGACAGGCATCTTAGGCGTCTGACATAAACAAAGGACCTCATGCCACAGGAGGGGAGGAGGAAAATCCAGGTGAGGCAAAGACCCAACCGCTCTTCAAAACATCGCAGAATGCCAAAGAATTGTGGTCTGCTCGGTAATGCCAAGACACTCAGTCAAGCCTGCGCTGCTGGAAAAGCACAACACGCCCCGACCTGAAAATCTGAGATTGCAGTGTGGATAGGTCTGGATACATCTGGATATGCATAGAAAACGATCCAAAAAGCAAAAAAAGGTATTCCTTGAAGACAGCCATAAAACAAGTGTGGAGCTGAACTTGCGGCTGAACTTGCGATTTCAAGGCGGTTCTTAACTTCACATATAAAGGCCATTGAAGGCCCCCACCATGCATTGCCCCCTTGGACCAGTCACCATGGTAGAAGCTGCCTCCAGGCCTGAAGAAAGCAGCTCAACTATGGTCAACACATGGGCTCTGTCGATCTCACCACCTCCTGTCACAGTTCAGGGATGAGGAGCTTGCCATTCAAATCTGCCTCTGCCATCATAAAGACCAGACCTTCACGTGGCCGATGATGTACCGATCTCAATTTCTGGCCTTGCCGCCTTGCACTTCCTTGGAATGCCTTGCCTAAATTCGCCCTCATAGTGAGCATTGTCGGAAAATTCAAGCAAACCTCAAGGCAAACGGCATGCCCCTGTGCATCTCTCTGCAGACGCTGCTAGAGAAGTTTCTTGCATGAGCTCGTGTCACTCCTTTGACAGTTCTGGAAGGCAGTGGCAGACAGGTTCTCTGCCTTCTCGAACTGTCACAGGCTTTTTGCGCCACAGGAAGTCGGATGTGAAATAGCTCCCAAATTCCGCCAGCACCTACCACGAAGCCTCGCCTACGTCTTGCATCGTTTTTCTACATCGGCATGCGCTCAATCGCTGCCTCAGGAGTTCCACGCTTAGTGAGGAAAGTGCTGCCTTCTAATTCTTATCAAATGCTCCGCAAAATCTGAGGCCCCCTCATGCCAGCCAGGTATCTGTATTGGCGCTTCAGAGACATGAGCTATCAAATAGCACCCTTCACAGCCAGCCTGGTGGAATAAAAAGTTTCACAGGCGAACCTGAAAAAATCAAACTCAAACATGCAACTGATAGTACAACTCATACAATGGAAATTTGCAAACTGAGACGTTCATGCAAATGTGCGATTGAGCCAGGCCTCTTGGTTCAAAGGGCAAACTTCCCAGGCAACACACCGCTGGTCCCCCAAACACTTTTGGCGACAATCTGATGGTCCAGAAGGTGAGGTGCTAAGAATGTGGTCACCTCGCGCATCAAGTTGGGACGGTACTTTGTACTTCAGCACCAATGATCACATAGTCATGGGCCCCCACCAGTGGTAAATGAGGTTGTAATCCCAGTCCCAACTACAGTAACCCCAGCGTGCGGGTTGAGGATCCGACGAATTGTGGTGTAAGGAAAGCCCTTATTGAGCGCATCATCAGGCCTGCCAACCAACATGAATCTCCTGCTTTCACGTCATGCTCCAGTACAGCATCGCTAGGCTTCTCACCCTACAGTCACGGAGATAGGCGGCTCTACCTCGGATTTGGCAGATTTGGCAACAAGGCCCAAGATTACCCAAACCATTTGGCCAGCCACCGTGACACAGAGTCAAGCTGAGCTACAACGGAGATTCTACCCAGTCCGAAAATGTCCTGGAGCAAACTGTCCGGCCGACTGTGGAAGTCATCACTGTTTCTCAATGCCTTATCTGCACAGGTGCAGGACCTTAGCACTATGGTAGCTCCAAAAATGGATGGAAATCTATTTGCCACGGTTTTACCACTCTTTCATTACCAAAGTTTTTCATGAATGAAGAGATAGAAATATATATTATATATATTACATATGTGTATATATGTATACATATATATTATACATAGTCATTTTATAATGTTATAAGCCCAGCCATCTTCGCTCCTCCTGGGGTTTGATCTGCTTCGTTTCAGACTCCGACAGTGTCGCCAGGCCGTCCAGGAGCCGCAGCGCGGCCTCGTTCAACCTGGCGCTATCGACAACTGGTTGGGTCAATTTACCCTCTGGTAATTTTGCTGATCATTATCCCTATTTTTTATGGCTATTTCATTGGGAATATACCCTATTTTCAGACAAACCCATATGTCAAGTTTTATCAAGTTTTATCAATGTTTTCTCAATTTACGGTAATGTTAGAGCAAATTAGAGCAATTTGATGGCGATTTGGTCAAAGCCTCCAAGCATTTGGATGAGCGCTACATGCGAAAAACAGATGAACATGGAATAAAATAGATGAAAATTGTTTCCGAGTCCAACAAGGAGCAATGCCGCAGCCAGGGAAGGATTTCAATGGATTCCTCCTGCCAAAGGCACGTAAAGTTTTAGAGCCTTAGCATCTTAGATCCAGTGCAACCATGTGCAACCATGTGCAGCCACGTGTGCAGCCAGGAAGCTCGAAATTCAGCAGCTTTGCATTCTCATGGATGCGAGTGTATGTTGCACTCTTCGGAATGACACCAACACCGCGTTGAAGGGCCCAGCGGTGTAGCACCTGTGATGGAGTCCTGCCTACTGATGTTGCAATGGCCAGCACATGGGGATCTTCCAAGGGAGACATGATATGCGGCCATTCAGTTTGGACTGAATAACCCATGAAGACCATCTGGTTGGCGTGAGCAAATGCAACCACATCGTCGGTGAAAATCTGTTCCCCGGGCTTGTAGATCTTGAAGAGATTCTGGACATAGGCTGGTGGTATCCGAGCAAAGCCCAGAATGAACTGCAGTTCCTTGACATCACAGTTGGACACCCCAAGGGCCCTTGCCCGACCTTCTTCATAGAAGCGTTCCATGATCTGCCAAAGAGCTTGAAGCTGTGCAGGCTCCTGTGGAGGTGTGTGGAGCATGTACAGGTCGACGTAGTCGGTTCCCAATTGGCCCAGTTGGAATGCAAACACATCCGCAGCATGCGCAATGTCGGTCAAACCTTTTGGAATTGACGATGCCTTAGTTGCAATGAAAATCTCTTCACGCGGAACGCCACTGTCCAAGATGGCCTTTCCAATCTCAGCTTCATTTGCATACCCTTCAGCTGTATCCAGATGCCGATAGCCAGCTTCCAATGCCCATCTCACTGGTTGATACGCGGCCTTGGCCCAAAGCCTCCAGGTGCCAAAGCCAACAGCTGGCATCTTTGCCCCGGTGCGCAGGGTGAACGTTGCTTGTCCCAGTGATGTTTGCCCATCAGAAGGCCAGTGCCATCGTTGTCTCGACCTTGCTTCACGTGCACTTTAAGCAAGTGGCGAAGGTCTGAAATCAATATGCAATATAATATCTATTCAATTCAATATCTATCAGTATCTACAGTATTTATAAACATCCAAACACATCCAAACATCAAGTCCATGGGCATCGTGGTCTCCGAGGTCTGTCTACCTTCTCTCTGCATTCCGTTTGAGCAATAAGCATCAATAAGCATCAATAAGCATCAATAAGCATCAATAAGCATCAATAAGCATCAATAAGCATCAATAAGCATCAATAAGCATCAATAAGCATCAATAAGCATCAATAAGCATCAA
>Ga0126342_10008394_pt1 | contig 18506 bp, 16 predicted proteins | sample Cyp1metagenome_FD_92528 | JGI IMG/M metagenome (GOLD analysis project Ga0126342, IMG submission 92528) | Coral microbial communities from Lord Howe Island, Old Settlement Bay, Australia - Cyphastrea 1 metagenome | ecosystem: Host-associated > Invertebrates > Cnidaria > Coral ...
ATATCTTTTAATAACAATAATGTGAAGATTATGATTTAATAACTATAAGTTGAATATTAATTTTAAAAACTATAATTTGAAGAATATTTTGTTAATACCTATAATTTGAAGACTATGTTTTAATAACTATAAGTTGAATATTTATTTTTTTAATAACTATTAATTGAATAATATATTTTAAATACTATAATTTGAAGATTATGTTTTAATAACTATAAGTTGAATATTTTTTAACAACTATTATTTCAAGAATATGTTTTAATAACTATAATTTGAAGATTATTTTTAAGTAACCTATAATTTGAAGCACCCCATTCCAGATATTCCAGGTATTTTCTTCCATGACTTCCATGGATTCCACATATCCACCGCGACCTGGCTAGGCCGAACTCTGATGAAATCTGCGAACAGTTCCCTGTAAGTTGGCGCTTCCAAGCCTTAAATGTCCCGGAAGAATGGGCTGTATCGTGATCATTCTGGGTAAAATAAAATTTTTCACTAACCTGAATTAACCATAATTAACCATGATCCCAGGGCTCGGTCGCAGTGAGGTCGTGATGTAATTTACCCAGTTCATTGCTAATCCAATGGAGATGCACCCCGTTCTTGGAAGTCGACAGCCACGTATCATTATGTTGCGAATTCGAAGCGAAGCAAACAACAGTTTTTATTCCAGTGACATATGCATGCATATCATACACTGGTTGGTGGTTTTAACAATCTTGAAAAATATTAGTCAATGGGAAGGATTATCCCATATATTTGGAAAATAAAAATGTTCCAAACCACCAACCAGTACAAGTCTTCTGCATAAATTATCTTCATACAATTACTGGCTCTTTTGAAATTGTTATTGACACTGCACCCCAACGCACCAGCTGGGAAACTGTAGAATCGGATTGATCCAACGAACCGTATACCATCCAGCGTCTTTATTGGTCACAGGTTATAGGTTGCATCTTACTTGGTTGCAGCTACTGTCATAGCCATGTTTTTTTCAGTCGTTGCATCTTACTGTGCCTTCTAGTGCTTATATCATCAGGTAAACACTAAAACATACTAAAACAGTTCTCAACAAGAGACCCCACATTGTAATTGATTATGATTGGCTAAACCGAGATATGGTTATATTCCAATTTGTAGGTATTGTTATTTTTACGTATTATCATTATTATTATTCAAAATCCCAACATTGTTGTTGGTGTTTACCTCCGGTTTGCATAGCTTAACTTCAACCAACTATCAATCCTCAGTTCTACTGGTTGTAGAAACGGTGGTCCCTCAAGTTATGTTTGTTGGTAATAAAGCCATCAAACTACTTTATATATCCAATTGCAGTATCCAGCGTAGAAACTAGTTGACCTGTAGCTAAATACTTGTCATTCAACAAACAAATCAACTATCAACACCATGTATGGTAGTTATATCCATTTTCTTCTAATGTCCCCTCATTTCTACTGGTTTCTCATGGAAAATTCCCATGTTCCACCATGTTTGGTCTATCCATCCCCATTTTCCCACATGTTTGACGCCAAAATTCCCAACTTTCGAGGGACTCCCAAGGGGTTCGAAAACCCACCGCGCTTCTGTCCTGCGTGTCCAAGCGTAAAGCCGCACGATGGCTCTCCAACAAATTGTAGCGCAAGACACCTCAGTTGCGGTTGCGGTGGGTGAATTGATGCAAGAAAACACGGTTTAACATACCGGGGCCCCCCTAGCTATAAGTTGGCTGAAAAACCCATCTGACTATAGCTGTATCCCCTATAAATCCTGGTTAACCTATTTATAAGTCAACTTAGCTAACTGTGGGGCCTCTTCCTGTAGTTTAGTTTGACCATCCTGAAAATGACGTTTTAGTGGAAAAATGCTGGGTTGAGTCAACTTATTGGTTTAAGCATCTTGAAACTTGTTTATTGTTTAAACAAATAGAATATGATATCGAAGATATAGATGGTATATGATGATATTACATGGTATTACATACCTCAAATAGCCTCCAGTCGATTAACACAACGACATGGACAACCAATGGGTTACCTCAGGAAATGATCTACAAATGCTGGATCTTCCATATCTAATCTACTAGATGTTAATCTATTGTCAGGTAAACGGCCAAAAAATGGTTTACCCTATGGTGATCAAACATGTTAGTGGACTTTCCATCGGAAAATCACCTATAAATGGATCGAAAGAGGGAACACGCCGTTGCAATTGTCGATTGGCGGGTGGTCTACCACCATAAAAAGGGATGAAACCAACCCAAAAAAAAAATGGCGAAAAGGGCAAACCACAGAGCACTAGGCGTTCCGACGGGTTTGTCTCCGGGAAAACATTTTTTTCAAGGAGATAAGTGGCTGGATGATAGCCATCATGTTACTAAGGCGCTTTTCATGATTATCAACCATCAATAAATATAAACCACAATAGTCATAATGCATGGGATAGTTTGTATTTTACATAGTAACGGTGATGTAATAACCATTATGAAACATTCTATTCAATATATTCAATAGATAAGCTGCTTATTCATAAACATAAACCATTATGAACCACTATTAACCGTATTAACCATCACTAAATAACCATGAATTTCCTAAGCATGGTTGATTCCCCATCAGCATCCAAGATATCCAAGATATCCAAGTGGCTGAGCTGGGCATCCAGCACCTTGCTGAAGATGAAGTATGCCTAGCCGCTGGAGGGGGATTTGTGTTGCAAAACAAAAAGGGGGGGAAATTCCGAATTCGGAAAGCACAATTAGATACCTTTTTTGGTGATTTTTATGATTTTAAGAATTTGAACATGGAAGAACATTGAAAATAAATATAGGAAAGCGAATACGGGAACATATGGCAAAGCCGTGATTGAAATGAAAAACATCATGGAGAATGTGTATTTAACTGGTTGACAGTTGACTTATTGCTAAGTTGGCTTTTGACTGCCTATATTAACCGTATGGTAGATATCCAACAAGATAGGTGCGCGAATTTTAGCCCGCTTTTGACTGGGGTGACCATGTCTAACCGCTAGAAGTTTTCGATATGCTCTCTGCAGTTATGGCCCTTAACATTGATTTCTATGGGTTTATAATGATATATAACCTTAGTTATAGGAATTATAAATACATTTATAACTGTTAAGGGCCATAACTCTGGCAATCGAACAGTTTGCTATGGACAACTCCACCATTGTTGATACGTCACGACAGGCCCTGTTCCACAGCTACCTCCAATCACCAAAGAGTACTTGATATAGCCCGATTCGTGTATATTCTATAGAACTATTTGACGATTTGTCCTATAGTTGAGATATAACCCTTGTAAATAAGGGCGACCAAATCCCACCAGAAAAACCACTGGAACTGCACGGCAAGGGCTGGGAGATTTCCGGATTTTGTGGTTGAATCAATCAGCAAATATCACCAAAGAGATTGGCCAATTGCAAGGTGGTGCCCGAGATCGTTGGCTAAGTTGGTTTATTTGCATTTATTTGCCTAGCGAAACTGTTCGATTTAAGGTGATGAAAAAACAGCAAAAATCAGGTGGATGTCTGAACCACCAAACTTATAGGGGGGTGCAGCACCTTGTAGAGCAGATCAGACCATGATTGGATTAAGCTACACCAGATGTAACCGGGGGCCCCATTTTCGGCAGAGTTGGTGTATAGAAAGTGAGAAATGGAAGAAACCAAAGAAGTTGGGGTAGTCTCAGGTCCAACAGCGCACCCAGATGCACAATTTGCAGTTTGGGCGGCAAAGAACGACACACACAAAATATTGGATGATATCAGTTCGCATCTCTGAGAAATGTCGAGTTGTTTGCGGTTCAACACCCTGTAACCCTGCTTGGATGGAAGCATGGCAGTCAGTAACTGGCTAAACAATGGTTGAAAATTGCTGTTATGGTCCCTTCAACACATGAGCATATGGGGATGCACATCCAAGAGTTGTAGCCCGTTCTTGACTGGGATGATGGAAGGGAAGAGTCTCGTACGTGCCATGGTCAAAACATGGTATCTGAGTTATGGTCATCCATCCCAGACCGAGAATTCTTAGAATGGGTGCCAAAACCCCTGTGAAGGGATTGATGGGCAAACAGTCCGGGAGAATACAGGTTCAAAGTCAATCCAGTTGCATACTGGCTTTAGAGGAAAGTCGAGATATGGTGGAATCCTGCCTCCATATGGCAGTTTTGCTTGAGCAGAGGCAGAATGTCACAATGTGACAAATTCTCAAATTGGCCTCAAATTGGCCATATCCCTGGTTTTTGGCCGTTCACAGGTTCTTGGTTCAGACCAAAACTTATTCAGTTTCAGATCACAAGGTATATGTATATCTATCTAGACCCTGTTCAAGTCGGACTCGAAAGGTCGGAGGTTTTGAGCTAGCAGCGGTGACGCCCTGGTGTAAAATGGTGTTGAAAAAGTCGCTGCAGGCAAGCTCATTCCGGTACAGAAAGGCAAGGCAGTGAGTGAACTCAACACAAAGGTAGGCTCAAGCCATGCAATTCGCACATTGGGCATTTGATCATGCCGCTCTGTGGCAGTCTGAAGAGAACTCTGTAATAGGTGCTGCTCACGGGATGTGCACTTCGAGGAACTTGTGGAAGGCGTCGTCACGCTGGCACAGGATCGCCGTCAGCATGGTCCAAGCCTGTTCTTGGCCACGGCCAAGCAGGCGGCGCTCCCACGCGATCCACGGCAACCATATCTTAAATGTATCTAAATATTAAATTTAGTTTTATTTATGTATAATATCAAATCATGATTTTAATATAAATATATCATAATAGTGTAGATTATAATAGTATATCTTATGATAGTATTGTATTATAGTGTATAGTGTATTATATTATAGTGTGTTATATTGCATTGTATTATATAATATTGTATTATGTTATATTGCGTTATATTAAATTGTATTTTCTTTTATTGTATTCTATTATATTGTATTATATCACATTAAAGAAATACTACATATATATATATACGTATGCTTGGTTACCGGGTGGTGACTTTGGAATTGGGTGGATCCCACTGTTCCTTTTTCGGATGTGCAGCTCCCAAACATCAAGGTGATATTGCTCACCATGATTTCATTATATCACCAAAAAATATTTGCCATAAATGGGTTGTTAGAACAACAGCAAGTACTGGTAGGTCTATCATGTTTATCAAACTATTGAAATATACATATATATATATATATTATTATACATATTTATATATTATACATATATATATATATATATTTATAATCACGATGTCAAATATATATATATAAGTGTTGTTAATACAAATATTTATTGTGATAACTATTATTTTGATTATTATTATTACTATAACTTTAACTATTACTATAACTCTTACTATTACTTTTACTATCACTATCATTATGATTAAATTGATAGAGTGCCTACGGGTCAAAGTTTCAGAATCAGGACGTTGCAGATGTTGATCACTTTTCCTGCATTCACAGTATGAAAAAATCATCTTTTTGGGAGAACGCAACTTTGATTCAAATCCATGTCCTCAAGTACCTACTAACTGAAATGCACATTTAAACAAGACTTCTGTATGAAGGGCAGATTGTTCTGGTGCTAGGCTCAGCAAGATGGAACCCCAACATGGCATTTCTGCTACAGAAAAGAAACGCAATCCATGTTTTTTGGGGTCTCTGTCAATCGGAATTGCAGGATCCTGAAAGGCCATATTTTGTGGGGATATTCCGTGACATAGGCCTTATATAGGCCATATATATGGTAGGTACCTCCAATTTAGGCTCCTGAAATGGCCATTGACTCTGTCACCAATTTGATGATTTCGATCTCAATCTTTATTGCTGAAATCGATCCATATCACCACTTGCTGGTGAAAACCATCCATTCATCCATTCACGTCGAAGAACCAATCATCCCAAGCATGGTTGTACAACAAACTACATGGCCTCCATATGGCAATTTAAATCGGAATATTGGTTATCATCCGTCATCCGTTGGAATTCGGGGTACCTCATTTTCAGATGTGGGGATTCCACCTTTGAGGAAAAACACTTCGAATCTGGGCGCCTCTGCACGTCCATCGGATTCTTCTCCGGCGGGATGTTTGTCCATGGCGTCTGAAAGCACGGAATTGTTGGATTCTGGTCGAAAATGTCCAAAGTCGCGGGACGAAAATTTCATGCGACTCTTGTTGGAAAGGAGGGCCACCAGTTTTTTTCCTAGATTTAGTTTCACCCATTCAATATATCCACTACAAACCCGAGTTAGTAATGTTATGAACCACCAAAAACCCTTCTAATGGGGTCCCCACATTTTAGAAATTGCAGATAATAAACTTTGACGGCCACGTCGCCAGGGTAACTATATTTTTTTCTCAATCACTGGTCTTGGGAAGAACCTGCATTCACTGGCAGCAGAAAAATTACCAGCCCATCTGCGATTTGCTAACTCTTCAAATCAACTTTATCCATACCCGTATCTGCAAACAACATCAAACCCATTTGATGCTATCCGGCTAAGACAATTCACAGATCAGAACTATTCGCATCTTTTTGGGATTTTTTCCTTGCGTAAACCATCAATTGAGTGGTTTGGTCGGCTCATGATGTCACAACATGATTTGCAAAGATTGCTTGCCATCAACAATAGCAAATATGTGTTTTGTCGTCATGTCACCCAACACCACCCAACAAAACATGATTTCCTGAAAAACCATGCGTGCCCAAACACCCAAGAGATCGCTAGAGTATTTTTTTTCCCAGTTCGACCCTGCCATTCACAAAGGGGTTGGACGATGAATGTTTCCACCTTCCAACTGTTAATTTACATGAAGGTAAATTGAACACTTTTGTTGGTGGATGATGCTTGGATGATGACCAGGAGGTTTTCTTCGACTTGAGCCGGAGAAATTGAATCACCCAATTTTCGCGGCAAAGATCTTGGTTTGCCTTAACTGTGGATTTCCAAACCCAACAATTACCCTGGGGGAAATCCACCATTTACAAGATCATATTTTTGGGGAAACCATTGGTTTTCCACATCTATGTTAGTTTACCCTAGGGTATCGGATTTAGTTTTCCTGGGTTCTATATTGTTCTGCCCTCCGGTAGTCAGACATGGCTAGCTGGAAAAAAATAAATTGGCATCTATATATATATATACATACTTGGATTTGCTTAAGGGTTCCCCAAAAATAAAAGATAGTCACTATAGATTCCCCAAATAAAAAATCACCTTGAACAACCCAGGTATATATGGCACAATCATCAAATTTCAAGGGGGATTGTCCAGCAAACCATATCTGATTAGAAGAGGACAATCCTCAATTGTCATATCAAATGCTGTAAGAAAATCTACATGTCATATACCCTCTGGTAAACAAACAGTTCGCTATTGAACATGGCCATTGGATTAGTTGTTTTACCCACTAAAAATTGTGATTTTCCATAGTTATGTAAACGTTTACCAGAGGGAATCCTACAAAAATAACTATTAGTTGGACCAAAATAACCATTATAACCATTATGAACCATTCCTAACTATTGGTTAATCATTATTGACCATTGATTAACCATTATAATTAACCATGATTTCCATAACGTTTGTTCAAATTCGGATCCCATGAGATACCCCAACGTTTTTTGTGGCCCGACCCAGTTGTTGCCCCAGCTATCTGTGACGCAGGGTAAATCCAATATATTTTCTTTTGAATATATATATATATATGATGGGTAAAAAAATAAATAAATATATGTATGTATGTATATATACATATGTAAATGAATATATATATATATATGTATATATGTATATATATATATGTATGTATGTATATGTATATGTATATATAGTGGATATACATATAGAGGAGGTCATGAGTTCTTAATATTTTGAAACATATGAACACAACAAAAATGAAAAAATTGCATCTATACTCTATGGGGAGTAGTAACCGTACTATTTATACCGTACTCCAAGACTTGAAACTTAGAAAACATCGAATCAAACATTGCAACCCCCCAACTAAATTAACAAAACTATGGAAAAACAACCTTTTTAATAGGTAAAACGAACTATGTCAAGTTACTAGAAGTTGAATACCCGAAATTGACCAATCTTGTGGGTCCCTTCTTCCCCTACTCTTGAAACACCAAAACATGAAATTGTCAATCGAACAATAATTACATAACTCCATTCCCCCTATGTTAAGTAACACAACAAGACAAACAAACAAAATGCACCCAATACTACACCAATCTGAGAAGGTTCCGAATGATCTTCTTGTGAGATCCAACTCAGTGTGCAGCCGCGAAAATCCCCGCATTCATGCGCAGTGCGCCGCCTGCTGCCATTGAGCCACCTTCGCGCATGCGTTTAAGGCCACGTTGCGACCTCGGTACGGTTGATGGGATGTGAGGGTTGAAATCACGCACTTGGGTTGAACATGAACGGCTTGGGATGCAACCTTTCGGAAAGGATGTGTTCGTGTTGTGGGATCATCATTCCTCTTGCTGGGCCGGGGGTGTGATGTTAAACACATGATATTTACATGCAATTTCTCTGGGCATTAAAATGCCAATGAAAATGCGGCAAAGAAATGCAAATGTGGTATTCTCAAAAACTTACTTGATTCAATATCGCTTTCACAAATAAGTTCAAGTTCATGTGTTTACTGCAGCTGAAACTGAAGCCAACAATTGATGTTTCAAACCGCAGGCTCCATCCAACGTTTGAAGCGGATAGCAGGGCAAGGTGGGCGGCGGCCGATGAAGAAAATGTGAGATTCATGGGCAAAAAGAGAAAATGTCGCCCTGGAAGTTTCAAAAACACAAGCCAAATCATTGGTTGGATTCCTAACATACAGCTCGTTCCTTCTGTGTTTTTCAATCTCCCCGTCCAGGTGGGCATCAGAAAAGCTACGAGTATCTGCGCCATGCCAAATTTGCGTCTGAGATTAGAGCGCCCCAATGCCAATACCCACTGGTTCATCATCATCGTAGAAAACCGTAATCATCATCATCATCATCATGATCATCATCATCATCATCACCATCATCATCATCATCATCACCGTCATCGTCATTGCCATCATCATCACCATCATCATCTTCAGTCTCATCCTCATCTTGATTGTCATCATGATCATCATATTCTCTATGAAATGGCCATTTGGTTGCAATGGTGTACACCATTTCTAAGCACAGGCATTTGATCCAGCCACTCTAGTAGCACTCTAGTCGCTGGGTTACCCATTACCCAGGCTAAGCGGTCACCTGTTGGCTGTTCAATGGTGCGGTGAACCGTGCGCTGCCACTGCGACTGCCTACACATTACACATAAACAATGCTTTATGATTGCCCTCCTCGGTCGGCCCGGCGAAACACGGCTGGATTATTCGAAATTGCCAAATATTGCGGTATCCCCAGCTGATTAGCTTGCTGTTTTCTGAATGCGTTTGCTGTGCAAATTCTCCGTTGTAGCTTATGGAGACCCACAAGGCAGTGTGTAAGCCAAATCTGATGCTGCAGTTCTCGTTTCAATGGGTTGGCTCCAATGAAAATGTGATACAATGAGTATATGAAACCTTGCTTTCGACCAGTGAAAACAGGGATTTCTGTTAGATCCCTTCATCCAATTCTAGGATTTTGGGATGCAAACACTTCTATTGGGTCAGTGAGCATAGGCCACCGTTCATCACATTCAGCGCATCGGACTTCCTTGTCATGCGCAGTATAACCTCCCCAATATACCTCTATTCGGTTCTATTAGAAATGATGGAAATTCAAAGGATCAACAGTTCCACTTCGGAACTGGTTGGCCTAAATCACATTTCTAGAGCTTACCTTAAATATAAATTGGATTATAAATCCTGCAACTCCTTGGTTATATATATATATATAGATATATTTATTTATATACATACATTAGTATCACTTATAAATTATATATACACGCCAGTTATACTTGTTAAGGGCCATAAACGCGCGAAACAACTCCGTAAAGATGGTACACCTACATGGTGGTGCTAGCTACTGATGTGGGTTTACAAAGCCCATGATCCTATATCCATGGTAGAGATATGGTTAAAATTTATTAAAGAAAGTATAGCTATCTTGTAGATCTAACCTTGGTATCTGGCCTAGATATAAACCCATTATCTATAGATAGTTAACCAAGTTATAGGTTTAGCATGGCTTAGCTAACTATGGGGCACCACCTTGTATATAACCTTGTGAACTACACCAGCTCAAAATAGCTGATGTTAATCGATGTTCACCCAAAGATGGTCCCAGTCTCATAAAGACCCATGACCCAGATGCTCATTGTTGTCTTATCTTTATTTGACAATCTTTCCATCTAAGTCTTCATACATCCATGGAAACTGAAATTGAACTGGAATCTAGTTCCATTGGCATTGAATCTTCCAGACACAATTCTCAGGGTGCCAATTTGAGTTCTCAGAAAGGTAAGCCACCTGAGCATTCACAGCATTCTCATCCCTTAGGTCCACACTTCAATCACTTCAATCACTTCAATCACTTCAATCTATGGTCACACAAAAAAAAACGAAATGAGCGGAATCACAGCCAGCTACAACTAGCTTCAGCCTATATTGTGTGGATTGCACTTGGTCGTGCTTTCGCTAGCTCTAGTCTAGTACGTGGTACACCCAATATTGAAAACAAACTAACAAACTTAAAAAAAACTAACGTGGGTCTAAGGTACTCCATTTTAGGAAACATCAGCAAATCATCGAGTACAGTTTATTACAAAATTATAAATATAAATATATATATATATTATTATATTATATTATATCCTCATGTTCATTGCTTTCTCGGATGTCTTGGTCAAGCAAAAAAAACAGGCATCGTGCTTATTGCACTTTCACTGGTTTCCACACCCCTGATGCTTTACTTAAGGGGCGCAGTTCTAGTTCTAATTCACTACAGAACCACACTATTTTCGGGGCTATATCCTGACTTATTGAGATTATCACCATGCTTACCCTCCGGTAATCAAAGATGACAATGAAGAATCCACTATATACTTATACGTAGATGTTAAAATATGATTTTCATGGACACATCATGAATTTTCATGGATCATTTTCATGGACTTTCCAGCATGAGGCTCCCCACTGATCTCTCCTGCTGCTGCGATGGTCCAACTGTTTGGCCGGGCTTCCTTTATACCTTCTATTAGCCTTCTACTCTACACGTGGGGGTGCGGGGCCCCACATTGTATCTATTTCTGGTGTCACGAAATTGGGCACCAGTTATCATATGTTATCATCCTCCCTGGCAACAAAAGAAACAATTTCCTAAACACATAAATTCCCCGAACTGATTCAAGGGAAATTTTGCAGGAAAACCTCCGATATAGTTTTTTTTCTAATGTAATCAAACCATCTGGCTGAACTATGCTAATTCACTAGCCGGACCAGAAGCATTTTTGGGCCGGTCACTAGTCTTGAAACCATCATTTGCAGTGACCAAAAATCACCTATTTATCCCTGTGAATATCCAATTGTTTTGGTGAATAAGAACCATTATATAATAAGTTTTACATCCTCAGTATATCCCCATTACATGTAGATTCTATATATTTCTTCCCATGTGTCGACTGAATGAAACGTGGAAGCCTTTGAAGCATCCGATCCTTGTTTTTCGGAGACCAAGCGCCGCAGGGCCACAGGGTCCTGTGTTCAAGCTCTTGAGAACCAACTTCGCGCATAGAGCCTGAAATTGATGCTCCGAACATCGTTGATGCAGAGTCATGAATAGAAAAAATCAGCACTCCTATAGCTAGTTGGTTATCATGAAATTCCATAAAAATTAGTGTTACTTGGGCCATAACTGGGGGAAAATCTTAAGGACACTCAGATGGTTTCAGCATCACATACGGGGCTTTCTTGATGCGATTTGCCACAAGGATATGGGACAGCGGTATCTCTTGGGAGCTGCATTCCATTGATAAATCATCTCGACATTGGGCTCATGGCTCATCATGTTGTTGTTGTTGTTGTTGTCGTCATCGCCGTCGCCGTCGTCGTCGTCGTCGTCGTCGTCGCCGTTGTCGTCGTTGTTGTTGCGGCGGCTCACAGCAGTAGCTGCAGCCCGGGAACGCACCTCCACCGGCAGATCGACAGACAAGCTCCGATAAGACAAACCAAGCGTCATTGCAAGCCCTCCCTGCCAGCTTCAGGTGGCCAAACTAGAGAAAGAAAAACATGGACCGAGCAGACGCAACCAACAAAGAACCGGCACCGAAGGACAAATGCACACCACAGCAACCAAGAGGGAAAAGAAACACAGCAAAGCAGGCAAAAGCCCCAGCGCGCCAACCACAACCACCAAAAGGAAGAAAACCACACCAGAGCAGGCGGAAGCCCCAGACAGCCGAAAGACAGACACCAACCCCAAACCGAGCGCCAAAAGACAAACACCAATCACAACCACCAAAGGAAGCAGACAGCCCAGGGCGGGCAGAAGCCCCAGAGCACCAATCAACAAACACCGACCCCAACCGCCAAACCAGACACACCCCAGGGCGGGCAGAAGCCACAGGGCACCAAAAGAGAAACGCCAACAGCAGCGACCAGCGACAAAGGACAATTGCCAACCACGGCCACCAAGAAGAAGAGAGAGAGGGACAAAACCGCCAAAACAAAAAACAAAAAGACACCTCACCGCGGGCAGAAGCCCCAAAGCGACAAAAGACAAACACCAATTCAACCACCCAAGGGAAGAAGACGATCACCCCAGGGCGAGCAAAAGCCCCAGAGCGCAAAAAGACAAACCCGGACACAAACCATGGCCACTCAGGAAGAAGACGAACACCCCAGGGCGGGCAGAAGCCCGAGAACGCCAAAAAAGCAAACACCAACTTCAACCAACAAAAGGAACAGAGACACCCCGGGTAGGCGGAAGCCTCAGAGCGCCACGCACCAGCAACAAGCAGCCGTAGGACCCATGCCAACGGCAGCCACCAAGAGGAAGAGAAACGCAGCAAAGCAGACAGAAGCCCCAGAGCGCCAAAAGACAAGCACCAACACAACCACGCAAGGAAAGAAGACGAACACCCCAGGGCGAGCAGAAGCCCCAGAGCCCCAAAAAACTAACGCCAAACATAACAACAAGAACAAAGAGAGACAGCCCAGGGTGAGCAGAAGCCCCAGGAAGCCCAGAGCACCAAACAACAAACACCAGACACAACCACCAAAAGAAAGACACTCCAGGGCGGGCAGAAGCCACAGGGCACCAAAAGAGAAATACCAACAGCAGCGACCAGCAACAAAGGACAAATGCCAACCACAGCCACCGAAAAGAAGAGAGACACAACAGAGGGGAAAACCACCAAACAAAAAAACAAAATAGACACCTCAACGTGGGCAGAAGCCCCAGAGCGCCAAAGGGCAAACACCGACCACAAACCACAGCCACTCAGAGAAGAAGACGAACACCCCAGGGCGAGCAGAAGCCCCCGGAAGCCCAGAGCACCAAACATCAAACACCAGACACAACCACCAAAAGAAAGACACGCCAGGGCGGGCAGAAGACACAGGGCACCAAAAGAGGAACACCAACAGCAGCGACCAACATCAAAGGACAAAAACAACCGCAGCCGCCAACAGGAATAGAAGCACAACAGAGGGGGCAGAACCTCCAAAACAAAAAAAACGAAAGGCGCCCCCGGGCGAGAAGAAGCCCCGGAGCGCCAAAAGACAAACACACAAACCGCGGCGGATGAAAGCCCCAAAGCGCGAAACGCGACACAAGCGGCAACGCCGAAGGCCAAGAGCAATCAAACGCTCCGCTTCGCAAAGCAGTCTTGGGAGAGGGGATGGGGGTGCTCGTCGGGAACAAACAATTATGTGCCGCCCCCGGGGTCCACTCCATCCCATGAAATTTCACCCAGCCAAATAGTGCAAGACCCGGGGGTTTGTTCTCTTGCAGGTTGTTTTTCAGTTCCACCAAAGCTTCTGTTGCAACCCGGTGCACGGTATCCCTCAACCTGCTGCTTCTCAGAGCTGCCAGTAGCTGTTGGTTTCCTCCTGGTCTCTGAACCTTTGAGACACCTCCTGTCCCGACTGACAGAATGCCAACTTGAAAGCCTGCAGGGCCACGGTTCTCGCAGAGCCCAGGTTTGGTGTCAATTGCGATCCTTCGTCACGAGGTTTGAATGACCTTGTAAGAGTTGCTGATCCAAGAACTCCAAGCGTAGCCAATGTTCTGGATCCAACCAAAGAAGCCATTCTGCTTAGATCTTTCTGCAGTTGATCGGTTTTCCAACCCAAAGCTTCCAGTCTCTCCAATTTTGTTTGCAGAAGCTCCGCAGTCACCGGATCCAACTCCTTCAGCCCGGTTTGTATTTCTCCGTTCGCCTCCTCCATCACAGTCATCAGAGTTGTGTCTGCTCGTCTTCTCTCTGCATAGCTTTCGAAAATTGTCAATTCGCGCAGAGAGGGAATTGCTGCAGTTGCACTTAGCTGTAAACTTGGTGAACCATACGTTTTTATCGGCTTGGTTAATATCTACGGATCTATGGTTCCAAAGCAATGACTGTGGGACAATCACACTTGGGGTTACAAGCACCTTGTTGGGGAGTATTTGGGGTTTAAGTTTAAGTTCCCAGAAGATATTTGGATCCATATTAATATAGATCCATATGGTAAGTATATGTAGAATGAGCTCTTGTGCAGCAGAAGTGAAATCCTAGGGACCATGAAAGAGCCAGGTACTGGGCCGTCTGTTTTTTGCAGTGGCCATTTAGCAAGGAGCACCTAAAGGGATCATTCTCGATTCCACGGCGTTACTCTGGCCTGTAGATCTTTGTAGTGATCACCAACCACTGGCTCCCAGATAAAGTCACGGAGAAGATACTTGAAGTAGGGTTTCCCATTGATTGTCTCGTGAGACACTTGAGTGACGACCATCTGACCATTAGAGTATTCGGCTTCCTTTATCAGCTTTCATCAGCTTTCCTTTCCAGGTTGTGTAGGCAGCATCAGCCCCGAGAAGGCCCATTCCAATTCCACAGATTTTGTTGAAAGCCTATCAGAAAGAAGGGGCCTTTGTCCATAGAACGGGATCTGGCTAGCCAAATTGGAAGAGACAAATTGGAAGAATCCAACATTTGGGATACAGTCTGAGGTCTTAGAGTCTTAGAACATGGTCTTCATATGTCTTCAGAATGTCATCTGGAAGGATACCAAATTTCTTATCCTATAGGGATTTGGTTTAATGGGGATTTAGATGGATTGAGTATCATTTAGTATCCCCATAACCATACAATGTGCCCCCCCAGTGATGTTAGTTGGTTTAGATTCGCCCCAGTAACTATAGTTATTTGCGTACCATAAACCATAGTTATTGGAGCTATGTGCACCAACTTAGCTATCGAACGGGGGCCTCACATTGTATATATATATATATATATTGTTGGTATTTAATCCCATCACCCTAATATTTTTCACACCCCATTTTTATGATCCCAAACTATGTGGTTTCATCCTCTACTAAGCCATGGTTTCCAAGGTTAAATGTTTAATATTAGGGAGAAGGGATTAGTCAAATCCCATTCCCCTCATTTCTCTTCTGGGAAAATGCCCATGTTCCACCATGCTTGGTCTATCCATCCCCAATCTCCCCAATGTTTGATGCTAAAATTACCAGCCCGGCAGCCATGCTGTGTATCCTCACAACGAAAATAAAGGTTGCATCACCAAGATGCCAAAGCTTTCTCCCAACGGTGCTCCAGCCCTAAGACCTCAACGTTTTTGTTGGATCAAAAGCCATGGAATCTCCTTGTTTGTTCATGTCAGAATAGCTAGTACACGCCGGCAATCAAACATGGCAATGGACAATCCTCTATAAAGAGGTTTTAATGGGGCAATCATCTATAAATGGATGATTGCCAATTGCTATGTTCGATTGCTGGAAGGTAAATCAGGTTCATCATGGTTCTACCTCCCAAAATATGGCTTTTGAAAATATGGCAGGAAAATTGGTTTTGAGCACATAGCCATACAACAAAACCATAAACCTCACTGAAAGAAGATATCTGCGTGCCCTTTCAATGCTTTATTGAAATTTAGTTCAAAAAAAAACAATCGGCCTGGGGATTCTCTTTCAAGCGACTACAGGGGCATCTTTCAACCGACTGCTACAGAACTTCCACTCAGTCAGCTTCCGTGGCGCTGGGAGGTGGATCCAATAGCGGTACCACTGGTTTTTCGTGCCCCCCCCAGTGAAGTGAATCTTGGTTTAGATTCGCCCCAGTAACTATAGTTATCCAGTTATAAGTTGGTTTTTAAGCCCCAGTAACTATAAGATGTTATTTGCACCATAAACCATAGTGAAATTGGAGTTATGTTCACCAACTTAGCTATCGAACGGGGGCCTCACATTGTACTTTTACGGAGCCAAACAAATGCATATTCCCAGCACAGACCTGAAGTCAGTGGAATTTTCTCATGCCCAACTTGCGCTAGCAAAAAGGGTCCCAGACAATCCCAGGAGTCATGAAGGGGATCCGATAATCAAACATGGCACGGCTATGGAAAACTCGCATTGCGGAATAGATGATATCCCCATTAAAAAAAGCTGGTTGCTGGTTTCAACCCCTCTGAAAAATATGAGTCAGTTGGGATCATTATTCCCAATATATGGAAACATAATCCAAATGTTCCAAACCACCAACCAGAAAATGAACATCCCCATGCTAAAAAAGGGCATTGTCCATTTCGATGTTGGATTTTGAGAGGCTATCAGCACACTGCTTCTCCCAGCTTTTCCGCCCACATCCAACCACCAACTGGGATTCCAGAGTCCGGACTAGCTAAACCCTGAATTTCTTCAGGTCCATGATTTCTTGGAATGGTTACCCGAACATACAAGGCGCTGCCCAAAGTTAGCTAAGTTGACTCAGATGACTTATAACTTGCTTGACTATGGTCTATGGTAGATATATCTATAGTTACTATGGTTTTTTGAACCAACTTATAACTGGAGGGGCACCATCTTGTACAAAAAACATGTGAGAACAACTCCATGTAGATCATTTTACCAATGGCTCTCCCCGGCTTTCCAGGATAGAAACAAGGGCCGGACACTGGCAGCAGCGTTGTAGGAGAATTCATCCTCATCCCCCCGAGAAACCAAGCTGATGTGTGTGTGTACAGATCCACAAAAAATGGAGGTGCTTTCCAACAAGTTAGTATATTATATATATATAGAGACATAATATCTTGTATGGAAAATAAAACATGAAAATAAGGCAATTTCCGAAGAACCATGGGTTTTCTATATATATCTACGGTCACAAGATTTCGGTGACCTGAAATGGATGCATGGGTGCCGTGCCAGGCATTTCCCATGACGGATCCATGGTGCGCTTGTATATATGCGAACAAACATAAAGGGGGTATATTGATGGGATCCATGGAGCACCATATATAGCAGCACATAAATGGATCCGTCATGGGTTTTGATATGACAATCATGGTGTTGGTCGAGAATTTTTTATATATGTGCGTGGCCTTTTTTCAGCTGGAAAGCTGTGTCTTCCCAGGCGCCACGGGGTGTTTATCTGAGAGCAACCTCAATAAAAACATTTGGGTTTCATTATCCATGAATATGCTACCATGTTGGTAGGTGATATATTATACATATATACAATGATATACGTATGGTATAGAGTATGCCAAATCTGATGAGAAATTCATGTTCCCCATTGGGGACCGCTAGGGACAGCTGCCAATCCATCAAAACCATCCTCATTGGGATAGCCATAGAGTCCCATCGCCCATTATTGAACAATATTCGACAGACACGAAGGAAGCCAATATCTTTTCCTACTGTGGATGGAAGAAATCCTGCATCACCTTGGATGGTTGAAACCCCAAAAAATAATGGGATAACCCACCCATCAACTGGTGCAGGATTTCGCAACCATCCACCGTAGTGAAGTCCCAACCTTGAATCCAACTACAGACCGAAGATCTGCGCCGTCCCTAGCTATATAAGTCCCGACAATCCAAGCCTGGGAATCTTACGATCTTCATGGGTCCTAATGTTTAATGCGAAAACAAACCAACAAACAAACATGTTCCCATTGCCAAGCCTCAATTGTTCACATTTAGTCGTCAATGAAACCCTAGGTTTTCCAAATGCCCGATTTTCATGGTACTTGAGCATTCAAACTCATGTTGTCCTTTCAGGAACAATAAAGGGGTCGGTTTGGTATATGCTTCGTTATCATCTACCTATTGCTTGGTTTTGGGGGAAGCCTCTATGAATCAAACGTCACCAGTGGGCGAAGGAGGTCCCGTCATGGATCCAAGATCCTGCTCGAAGGTGCTGGATCCATAGGGTTTTACCCAAAAAAAATACTTTACTTCGTGTGATCCCCACCATGACATTTACACATTTTGTTACTCGCAAATCTTCTGGCATTCTATCTGACATATCCTCTGGCATTCTATTTGGCATATCTTCTGGCATA
>Ga0126342_10008395_pt1 | contig 18503 bp, 14 predicted proteins | sample Cyp1metagenome_FD_92528 | JGI IMG/M metagenome (GOLD analysis project Ga0126342, IMG submission 92528) | Coral microbial communities from Lord Howe Island, Old Settlement Bay, Australia - Cyphastrea 1 metagenome | ecosystem: Host-associated > Invertebrates > Cnidaria > Coral ...
TTGGTGGCTCATCCCACTTAGTAAGTGGGTTATAACCCCAGTTATAAATGGGATAAGTAGGGTTAATCCACTTATAACTGGGGTTATAACCCACTTACTAAGTGGGATGAGCCACCAAGTATAGCCCCATGAATATATTCCCCAGAACTATTGTTGATATCCCTGTTGATATCAAAATGATGATACCCATAGTAGAAAAAGTCCCATGAATTTTATCTCCCATGAAAACATCCCAGCAATGTGCCGGAATTCCCTTCCCCAACCAACAGGGTCCCCTATGTTTCGGTCCATTGTACCACGCTTGTTTCATCTGCAAGGCTTGTGTCGCCACGCTCCGCCGCAGCAGCCAAAAGGCACCTTTTTTGAGGCGCCCTAAAGGGCGGTCAAACAGCAGAATGTCAGATGTGAAAATTTGATATGTTGATACCAACATCAAATGAGTTCAATCTAAATGGCTTCAATTTGATATGTTAATTTAATTTGGTATGTAATGTACCCTCTGGTAATTTAACATAGCTATGGAAAATCACCATTTTTAATGGGAAAATCCACTATGAATGGTCATTTTCAATAGCTATTTTGACATAACCAGAGGATAAATGAGTTCAATCTTGAGTTAAGCATCTCGTGAAAAGTTTCGAATGGGTCGGATCTAAAAAACAATTTTCGCCATCGCAGTTGAGACCCTGGCTTTGGGCGAAAAGGAAGAGAAGACCTCGGCAGCAGTGCAGCAGCAGTGTTCGAAAGCCAGCAATATGGGAATTCTGGGGGTTAATAAACTCATGGTATAATCAAATATTCAATTATATCATCAACATTCAATTACCTAATGTTTGTGTAAATCAACTATTTCTATGAGAATTGGCAGTGTGTCAAAACCAATAGTAATTGTGTAGTTCACATCAAAATAGCTGGGATTTATGGATGTGAATAACCCACTAAAAATGGTATTAATAGGTATTGATCCATAGCCATATGGGAATTCTGGGGGGTAAGTGGGATGTAAGGGGAATGTGCACTTGGGGGGCATTTATTGGGTTACTCAACCTCTCATTCCAGTCTAGTGGAAATCATCAACCAACACACTACTCAATGGAGATACTGAGAATAATGGGGGCTTGAGCAGGTTTATAGACAAATAATGGTTTATTCTCATAATTATTACTGTTTATCTCATTATAGATAGGTTTTGATACTCCATTACTCAGAATTGATCCTGGTTTATAGATGGGTCTTTAGTTGTTGCCTACAGACAAAGTTCCACCATCAAATCTGAGTAGGGGAACTAAAACTGACATGGGGAAATCCACAAGTTACAATGGCCTTTTCTGGTTTTATGTTTTTTATTTAATCCCCAATGTAGAAAGGGTCGTATCTAGCCCGGGTGTTCAAAGTTGCTCAATTCTACCCAGGAGAGTGAGATCTTTTTGTGATTGAATACCTTCCACTAGTTGATCATCAGTACATGTAGATAGATACATAGATAGCTAGGTAGATAGGTAGATAGGTAGATAGCTAGATAGGTAGATAGCTAGATAGGTAGATAGCTAGATAGGTAGATAGCTAGATGGGCAATAGGTAGATAGGTAGATAGATAGAGTTCATGTCCAGAATTCCTAGTTCCTTTTGCCTCTCTCAGAAATAGTCAATATACATCATCCTTCCAATCATCAGGATGAAATTATATCATCGCTGTCCTGCTGAGGTTGACTGAGATGGGGGGTGATAGAAGAAAATGGTCACGGTCCCACATCATTTGGATATGTTTGGATGCTAAATACCGTGAAACTTCGATGGTCTACAGCCCAAAAAAATTCACCGCGTAGGTTTCAACCATATATTTGCATGTATATATATATATATACATATGTACATATACACATATCATCATTGACTAGTCATCAGTGCATCACTTCATCCTATATGGACAGGTTCGTTTTCACCAGGGAGTCACAGGAGCGGCATTCACTGGGAACACCGGGAGGTACTTGGAGAAGGGGCGACCATCTCCTTGAGATTCTATACCCTCCAGTGAGCCAAAGGTTGAAACATGGTGTTTGGAGGAAAATCCTGTGTTCCTTGCCGCCAAGACCATCCAGTTACTTGCAGCTTTACATCGATATCCCCAAAAAAAATGTGCGGGATACCCTCTGGTAATCTAACATAGCGAACTGGAAAATCACCATTTTCAAGTTCGGTAAATCCACTATTTCTATGGCCATTTTCAAGTTCGCAAACTGTAAACGTTTACCACGCCGGGTATCCCACACATCATGATCTTTGGCAGAGCTTAACACCCAGAAATCACCAAAAATTACCCCGTCAGAATGCAGCTAGGATGCAACATAAGGTGCCTAATACCACATGGAAGGCAGGACTGCCTTGGAAGTCTCCAGCCGTCCAACATTTCAGAAGCATTCGACTCTCAACCATTTCAGAGACACAAAAGGCAGAATCGAAACGTAAAGGTAAATGATATCCGGTGGCTATTTATACATATATATATATATATTATTATGCTATGTATATATATATATATATATATCATATGTTGATATATATATATCATATATTATATACCATATATTAAATATTAACTATTATATATTATTATATGTGTGATATTTGATATCATCGGTCATTTAATATATATATAGTATATATATATATATGTATTACAAATTACATGTTGAATATTATATATCATATATTGCATAGCATGTATATTATATATTATACATATTATATATTAAAGTATATGATATACTATACATTATATATATTATATATTATACATATTATAACAATTTATATGATGTATGTCAAATTATATATTATACTATGTTATATTATAATATATTATATTGTATTATATTATATTATAGTATAGTATATGGTATTATATCAGGTTATGTTATATTGTATCAAATCATATCATATTCTATATAGTATTATATATATAAGTATTAAATCACATATATTGTATGTATATATATATACATTATATTATATTATATTATATTATATTGTATTATATTATATTATATTATATTATATTTATATCTGGCTGTGGGTATACGAAGAAAAAACGAAAAAACTGGAACTCTACTCTGGATGGGATCGTTCACCAACTGGCGGTTGCTGGGAAAATCTCTCAGAAATGATCATGGCCATGTGATATAATCAAACCCTCTGGTAAATTTAACATAGCTATGGTATAGATGACCCATAGAAATAGATGGTTTACCGAACTTAAAAATGATGATTTTCTATAGCTATGCTAAATTACCAGAGGGTATGATTATATAGCTGGGACTATCATCGCACTAAATGTGGGATTTCTTCAAAAAATTGGAAACTGAATGCCATTTTGGGGTGACAATGTTGCAGATGTTCCAGACCTTTAAAAAAGACGAACTTGGTGGATGAAGAGTTACGGCAGTGGCCTTGAATGATGTCCTGGAAGTAAGACATCCACCGAATGACGTGTGACATGTGCCAGGTACTTCTGATAACCTGCATATCCACCCCAATGTGGTGAAGATACTCTGATCCCAATTGTCCGGCGATGGACAACTAGCATCAATTACCCTCTGGCAAACTAACATAACTATGGAAAATCACTATTTTAATGGGTAAATCCACTATTTCTATGGCCATTTTCAATAGCTATGTTAGTTTACCAGAGGGTAGCTATTTGCAAATGCCATGCCCTCTATTTCCCCATAAGGCGAGTGTGGATTTCCCATCGCCGACTTAGATTTCCAAAGGGCAAGGACCATGTTTTCCATGCCGCAGGATGCTGCGGGATGTTTTCCTGTTTCTTCATAAACCATGGTAAGAATCCACCTGGCTTCAATTTTTCCTGGGAAAAACCATCACTTCACAGGGGGATTCTATGGGATCATCACATTCCAAGGGGCCAATCACATGCTCTCCCCTGGCTGCTCGCCAGATCACCAGGAACATGAGGAAACCAGGGCACAGCCGTGTGGCCGAAACCTGGGTTTTGGGCGAAAAATCATAGGAGATCACAGGCATTCAGCCCCTCCAAAATGTCATCGCCCAAGAATTGATTGTCAATTTGAAAACCCTTCGTAAACTCCAACTATTGGGGTTGCCACTTTTGGGGGTTGATGGCCCATGGAAAAACCAGCAAAGATGGGTAGCAGTTTTCACCTAACGGTCGATCTGCCGTATCAGCATAAGACCCACCAACAACCACAATTTCTGGATGTGATCTGCATTTCTGCATGCAAAATCCCTACTTTTGTGGACACTATGTTTAATCGGCATTTACCCTCTGGTAAATTAACATAGCTATTGAAAATGGTCCATTTATAGTTGATTTACCCATTAAAGATTGTGATTTTCCATAGTTTTTTTGTTGGTTTACCAGAGGGTATAAGCACATTCGTTCAATGGAATAGTTTGACTTGGTATGAGGAGAATCCACACTCTTGCTGGTTAACAGAGTACAGATCATCCCTAGTGAATTTTGAAACCCCCGGCATCAACAACTGTTGGTCGTTGCTCAAAGCGGTCCTTTAATCAAAGTTTGGTTCCTCATTCATGTTTCCCTTGGAAACCTCACTTTACTTGGGGTCAACAACGATTGAAATAACCAAAAACGAATGTTTTCAACACTCAAAAAGACAAAGAAATGCATAGATCCTTGAAACACCCTGCATAGATGTCCCGAGATGTCAAACGTTGACCCAGAAATTGCACCAGGCTGCTGTTTGCCATTGGCCAAGAATGCCCTGTTCACCTTGATTTGGGACCATAGAAAGGTGGCCTTTTCTTCCGGCTGTCTCAGAAGAAACATATGTTTCCAGCTGTATCTCTCTAGCCTGTCTTGCTTTGCCTTTTCACGAACTGGTAGACACATTTCCTGTTGCGATTCTTCGGGCATTTTGAAGGAGAGTGTTCTCATGTACATCCAAATTATGTCCATTAATTTGGTCCCTTAAATCTCTTGTTTTCCCTTCACTCTAGATGTGTGGTGCCATTCTGACCGCAAATGGCCCACAAAGCGAACACAAAATCACGTATAACGAAAGGATTCCTTGCGATTTTTCCCAACCCTGCCATCCATTTACCCGGTAGTTGGTTCGTAAAGAGTAAGCATGAGCCAAGCAACAGCTTCCGCAGCCCCAGCTTTGAAACAACCCCCAGGCATGTCGAAATCACCAACAACATACGAACAACAAGATTTGTGGATAATTGTGGCACTACTTGATTCCTTTGCACAATGGATAGACCATTGAATACATGTCGTTTAGATCCAACAATTATGGAGGCTGTAACCGACAATCACTGGAATGCGAGGTAGAAATCCCCGCGACACACAATGCCGTTGGACAGCGTGAAGGCTGGTATTTGGACACCCAGTTCTTTAAAAATGGTGATGGTTTGTTGGCTGTCGAAAATGCAAAATCCGGTTTGCGGGCACAGGAAAAATGTTGTTCCGAGTTTTACTTGTGCCCACATCTAATGCAAAGAATTCAACCACCCGGCAAATCCTGCAACACCCACACCTTGGGGGCGCACTTCCAGTTATAGCTATAGTTTGGGGTAATAAAAGGTTCTTTCCAAATCTATGGGGGTTTTAATCCCATGGTTATGCCTGGCAGCAACCCCCAATTCCTTCCAATAATTGCACGTGTATAAATGATTTTCCAATCACTTCCCAGGATTTTCCTATGGATTTGCCCGTGGTTGCACCCATAAAAGATTACCTCAACCACAGCCCCACCCCTCGGCGAGGCACTTCCTGTTGCATCAGGCTCATGACATTCACCGGCATTTCCAGCGAAGGGTGGATGCTCGACGCTGGTCCAAGGGGAAAAACCTTGGGATTTGTGTTTTTGTGGCTGGGGAAGAGCAACAAAATGCCCAAACTTGGAATATGCTGAAAGCTCAAGGGGTCATCAAATCCAGAAAAACATTTTCACTTTAATGGCAGCAAGCGGGAAAAGGCTTCAGTTGTAACGTAAAATCTGAATCTGGAAGACGTGATGGTAATGCTCCTGATGCTTGTGCTGATGATGGCCAGGGAAACCCTCGCCCTGAACCATTTTGGGGTGGTGGCATCTATGCTATCCTTGTTGCCCACATGGCGGTGAATTTAATTGCACGAAGTTGCAAGCACACTCCAGATGTAATTTCACGACGAAAAAAATGTCCCATCAATTTAATCAAGGTATGCGCGGGCCCGTGTTGAATTCTACTGCGCTGCCGCCTTCGGTTGTGTGCATCCAGCATTTTACTTTCGCTTGCGTTGGCAAGAATAATGCGTTAAGCTGGGAAATGTGCCGAGGGTTTGAAGCACCATGGGGCCCACGCAGCAAGATGGCAACGTTGCCAGTGTTGCTTTACAAGCAACCTTTCCTGCACCCAAAGGGGAAAGTTGGCCGACCTCCCAACCAAGCAACGTCGCAAGATTGGATCTTCCGGGCCCAGGAGCAGAAATCCCATCTGCAGCATCACCTCAAATCCGCCAAAGCCATTTGCGAGATGACAGCGGGCAGCAACGCGCGCCTCCCTAAACTGCCGCCCCTAACAAAAACATGCAAAAATCCTAGCAGATAAAGAGCTCCCTAAATCAGCGGAGTCAAACTTTAGGCTGTCAACCAAAAAGGCCATCTGCAGGATTTACCACTTGTTTTTCCATGATGCCTCAGTGCAGGAACCATGTAGGAATCTCTTAGCTCTGCAGAGGCTTTGCTGGTGCTTTGCTGCACAACTTGAGTGCTGTTGGGGGATCGGTCTACGACATCATCCCTTTGCAGCTCGATAAAACGCCCGTCATTGGGCGATCCTGTGGATCGAATTTGCCAGGGGTTTTCACGAGAAAGCCCGGAGATACCCAGGGTTGAATGGGTAGGAGTTACACTCTGGCTGTTTAACATAGCCATGGTATAGATGGCCCATTTATAGATGGTTTACCTATAAAAAATGGTGATTTTTCCATGGCTATGTTAAATAACCAGAGGGTACACTCACTTATAATCATGTTGGGAATATGGATACCCAACCGCTCCAAACCGCTCCATCACCGATGGCGTAAATCTCAAGATGTTTTTATTTATGAAGCTCTCCGCAGGTAAAAAAAACTTCAGCAAAGATCACCCCGGGGTTTTTTAACATCAGATGGTTAATCATGGCTTGCCGACAAGAATTCACTGTACACATATGAAATGATTCATGGTTACCACTTTTTTGCCATCTATTCCCATAGACAATCTTTCACACCCTGCTGTTCACAGCAGCTTAGTAGATAATTATCTCCGATAGCAGCAATTTTGACTAAAGTAAAGTGCTGTACCCTCTGGTAATTTAACATAGCTATTGAAAATGACCATTTATAGTGGAATTTCCCATTAAAAATGGTGATTTTCCATAGTTTTTCGTTGGTTTACCAAAGGGTACCCCTCCAACATTTATCCAGATGAGGCCAGCTACATGGCATCAGATGGTTGGTAGAATTTCACGCTTTGAAGGTGAGGTGAGTTTCCCTCAAAGTCGTGGATCTCCTGATCCAAATGGGATCAAAAAAAGGATTACAATCCATAGCCGTCCCCCGCTCACATTAAACACTCCAAAAACCATGGCAATAAGTAAGATTTACACATATTTGGGAACGTTCAGAAGAGTTTTTTCTTTTAGGGAGATTGGTTTTTACCACTTATACCCCGATCTTATAACATTTCTTTGTGGGGATAAACCTATTTGAATTTGGTGGTACCCCGTTTTGGACAATACCCAATCGTCAGATCCAAGAGAGAATGACCATTCATGACAACCAACCATGCACTGCCCGAAGCCAACAATACAGCAGCTACCCCTCGAAATGAAAGGCCCTGGTGAGGTGTGGATGACACCTTCACGGCATCGAACATGAGAATAATTGGTATCACTTAAATTCCACGGAAGATCAAACTCTTCATATGCAGTCTAGCTCGTAATGAGTCACTCCTGGATATGGCAGCAGGAGTGATTCTGACCCCCAGGCTGCCTGGATTCCTGACAAAGGAATGATTCATTTTGCTGGTGAATCAGGCATCAGTATTCGTGGATTTTGTGGCTTCGAAGCTGACAGGAGTGCACAACTGGCATCGGTTTGAATTGGTTTTCTACATCAGTTTCCAGTGGCACTCAGATCTTCGAATCCCTTCTTTGGAAGGATCTGACCATCTGACCGAAAAAAAAACTGGGCTTGAGACTGGAAAGAGGGAGGATTTTGGTTCTAAACACATCTGAGAACATGTTGATATGGCATGATATGGCTACATCCATGCGACTTTCTTGTCAGCCCATGTGACCATATCAGCTACCAGGCGCGCTAAAAGGAGCTCCGAAACGAGGCAAGGCACAAAGTATGCCATGCCATGATCTGCCAAATGCCAAAAGCCTCGGCGGTCTTAGCAATAGCCTTCGAGGAAATTCAGACGGGGGGTTCCAGGATTCCAGGGTTCCATTTGGGTATGGGTCAAAATTAGGTACCCCAATAATTGGATGGTTAATACTAAACTAGACTAACATCTGTGGTCCCCTAGGTCTTCCATTTTGACCCACATTCATTTCATCATGGGGGCAGCCCATTTCATCATCCATTTCATCAGGATTTCCATTATAATAAACCATCCAGCTATTGGGATAGCACCATTTATGGAATGTTCCCATAGCTGGTTTCTTTATCATTTTCTTTTGGGATGTTCCCTTCTAAACCAGCCAGCTGGGGTATCCCCCTGTCGACCTGAAAATCCCCTGGGTCATCCTGAACCGAAAAGCTGGTGGACCATCCAACGCGTCGACATGAGGACATCTTTCACCCCAGGCCGAGACCGGCATCAGCTCAGCAGAGGCTTTTTTTCAGGACAAGCCCAGAGGTTTCATGCAGAAATGATGCTATTATGTCCCCAGTAAGTGACAGGTCTGACCTGTAGGGCTCGGCGCTTCATCAAAGATTTAAGTAGGGCTCGGCTGAAATGGATCATGAAAACCAAGTATTTTTGGCCTGGGAAAACAGAGAAAAACCCATGAAACTGGTGGAGAATCCGTGGAGCCCCCACAAAAAAGGATGCGAGCTGCCTGCTGGAAACTTCAGACTGTTCATAGACTGATTCAGACTTTCCAGCTACCCCCATGGACGTTAAAAAAATTCTTGGGGGGTTAGCTGCACAGGTAACCAGTCAACACAATGTAACCAGTCAAAAGCCTCAAGACCATCCACAAACCATCGGATGCTTGAGCCCCCCACCTATCTGGAGGTTTCTTGACATGTACCCCTAAATCATCCAGATTCATACAGGATGGTGCCCCCCAGTGATGTTTGTTGGTTTATAAACCCCATGAATACTATAGTTATATCTGCCATAAACCATAGTGAAATGGGAGTTATAAACCAACGTAGCTAACTATGGGGCACCACCTTGTAGGATTTTCCGAAACCATCCATCTATTCATCTATTCGGGATCCTCCATGGAAACCTCCGGTCCATCATCTCACTCTCCTCGGAACCGAGGGACGATAGCTTTGGTCCGAACACACAGGGCCATTCAGCTCCGTCCCTACCCGATGTTGGTCGCAGTAGTGATAAATTCCACAGATCACGGCCTGGATGGGATTACCAGAAAGCCCCCTGGAGAAAAATCCATTTTTCCGACTCCCAAAAAAACCATGAAATTTGATGGGCCACCAGAGTGGACAATTGAAATTGATCATGTGCAGTGTGAAATCATCCATTTTTTAGGGGGTCAATGATTTTGATTACCCTCTGTTAAATGTTTACAGTTTGCGAACTGGACAATCACCGTGCTTTTCAATGGCTAAATCAACTATATTTCGACCGGGCAATGTTCAATGTCGCAAACTGTCAGTCATTACCAGAGGCTATCCAAATGGAACCATGTTGCCGGCCTGGGATGCGAAGATCACACCTCGGGCGAGATGTGAAGTTCACAACCTCCCCGAATCTCGAAAAAGGTCGCCCGAGATATGCGAGCATTTGCTTGCAGAGCCATAGAAAATGGATGAAAATGGTCCAGTTATAAAGAATTGACCCCCTGAAGATGGAAATTTTCCATAGCTACAAATTACCATAAAGGCTATCCCCTTCGACATCGCTGTTTTCGTTACTTCACACATGCCACATCCCTCCCAGTCCCAGCTCTAGGTGGATTTTTTGGACCTCTCGGAAAGGCTGGGACGATCAGTTTCGAAAAAATGGGATGATAGCTATGGGATGGGCCCCCCCAGTGATGTTAGTTGGTTTATAACCCCATGTCAAAATAGCTATTTAAGTATCATACACTCTTGTTATTATAGTTCTTTGCACCAACTTAGCTAACGAACTGGGGCCCCACCCTGTATGAGAAAATCGTTTCATCAATGGGATTTCAGTTTCAACTAGTAGTGGAATATGGGATTATGTTACCATCTGTTACCCCTATGTCACTATGTGAATAATGTTGCGCGAATCAGTGCCAGTCGGCCATCTCCGATTGGATTGAAATCTCTATTGTGTCCACTTCTTGAATTTACCATGATGAGAAAACGACAGGCCATTTATCATAGAATAATATTCCTGTTCCCATTATACCACTTGTTACATAGCATTTCTGTTGGTGATATATCGCATTAGATATACAATTTTACCATTGGATATACAGTTTTTCCATTGTACCATTGTACCATGTTCTCTTATGGTATATCTAATTTCGGTATAACCCAGGTATAATTATGGTATAACCCAGATATATCAGCTGATATACCATTCTACCACTAGATATACCATTAGATCTACCATTTTCCATTATACCATAAGAATCTCTAATGGAAAAATGGAATATCTAATGGAACATGATATACCATCCTACCACTAATTCATAGTTCTTTCCCCAAAAAACCTCCCACGTCTTTCCCAGAAATTCCGGGAACCGAGGCGCTGAACCAGTTGAGACCATGGCGTCCAGCCCGTTGTGCCGGGACCAGGAAAGCACCCGAGGTGACGATCAGAAGATCAGTTCCATGCCGCGACAACCTCAGTGTCGACAAAATTGTGCGGGATGTTTCCTATGGAAAATGGGGTTCATTATAGGTAGTTTATCCATTTATAGGGAGTTTATCCATTTATAGTTGAATGGAAAATAGTTCAATAGAGAGTTGATCCATGAATAATGAATGGTTGGTGGTATACCTTACCTACCCCTCTGAAAAATGTGACGAATCGTCAGTTGGTATGATGACATTCCCAATAGATGGAAAGTCATAAAATTCATGTTCCAAACCACCAACCAGATGATCATGAACTGTTTGGAGTTGATTCATTCGTTGAATTCATGAACTGAGTTCATACAGTGAAAATTCATGCGTTGAATAGTGAATGAATTAGACATATCGAAAATCACCGAGTTTGTTGATAAATGACACTGGCCATCTTCCATAGCTGAAGAGCATATGTAGCACTATGGTTCACTGAAACTTGACTCCAATGTTGACTCATATCAAACTCATATCCAAATAGGTCTGTAACAATATTGCTTTGCTATTGATATATCCATGATATATATATATTATTATTATTATTATTATTATATATTTATATACATATATATTATTATACATATATATTATACATATATATATATAATATATATATGTCATGTGTGTGTGTCGCGGTTGCTATTGATACAGCTTCAGCCATATTCATCCTATGTTCCCTGTGACATCTTCCCTCATTGTTGACCCATCCCAAACGACTTTGCCCTGACCAAGAGGCCAAGATCTTTTCACCTGGCCCGGAGCGGTTTTCTGTAGGTTTTCCCGAACCAATCGAGTGTGTATCATGGTCATTAAAAGTAAGTATTCATTCAAACTATGGAACAAAATGAAAAAACAAAAAGTATCATTCTAGTATCATTTCATGGTAACGGCCGCAGTTGATAGTAATTAAAAGTACCTCTTCAACTTTGCACGGCCAACTTCTGACAGCAAACAAGTCAGTGCTTTAGCAGGCGATCTGAAAATGTCCCCCCATCTACTGCAAAACCCATGCACCAAAGTCTACACAGCTTCAAACATTATTGCCCCCCCTAAGCTGAGATATCCCACCAAGAAGCTGGTGCTTCGCTGAACGGCATCCCGGGTCATCGGTAAACTGACATTGCTATGGAGAATCTACGGCTTCACTCAGAAATCTTCTACATGTCCGGTGGATTTTCCACATCTCTCTCAGTTTTCTGGAGGACAATTTCAAAGATCATCTCAGTTCTATACGTTTTCCAGATTTTTCCCTATCTATGAATCATCCCATTAGCTACTGCGGCGGTATATCACTACTGACCAATCGATGTTCATCTCTTGACGACTCCAGGTTTACAGCCAGCATAACCCTTTCCCAGACTATTCGTTCTTGTTCACCATGTATTTGCCAGAAATCATGTCCTTTTGGTAAAAATAGGTAGAGGGGCCGGGAGCTGGTGATCATCCCATCTATCATCATAGAAACCTGTTGTAACAAAGGGGTAAACCGGGTAAACCTGAAGAAACCCCTCTTTTTTCATCAACCAATGGGAAGTGGTGGCTCTGTTTCCGGCCATAAGTTCACCATGTTGGTCTGCTTTACTCATAGGGGTGTCAGTAGCTCACTGCGCAGTTCCATTCGTTGTCAATTTGACATCGTTCAACTGTTGATCTTTTCTCAAATACCCAACTGTTGGTTAATCAATAATGACAACGTTGTCAATTCAATGGGACTTTCAGGATCCTAGATTGGAGGTACCTACCATATATAAGGCCTATGTTTTAGGCCTTAATTTCAGGGAATATCCCTACAAAATATGGCCTAAAATATGGTACTAACGCACCTCCAATTTAGGATCCTGGAGATCTCCCATTGATCAATTTATTCAATTTATTTCCCAGCTTGGTTTTCATCAACTGTTGATTGACAACTTGCTGATCCCCAAATTGGGATTCCCCCAACCAAAGGCTGGAAGAAAGTGCCCATTTTCGCTGAAACTCACCATCTAGTGACGAAACAGACCCCCATTCCTCCTGCTTGCCGTTACGCGATCTATGGGATGATCCGAAGCGAAGGAACCGAAAATTCGATGACATCAATTTCATCCCGAACATGGATGACCATCCAACCAAAAAAACATCAATTTTTCATAGGGAAATCGACTCCCTATGATCATTACTGGATCATTTTTTTGTGGGTAAAACAATGTCATAAACCACCCATTTTCCTGGGAATGGTCCGGAATGGTCTGTACCACCTATAAAAATGGATTAAAAATGGTGATGACTGGGCCCACATTAACCCAAATTGATGGCTACATTAAGCCCCCTGTGTAAATGACCAAGCTCAGCCTCTGCTGGCTTCTCGAAGGGTTCAGAGCGCCTCAGTGCTACAAAAATTCACAACCATGGACCATGGGGCAAAACACGAGACTGGTTGGTGGTTTCAACCCCTCTGAAAAATATTAGTCAGTTGGGATGATTATTCCCAATATATGGAAAAAAAATGTTCCAAACCACCAACCAGGAAAGGATGGGAAGGGGACACAAAAAAATAGGTTGGTTGAAGGTTAATGGTTGATGGATGTTGAGGCTTTTGCCATTGCCATTCTTGATTACCTTGATTGGCATCCCCTGGAAGATTGTTGTTTAGATATCCCATCGATATGTTTTCCCAAATATATCCAATTCAATCACCGTTTTCTATCAAGGTCAGATCCCATTAGCTACCCTCGACATGTAGATTAAAAAAAAGATGGGGACAACCCACCAGACATAGTTTTCGTAGCATTTTCCGAGACGGAAAATGACCCCATTGTTTAAACCACATTTAGTTTCCGCATCTATGTCAGTTTACCCCAGGGTACAGTACCCTCTGGTAAACTAACAGTTTGCGACATAGAACATGGCCCATTTATTAGTTGATTTACCTATGAAAAATGGTGATTTTCCATAGCTATGTTAGTTTACCAGAGGGTAACCATGAATTTTTGTGGCTTGTGTCATACCCCGTTTCCCTGCAGTGACCCTTCAAGTGTATGGTGAGACGACAGGCTTGGCATTACCTGACCCGCCCGGTCTGAGAGTTACCCTCTGGTAAACTAACATAGCTATGGAAAATCACCATGTTTAATGGGTAAATCCACTATTTCTATGGCCATGTTCAATAGCTATTTTGACATAACCAGAGGGTATCAGAAATGGGTGATATCAAGCATGAACACATCAACAAGACTGGGATATGGGAGGCTCCCTTTGTGTCATCAAACATGGCTGGCAAATCCCCCAATTCCCACATGAACAGTGAACTCAGTGAAGGCTAAGTTCTTCCCAACGTGTTACCCCAAAATGAACCCAACGGTTGAGTATTGGATCTATAAAAAACATTGGGTCTACTGAGGTTAGAAGAAATGGTGGGATGGGATTTCAAAGGAGGATTTCAACGGGAGTCAGCAGAGTCATGACTAGCTTTGCTCATACATCTTTGCCTGGTTGGTGGTATACCTATCCCTCTGAAAAATATGCTCGTCACTTGGGATGATGACATTTCCAACTAAATGGAAGAGTTAAAATTCCATGGTTCCAGTCACCACCAACCAGTGACGTATTTCAAAACGACTTCCTGGTTGCGGCTTTCCAAGCTTTTTGGCAACGAATCCCCTATTCCCATGGTGACAGCTGTGTCGTCATCTGAGCCATCCAACAACGGTGCTATCTGAGCCTGCACGGTTGGCAAGTTGAAGAGTTGAAATTTCAGTGGTTCCATCGGTTCCATTGGGCTTCTGGCTACATCCAAATCATCCAAAATTCTGAAAAACCCTGAAAAAGAGAGCACCTGGTGTGATTTTGCTGCGAAAAACTCTGCAAGTCGGAATGTATCCCATGTCAAAACTGTGCCTTGAAACAGGTCAAATCGCTTAGATGCGGTCTTATTTCCTCAACGATGGACTCTGACTCCACAGAAATATTCAGAAATAGATATATTATGATATCAGATATATATTGGTTGCTGGAAGTTGCTGCATTGGATCATCCTCTCGCAGAAAAAAATCAGTCACTCAGCATCCGTCAGTTTAGTGTTCCAAAAATCCCAAGCAATTGCATTCTCTGAGACAGTATTGCATTTTCACAGAGATGCATGATTTGGTTGACTCAACATGATCAATACTGACCAATGTTTAACCATGGTTTCCATGTTTGATTTCCCGTGAATGCTATGATCCACAGCCACGCCATCGCGTCCGGGGCGACGATTCAAAATTGTGGTACCAATTTACCATCCCAAGACATCAGTCATGTTTACCCTCTGGTAAACATACGAAAAACTATGGAAAGATCCACCATGTTTAATTGGTAACTCATGGTAACCAACCACTATTTCGACTGGGCCATGGCTTCTATGTCGCAAACTGTTTCTACGTTTACCAGGCCGGGTAAGCCACGAATCTCCATCAAATTCCAGGTTCGTCGACCCAGCCTCTCTTTCAAGCTCAGGAGGCCTGCAGAAACTGGGTGAAAATCGTGCGGCCCGGTGTCGCACATGGCCCAGGAAATCATCGAAAATCATTTCAGAACTATCCATAGCCACATTTGGAGACTACGGATCAATCAGCTACCAGAGTGAATAGCTAGCAGATGGATATATAATTCATTCCACAAGGATGGGCAGAAATGAATAGTGATGACCGATGAACCCATGTGAACTGGCCACTGTGAATAGCAACAGTTGGGGTTGTCGGTAAATCGAAACTGTCCAAGACTTTCAAGGAGATCGTCCCCAAATGCTTTAAATTTGGCGATCTTTCCCCTGATGATGCCCTTAAGATGGGCTGTGTCCCGTGTCCCAAACCCAAAAACCTCCAGGAACTATTCCCGTGCATCCACTCGCTGGATGATTGTGCAAAAAGGCTACAAGAATTACTGGAGATACTCGCTTGAACACACCCATCATTGATCGTCATCTTTAAAGGAAACTACATATGAAAACAAATTATTCCAGAAGTTTCAACTGCGTCAAAGAAGTTAAAAAATCAGGTTAATCGTGTTCAGCCCTCTGAATAAAAATCGCGACATCACATTTTCCGCGGGCGTTGGTGCCTCACATCGGGGACACCAGCATCCTGACAGGCCAAGAAACACTGTCTTTTTGCTGGTGAATTTGGATATACATTTTGGAGTTAAAAAATCATACCATTTGTTTGAAACTGGGGTGCCCCAAAATCTATATAGTGCTTTGCCATTTTCTCCATTAAATTGTGAGGGAAAAGACGCCGATTTCAGGGGATTTTCGAATACTTCTGACCATTTTGGGGGACTTTCTGGATCAAATAGCCGGGCCCGGCCCTTTTAAGCTGGCCAGAAAAAAGATCCCCCAACTCAACATCTAGCTGGAAATTTTCGAAATCCACCAGGTCTGTTTGTTGTTCCTAAGGACAAGTTGCGGAGATGTCCAAAACTGGTTCTAACCCCCCCTACTATTTGTGGCTGTGGTATCTGCAAATTAGAAAGTTTTCTCTCTCAAATCCCCGCCACATCACCATTGAGACTGCCATGAATCAAGGGTTTCTTTTTCTCCTATTTTCAGACCCCTAACGTTGGTTCGAAATATTCCATCATCCATCATACCCTGACTGGTTGGTGGTTTTAACATGTTTTAACCATCTTGAAAAATATGAGTTCGTCAATGGAAAGGATGACATCCCATATATTATGGGAAAAAAATGTTCCAAACCACCAACCAGCTGATTATAGTTCCATTACCCAATTTATGGTTGCACCCTTGGATCATCTGCAACGAGCCTCGTGCGATGGCACTGGCCTTGATGCCGGGAAATCACTAACCAATTTTTGGAAAAAAATCATCCTTAGACATACCCTCTGGTAATTTAACATAGCCATTGAAAATGGCCCATTTATAGTTGATTTACCTATTAAAGATGCTGATTTTCCATAGCTATGTTAAATTACCAGAGGGTAGACATACCGGATGGTTGAAAAATTACGGGATGTCTATGGATGCCGAAAAAAAATTCACGGGTCATTTCATCAACCACGGCAAATTGGTGCTTCACAAAGGGAACAAACGCCGCGTGGCGCTCTTGACTGGGACCAGCTTAGTACGGTTTGCGAGTCTCATTTCATGGAAAAATATGGAAAAAACACGTGAACCTATACAAACATGTTTTCCACTTGACTCCATTTGATTTTTTGAAATGTGTGTCCAATAATATCCAGATGCTTCCCAACATTACAAACGTCAAATTCCAGCATCTCACGTGTTTCGCTCAACTGCCGAGCCGTGCTTTAGCTTGTTCAGGTAGTCCCCTAGATTGCTGTGTTATAACCCAAAAAAATTGGAAAACGACGTCCCTGGGTCCCTTCTGGGTCTTTTTCTGGGTCCTTCTGTGCAACCTGATTGGAACAAATAGCCGGGAAAGGCTTTCCCACTGGCAGGTTCCAACCCGCTCGGAGTATGAACGGTTCGCACTCAGATTCAATGTTGACATGTGCAAAGCAGCGGTGTACAAGTTGTATCAATTTGTTTTTTACCTGTCCTCGCATTACTGGCCGGGTCTTCACTTAAGGACAGCAACTCGCCCACACAAAACCTGGACCTTCGCAGCGATTTGAAGCGAACGGGGAACCTCGGCCGATGTTCTCGGTTTTTTGCCCCAGCCGATGTGTGATCAGCACCGCGAAGGCGGTTTTCCCCAGCCATGCCTTTCAGGTTGTCGGCCACTACGAAGCTGTAAACTCTCATGTGTTAAGCTTACATGCGTGTGTACACCCATATCGGTGGGCGTGTGCCATTCCTCTCTGCTCCCCTAGCCCAATGACATACGATCGATTCTTTGTCGCCAGCCGGGCCGTCTAGAATCCGAGAGAATATGTCAGACAGAATTTGACAGAATGTGTGTCAACTAGAATGCCAGGTATGATGTCGAAAAGATGGGAAAAAAAACATATTGAAAAAACTAGAAATTCAGATTGGATGCCAGATAGAATGTCAATTCCGTAGGCTTGTCTGCGTGTTTTGTGGATGTGTTTGCTACCACTTCTAGTAGGAGCTATGCCTGAGCATTAGATCTCCTCTTGCGTTGCTCTGGCTTGATACACCTCCAGTTAAGTCCCAACTCGAGGCCATTTTTTACAGAGCTTTAGTTTGTTCTTTAAATATCTCCTAGCTTGAGCTTGTTCTACATAGAAAGATCCAAAAGGCTTGTCCTATTCATTTCTTATCCTGACCATGTTCCTTAGTTCTCCTAGCTTGGCTTGTGCTGTAGATTTAGTTTGTTCTAGCTTTAGATTATATTCTGGTTGTAGCTATAACTATAGTTTGATCTTTACTTTTTGCAGAAAGCACAAACCATTTTTAGCATTTCATGTAGCATTTGATTTCATGTGCAGATAGATTTGCACGCATGTTCAACTGTCCAGATTTGCAGCACTGCAGCTGCCTTTTTTCCAGCTCAAA
>Ga0126342_10008396_pt1 | contig 18501 bp, 15 predicted proteins | sample Cyp1metagenome_FD_92528 | JGI IMG/M metagenome (GOLD analysis project Ga0126342, IMG submission 92528) | Coral microbial communities from Lord Howe Island, Old Settlement Bay, Australia - Cyphastrea 1 metagenome | ecosystem: Host-associated > Invertebrates > Cnidaria > Coral ...
CCTCAACCTGGGACCTTCCCAGCTCAGTGTGCACCGCTGGACCTCAACCGGGGACCTTCCCAGCTCAGTGTGCACCGCTGGACCTCAACCTGGGACCTGCCCAGCTCAGTGTGCACCGCTGGATCTCAACGGCCAGATAGAATGCCAGAAGATATGCCAGATAGAATGCCAGAAGATATGCCAGATTAAATGGCATGAGATATGCCAGATAGAATGCCAGAAGATATGCCAGATAGAATGCCAGAAGATATACCAGATAGAATGCCAGCAGATATGCCAGATAGAATGCCAGAAGGTATGCCAGATGGAAGGCCAGATAAAATGTCAGATAGAATGCCACAAGATATGCCAGATAGAATGCCAGAAGATTTGCCAGATAATATGCCAGAAGATATGCCAGATAGAATGCCAGAAGATATGCCAGAACATATGCCGGAAGATATGCCAGAAGATATGCCAGAACATATGCCAGAAGATATATCAGAATATATGCCAGAAGACATGCCAGATAGAATGCCAGATAGAATGCCAGCAGATATGCCAGATAGAATGCCAGATAGAATCCCAGAAGATATGCCAGACAATATGCCAGAAGATATATCAGAATATATGCCAGAAGATACGCCAGATAGAATGCCAGATAGAATGCCAGAAGATATGTCAGATAGAATGCCAGATAGAATGCCACAAGATATGTCAGAAGATATGCCAGAACATATGCCAGAAGATATGCCAGATAGAATGCCAGAAGATATGCCAAATAGAATGCCAGATAGAATGCCGGCAGATAGGTCAGATAGAATGCCAGAAGATTTGCCAGTAAGAAAATGTATAAATGTCATGGTGGGGATCACAGGAATTAAAGTAATTCTCATATTTCCACAAAACACACACGCTTTTGTCCAAAACCTTACTTTCCTCACCCCCAACAACTCTAATTCACCCGTCCCAGCCAGCAACCCACGAGCGCATTGAGTTTTATTTTTTGCTGTGCTTGCAGCAGGGTGCAGTCCTATGCTTCCCCAATCATTTCGATTTTTTTGTATTGACGTCCGACAATCATGGGTTCTCCGCAGTAGGTACAGAAAACTTTGCCAGTCTTGCACGGCCAATCGCCTTGCAACAGCCTGCTCCGGAGCCCCCGAATCAGCAGCCATGCTTCAAAACTTCCGTTTCATGAACTCTAGTCGCACATGCCTTCAAAAACGTTCAAACCTGCTTGTTTTTTCTCCCACGGAACCTGAACACAAAAAACACTCATGAAAGTTAACTTGTATATTTTTTTACTATTTCGTTTATAACTTGTTGCCATGAAAACTTTAACTAATGTTATAACTTCATGTCTTAGTTACAACTTCAACATGAGTTATGAAACTTATAATCTATGTTAACCCTGCTTCTCAGTTAACTTACGAAGTTTATTACATAGCTTATAACTTGGGGGTACCACCTTGTACAAACCTGTGCAGCTTCTCAAGGCGATCGAGCAAACTGGAGATAGGTCGATCCTCCAACAACGCAAGATATTGCGTTTCAATCTTAATCTGCATGTCCGCTTTCTCATCCGAAGGCAATCCCAGGTATGCTCTCCGCATCTCCCGCCAATTTTGACGGGATGAACGTTGGACACTCGGTTGGATCGCCCTCGGGCACCGGAAACGGCGAGCCATCTGCGGCAGCCTCGTCGAGAGCCAGGCTCAGCGAGGTTCCTAGCAGGTGACTGAGTTGTTTATGGTTGAATAGCCATATCCAAGGTTTTCACAGGATGTGTTCTGAGTTCAGTGGTGTGTTATCATCACTTTCCATCACCATGAAATCCTAGTTAACATGAAATCCATTCAAATTCTCATCTTGTAGTTTGTAAAACCCTCATTACCCTCTTGTAATTTAAGCTATTGAACATGGCCCAGTCGAAATAGTGAATTTTCCCATTAAACATTGTGATTTTCGATAGTTATGTAAACGTTTACCAGAGGGTATCCCTCGATTATATTACCTATTGTTCATTGGCTAAATGATGTTAAACTCTGATTCTTTATGGTTAAGCCCCCAAGTTCCATCATGTTCCCAGGTGGAAACTCCAAGTCTCAGAGTGGATTGGATCATTTTTGCTACGTGGACAAAAATAAATTGTGCCTATTCCCCCATATATATATATTTGTTATTGATTTTCCCAGGAACAAATGTCATCCCATCATTTCACCATTTCGTTTCTTGGCCAAATCCCCCAGGTTCCGTCATTTTCCCCATAATTTTCCTTACTCAACTGGCCAAAAATTGGGGGGTAGTCCGGTAGTCCGCAGTATTTCCCCTCGACAGTTGGTTTCCCTAGCTTCAGCACTGGGTCCCCCGGACATCGTCCAAGATTTCAGTACTCAGCTCGAAACGAGCGTCCAGGTCGGTCTGCGAGTTTTGGGGCCCCCCGTCAACGAGTTCGCGTGAAGCGTTGCCGAAAAACTATAATCTTCATGGATGATATTCGATGGTGTTTATAAACCAACTTATAACGGGGGCATCATCCTGTGGGGTATTCATATAATACAAAATCATGTGTATACATATATATTATTATTTATCCCTATGGATCCAAACACTGTCTGAGAAGGTACTCGGATCCATCGGGTGTGTATATGTATATACATATTGTTTTCGTAATTGTTGTTTGATTATAGACAATAATGTGATAAGGATACTTTGTTTGAATGATTTAATCAAATCATAATGCAATCTATAGATACATATAACCATCTAATGATAATGTAATCTCTAGAAGTAGATTATGGACAACCAGTTATGAATTGCTCACCATATGATAATAATTCCATATGTTCTATGGATATATGATATATGGACAGATATATCATGATATATCTATAACAATTTCATACCATTGCTAGTGTGGATGATGATTGTAGAAGTGTAACTAGATAGACTATGGATAATAGACAGCTAAAATGATTAAGTGTAGTGACATATACCCTCTGGTAAACGTTTACATATCTATGGACAATCACCATTTTTAATGGGAAAACTCACTATTTCTATGGCCATTTTCACTAGCTATTTTGACATAACCAGAGGGTACTGACTATTGAACGGGCAAGGACTCCATCCTTATCATTTCCCTCTGCAGAAGATGAGTCATTTGACAAGATAAATGGACGGATGAATGGACATGGAATGATACAGGATGGTGCCCCCCAGTGATGTTTGTTGGTTTATAAGCCCCATTAGCTATAATTATATCTACCATAAACCATAGAATTCACCAAGTTATGTGCGTCAACTTAGCTAACTATGGGGCACCAACTTGTAGGTCCTTATAGAATTTATCTCGATGTCACAGCAAAACGATGGTTGGGATAATCCCCAGCACCATTTTAGAGGGAAAATGATGATGAACCAGTGGAAAAAAATGGGGTCTTCCCATGAATTTTCAGATTAACCCACAGTTTTGACATATTCTCTACAAGGTGGTACCCCCCTAGTTATAAGTTGGTTTATAATCCCCATTGACTATATATAGATATAACCCCCTAATCAACCCTAGTTATTGGACTTGTAAACCAAGTTAGCTAACAATGGGGCACCACCTTGTATGAACCATGATTAAATTGATCTTCGGATTCCACATTTCAGGAAATTAAGCACCAGTTTGAGGCAGCCCTCACCCAAATGCTGTTCGGGGTCTACAGTTTGTTCCGCAATTGGGGCGTCGCACTAGTGCAGTCACCAAATGCTCAAGACAAGGCATTTATAACATTTATGCATTTCAGGAAGAGTTGCCGTTGTTGCCAAATAATCCAAAGAATATATCCAGTATAAATGGTATTCATCTTTATTCAACCTGCATAAAGATATACCATTTATAGTGGTGTTTTTTTTCCCAGCCCTAGTCACGATTGGCTCATGGGATCCCAGGGGGTACCTGGGATAGAGCTAGAGGTAATAGAGATGGTACAGTTATGGCCAGTCATTAGTTATAACTGGTTATAAATGGGATTATACATCTTATAAATGGGGTTATAAGTTATAAGTACTTATAACTGGTAAATGGCCATAACTGTAGTAACAGAAGTAGGAGTCTTAACATATCTTAAAATTATAGTCCTGGAAAAAAAATGGATGGGAATGGCCTATCTCACACATAACTGCCATGTGATCCACTTCCCGGAGAAGTGGAATGGCCTGGCAAGAGGGGGTCGGGGTTCAAAGATGTCTCCTCCATCTATTCCGACAGCAGAAGTCAATGTAATATCATATATATATATATATAATATGATAAAATCATCATAAATCATCATAGATCTGAAAACACTGTAACAGACTGTAGCACACTAAAATCTCTTGAAAACCCTATAAAACAACCATATATTGCTTTAAAACATAAACAAACTCTATAAAGGTCACTACAGACTCCTCATGAAAACAGAATAAAACATTTAAAAAAAAACAAGAAGTTCCATTTGGGAGTGTGAAACACAAGACCATCAGCACTTTTCTTGCTGGATACCCAGAGGTACCAAGGAACGCTCCGCGGGCCTCATACCAAGTGGTACGAGTGAAGGTAGCTGGGAAGTTCACCTTCCACGACGGAGGCTTCGTGGCTGGACCCTTTTCGGGATGGTTTCACCAGAAAAAAACATATGGTAATACGGTGGTTAATAGTGGTTAAATAGACTATTAGCATGTGTTTTCATTATTGTACTTAATGGGCTACTATCGGTAAAGAGTCTCAAGAGTGGTCAATTTATATGTGGATAACATAGTTTAAACATCTATGAAAAGATATTCGTTGATCAGCAAAGATAGTAAACTTGTTGATTTTGAAATGGCGAAGTCCTAGCGAAGTCCTGCGGAAGCCACGCTTCCATTGTTTTGTCAGTCCTAGCCTCTTTCTTGTCAGTGAGGTCCTTCTGTGCAGGCGGGGGAAGTGGAACTTTGGTCTTCTGCAAGATTGCAAAGATTTCTTGTCCTTCTCCGCTCAAGTCAACGGTGATGTACTTTCTGCTCATGTCAATGGCAGCATGCGGGGTCAAAACTGCAAGCACAAAGCCAACTGGGTCTGCAATGATCACACGGGAGGCACATGACGCACGCCATGAAACACATATAGGAAACGCACTCCATTTTCATTTGCAAATCATATAGGGACATTGTCTATACAAGGGGGTGCCCGGAAAAAAATGTTGGTTTGTAAACCATAATATATCATAATATCATCTATAAACCATAGTGAAATTGGAGTTCACCAACTTAGCTATCATAAATCAGCTATAAATCCCCCCCAAAAAACCATTTTCCTATGCTTTCCAAAGGGATTTCCTTGGCTAAAAACGACCTTTTTGGGCACCACCGGAGGGTGGTTTCAAGTTTCAACGCGCCTCTGCACCCCACATGTTGGGTGCAATGGCCCGATCCCTGGCGCAGGTCAAGATCTGTAGCCCCTGGTCAACGTTGACAGAAAACTATGGAAAATCACCATGTTTAATGGTTTTTAATGGGAAAACTCATGGCAATAATTGGAAAACTCATGGTAAACGTTTGCATAAAACTAGATGGAAAGATCCACCATGCTATCAATGGGTAAATCCACCAACTGAATGGTCATGTTCAATAGCGAACTGTGAGTCATTACCAAAGGGTATCTTATTAGGGGATCTCACAATTTGTACCATCTGGTTATGACTAACATAGCCATGGAAAATCACCATTTTTAATAGGTAAACCATCTATCTCTATGGGCCATTTCCCATGGCTATGTTAGTCATAACCAGCGGGTATGTGTTGAAAGCATCAACAAATGGGTATATTACCCGACTTTCAGTCAGATCCACATGTCCAACATCAAGTCTATCAGAGATTTAGCAGGATTTTACTATTGTGTCTGCCTACAACATCAAACAACCATTCTGAATAATTAACCATCATTAACCATATCATTATATTATATATATATATTATTATCCATCATTAATACCATGATCCACCCTCATTAAGCATCAACTTTCCAAGCGCTGGAAATTCAGACTCGACTGTGATGAAACTTCAGTCCCTGAAGCCTTGAACGGTTCTGAAGCAACGCGGATGATCTCGAACCACTAGCTACCCTCTGGTAATTTAACATAGCTATTGAAAATGACCATTTATAGTGGATTTTCCCATGAAAAATGGTGATTTTCCATAGTTATGTTAGTTTACCAGAGGCTATGTCAATGGCCATTCCAGGATCCGATTCATTGGAGGTACCTACCATATATAAAGCCTATTGTTTAGGCCTATGTAAGGGAATATCCCCACAAAATATGGCCTTAGAATATGGTACCCCAGTGAGCTGTTCACGCTAAGTTGACGCACATAACTTGGTTAACTATGGTTTATGGTAGATATAACGAACTAGTTAATGGGGTTTATAAACCAATTATAACTGGGGGGCACCACATTGTATGTGTATGCTTAAAAAAGGCATAACACTTCGTCATTCACATGAGATATTGACATTGATTTTCACCATCATGTCAATGAGTACAAATTCGGAATCAATCAATCCTCCAAATTCTACAGTATCTGGTTGGTGGTATACCTACCCCTCTGAAAAATGATGAAGTGAGTGAGTTCGTCAGTTGGGATGATGACATTCCATTCCCAACTGAGTGGACATTATTAAAAAAAAAAACATGAAAAAGTCCATGGTTCCAGTCACCACCAATCAGATCTGGGCTAAAAAACCCGTCGCTTTTTTTCGCATCGCATCTGGGGATCCCTAACGTCATGCCACAATCGGAGCTCTTGTAATACGCGAAGGTGGTATCTTCGAAGAAGGTCCAACCTGGTGACATCCACCGGTTGAACGTCTACGGATCCACGGAACCGGCAGGACAGCCCGTAGGTAGTCATCAATCATGGCTGGGCAATCCACTGGAAAAACTCTAGCTTTGAATGCAAGATGAAAATCGAACTCAATGAGTCGAAGTCTAGTGATGATGTTCCCTTGGTATTTTTTTGATTACGGGAGAGTAACCAACAGTCGACTTGGGATTTAGACTTCGGCAAATGGAAGTTCTGAAAGGGTAGAAAGTATATCTCACGGGGTGAACCACCATCTCTTATATGTATCCGCGTCAGAAGGGTCGTGACTGAGCTCGTAGCCCAAGCCCTTCTGCATGTGGATGTCCTCATGCACGAGTCCATGAGGGTGCTACTCCCGTTGGCGAAGTGCAAATAACTCCCATTTCACGTGGGTTGAAGTGGTAGATACATCTAATCATCTAGAGATAATCGGAGGTTGCAAACCAACTTATAACTGCTAATATGAGGAATTATATCAACCACTCTCATTATATGATATTATATGATGGTTTCCCTATTCGTTCCTAAATGCTTGTTGAACCAATAATTGGGAATGATATGTTTTTTTTTTCCGCTGCGAAAAATAAAAGGACTAATTGTGTGTTGATCCCAGTTCCACAGACTTACCCAGTCACATATGGAACATGATGAGTAATTCCATGCCCCGATCATATCAAATAGTTCATCCCCATATTAAACCCCAACAATCTAATCTAATATTTGAATACTGCTATGGGGATGAATCAGATAGATAAATACTAAATATCATATCTATCAAATAGTATTAAATCCATATTCCCATGTGAAATAGTGATCCAATACAAAACCAATCAATCTATATATTGGGGAGTGGTAGGACTTCAACGATGTACCATGAGAAAAAGAACAAAACAACACATGCCTTAAGAATTCTTCCCATTCTTCGAGATCCCACATTGAGTTTCTCGGGAAAATGAACGACTGGGTCATCGATGGGTTTCTGGTGGTTGAGCCCTACCCCTCTGAAAAATGATGGAGTGAAAGTCAGTTGGGATTATGACATTACTGAATGGAAAGTCATAAAAGTCCATGGTTCCAAACCACCAACCATTTAGACGGTACATGTTTATTCATTGCGTTCATTGATTCGAACGCCGTATACTATGTACGCTGCCTCTGCGAATTGCCAAGAGGCCCTGTTTTCAATTCCTATGTCAGATCATTGAACATGGCCAATGGATACCCGGCCTTGTTGTTTGCGCTGTTTGCTTACAGTATTAATATAGCCCAACCTGTATATATATATGTGTGTGTGGTGGCCCATTAGTTAGCTAAGTTGCTGTATAACATAACTATGGTTAAAAAGGGGGTTATCATGAGTTTCATCCATAGTGATATAATGGGACTATGAACCAACAAAGAGAACTGGATAGTACTATCTAGCAAAAAGACTCAAGTACTCTAAACTATCTGCTACAGGTCCTAGGTCCTAAATTAACTGGATTAAGAATCTTTACTGACCTTGGTATCTTTACTGCTCTAAAGTTTCACCCTTCCCGTCCTTCTCCCAGGGCTGATGGCATGGATTGATGCTCGGTTGCCTGAGGGTGATGGTGCTTGAACAAAGACACAAAAAGAAACGCTTTTGGAACCGGCTTCAACGTACTATTTCGGGTTAAACCCCTTATATTTTCTATTTGATCACATGTCGAACATGTCGTTTTTTTACACTTAGAATATCTTGGAACTGGATGCACGGTTCCCCACAGACATGATGCAGCAGATTTCATGAAGGATATTTGGTGACCACTAGTTTACTAAGTTGTTGGAAATACATGGAAATACGTATATATATATATAGACTGTGGTTCACTAAGGTTTCTGGTAGACTTATATAATGATATCATTGATATTATCATGATATAGTTAGATGGGTTTCTGAAGCAAGCAAACAACAATCCGGGGGAACCACCGCAGGTATCTGACTCTCAAGACGTTCTTGAAAGCTGTATCAGTTTTGTCTCAATGATCTATTATCTCAATGATCTACATAATAATCAATAAATATCATCTAAAATATCATCTCACTACGAGAATGGTCGTCATCTTTGCTGATGGATCCTTTGGAAATGCTTTAATGCTTTAGCGAACATCAACATTTCACGGGATCCCGATACTGGCAAAGCGCACGACTTGCTGGCGGCGTCACCCACGTAACGTGGGCGTCATTTATTGGGATACTCATGCTGAAAGGGAAAACACGTATCCATTAGACTAACAGATCGATGGAAAATGGACCGTTTATAGGTGATGTACCTCTAAAATAGTGTTTTTCCATAGCTATGTTGGTTTGACAGATAGTATTTGGAATCACAAAAAAAACGTCTGAAGTTTTTCCGAGAAACGTTCTCAATCGCGCGAAACCAAATGATCTGACAATGCTCAGGCCTACTTTGTTTTCTAGACCCCCATTCCCCATTTCGCATGCTCTATGTGTTTTTTTTCTGAAATCCCCAGGCTCCAAAAGACATATCCCAGTGATTCATGCAATCAAATTCTCCCCCATGTTCCATTAAACAAAACAATAACTCGTTGGTGGTTTCAACCTACTCTGAAAAATGATGGAGTGAGTTCGTCAGTGATAATGACATTACTGAATGGAAAGTCATCAAATTCATATTGCAAACCACCAACCAGATAAGGTGATTCATCATGTTTCAGCTCTAAATTTCCAAAAAGTTCGGTCAGAATCTGGCCATCCAGCAACCCCAAAAGCGCCGAGTGACGCAGGGGACATCAAGCGACACTGATAGCCGGGCTTGGTGGCCCAGCAACTCCTTGGCTTCTCATCCGGGAATTGGATTCGAGGATCCTAACAATTGAGGTACTCTACCATACATACAATGTGAGGTCCCCAAGATAGCTAAGTTGGTTTATAACTCCAATAACTATGGTTTATGGTACTTATAACTATAGTTACTGAGGCTTATAAACCAACTTATAACTTGGGGGGGGCACATTGTATAAAACTACTGGTTGGTGGTTTTAACCATCTTGAAAAATATGAGGGTCAATGGGAAGGATGACAACCCATATATGAAATGGGAGAAAATGTTTGAAACCGCCAACCAGACTAGATTTTGCTGGGGGTATATGCCCTTACAGAACCCTTACAGACACCTTATGTGTGGGATTTGGGATTGATTTGGGATTGATTTGGGTCTGCAATGGGAAATATATGATTTAATGTACAGTATTTAACGGGATATTACTGGAATACTGATGGGATATATCCAACCAACTTGATAGGATATTTGGCTAAACAGTTTGCCATTTACCTATTTAAAAAATGTGACTTTCCAGAGCGAACTGTTAGTTTACCAGAGGGTGTGCTTCAAAAAAAACACAAGGTATTTAACAAACCTTAACCAATTTGTAATATGTTGGGATATTACAAATATGGTTTGTTGGTTTGTTAAATACCTTCTACCTATATCTAACAAACAAGGTATATGTTCCTTACCCATAGGATCCATGTTGCTGGTATATATGGTAACATGGATCCCATCAATATACCCCAGTCATGTTAGCTTGCATATACCAGCACCGTTAGGGTCCGTCATGGGTAAGGAACATATAAAACTTAACCATATTTGATATGACTTTTGGGTCTTAAAATGGAGGATCCCTAAAGTTGGCCTTCTTTGTCTTTTTTTTTCCGGAAGCTGATGAATCGTCAGAAACTATAGTTACCCTCTGGTAAACGTTTACATAGCTATTGAAAATCACCATCTTTAATAGGTAAATCAACAATAAATGGGCCATTTTCACTAGCTATGTTAAATTACCAGAGGGTATATGGTGAACTTAAAATATTTATACAACTATTGTTATAGAACCCCCCAATTTCAAGATGCCAAGAAATGTTTCCAGTATGGTATAGACGGTATAGATGCTGTTCATATCTCCTTAATTTCCAGGTTTACAGCTGTTCTATCTTGTAGAATGTTACTATATTGCCTCAAAAGTACCAAGGGAAGGTGATGATGAAACATCAAATATTGGGCTACCTTGGGCTAGCCTATTTCAGACAAACCATATGAATGACTGATCAATAATCCTCATACCGCTGCTGTTGCTTGATTATCCTTGAGATCGTGAACCTTGCTTGGATGCCAGTACAAGCAACATCAAATATATCCACATGTTGGAAGCAATGAAAAACACAAACCAATATTTCAGGTATAGCACTAATACCTGTAATATATAATTATATATATATATATATATTATATACATATATATATATAATTGTATATATATATATAATATACACGTATACGGTATATCACGCCGTATATCTGTTTTTTTAGTCCCTTAATTTCTATATGGATCCTTCAAGCGTCTATGGATCTGTCGCTGTCGCTCTGAGAGCCCCACTTTTTGTTCACAGTCTGGATTGGAGTCACAAACCTTCGCAGAGGCACTAGCTAACTGATTCTGAGATGATTTACAAATATATATATATATAATATAATATATATAATATAATATATATATATATATATATATATAATATATAATATATATATATATAAAAAAAAATATATATAAAATAAAATATATATATATATATATATAATATAATATATATATATATATATATAATATAATATATATATATATATATGTATATGTACACATATGTAGTACATGTACGTATGGATATAATGGATATCCCAATTAAGCAGGCATAAATGTATATATATATATATATATACACGCATGTATCATCATGAAAATATAATTTTCTAACCCTGGCTATCCACGTATCTGCTTTAAGGAAAAACCATAGAAGAAGGCCATGGGGAAAGGCTCGGGAAACCGTCAATGGTTGGCTTTCACCCCCCAAAAAAAAGATTTGTTCAAACAAAAATCTTATAGAAAGGGGTGCACATAACTCCAATATACTATAATAAGTTGGTTTATGATACTGATACTTATAACTACGTATAGTTAATGGAGTTTATAAACCAACTTATAACTGGGGAGACCCGCATTGTAGAATGGTGTAGAAACCCTACCAACGTGTGGATTTTCCCTTTAATCAATTTATGAAAACCAACACATTGCAATTTCATTAAAAAATCATGTCTGAGACAACTCCAGAATTCCTGGATACACATGAGGCAGTTCTTCAACCATGAGTCCATACGGGTCATGTCGAAATACCCACGATGGAAGAAAACATGCACCACCAAAAGGATGGTTGAAACCCTCTAAAATCCCGATAAATAGTGGGATGTAAAAACCACCGTTTTCAACTGGTGCAGGATTTCGCAACCATCCATAGATTCCTTTCATAATATGATCTGCCAGTTGATTCCTACTGCGGTGGCAATTTTCGAATCCACAGTTATGGCCATTTATTAGTTATAACTGGTTATAAATGGGATTATACATTCTATAAATGGGGTTATAAGTACTTGTAACTGGTAAATGGCCATAACTGCACAAAACCTTCTCCGCTCTCTTTCTCGGTCTCGCGGATCAAGATCTATCTGGAGAAAGACATGGGGGATCTATCCAACAAGAATGGGGGTATAAAATAGCTTCGAACCAACCATCCAACCATAGGGGGATATAGTGAAGCCACCATAAGCCACCAACAATGGCATTTGGGTTCGTTTATGTTCGTTTAATAATACGGTCGTTTTTCGAAGGGAACATGCTGTTGAATTACAGAATTACAGTAGTAAGGGGGTCATGAGGTTGCCAACTGTGAGACGAAGCCATGTGTCTCTTTTAGGTACATCTCTCTTGGCTTCCCTTTCAGGTCTATCAATCTCTAGTACCTCCAGAATTGATGGAAACAACAAGACACACAGGAATCCAGCACTTGTTTCCCTCGATATATCTCGATATAGCGTGTCAAATCCTAGTCGCACTTTGACTCTCCATGTTACAGTCCCATATGTTGCTGGATAAAACCCCAAGAAATGTCCTTTATATGTATCACCTTCAATCACATTACAGTTACTCAATACCCTCCAGTAAACGTTTACATAGCTACTGAGAATGGCCCATATATTATAGTTGAATTATCTAAAGTGGTGATGTTCTATTGTTATGTAAACGTTTACCAGAGGGTATTCCTCGATTACCTATTGTTCATTGGCTAAAAATGGTGGATCTTTCCAAAAAACAAATGAGTTTTCCGATTAAAAAATGTTGATTTGCCATTAAAAAAAGACTGTTCCCATTAAAGATTGTGATTTTCCCATTAAAAACAGATTGAATGTCCTTCAAACAAACACCACTGCACTCCATCTCTGAGTTGCCATACCCTACGCGTCGGAAATTGGAGCCCGTGTACATGGAGCTGCAGGTCTGGCAGAAACGCTGATCTCAACGTTGCCAATCTTAGATGGAGTGGCTTAGAATGAAGAATGGTGATTTAACAGGATTTAAAGGGATTTAAAGAACGAATGACAGTTTGTACCCGTTGGTAAACTAACTCATGGCTACATGGAAATTGCCATTTATAAGTGGTAAATCATTTATACATATTTATAAATGGAACATTTTACATGACTATTTTAGTTTACTGGAAGGGGCTATACCCCCAATTGATAGGAACAAATCTGTTGCGTATTCTATTCTGTACACATCCAGTCGCTTGACCCAATGGTGAACTACTGAACTATCGCCACTTCAAAATGGGATATGGCCACTGGGTCATTTATAAACCAAGTAGTAAATACAGTAATTAGTATTCATTTAAGGCCCACGTCTGAATGGCTGCAGCCAGGTGATCAACGTCTCAGGATGTTGATCAACCCAGAACGCCATCTGGATGTACACCATATGTGTATTTACATATATTATGTGATTAATATATATATATACATACATATCTCCAATGTATGTATATACACGCAAGATTACATACAACATTATGTAGTAATTATGATGTATAATATACACATACATAGTTACATAGACATGTATATATGATATTATAATATATATATATATATATATATATGATATATATATTTATATTTATATATAATTATATTTAGATATGTGGATATTATACTGTGTGTTATGAGGTATAGTCACTCATGTTTTTTTGGGCATCCCATCTCCCTTTTTTTGGTTGGACAGAACTCCAGGTGATTCCCACCAGCATGTAGGGATCTGTCAAGGTCTGCGTTCGGCATTGCACAGAGCGACTGCCTTGGTGGCTCCCAGGGGCCCCAGGGCTGACTGCAGGTGCTCCATATCGTGAACACGAAGTTGGTGAACATAACCAGGTAAACTATGGTTTATGGTAGATATAAAATTCATTTAAATTCTATACTCTCAGTCTTACGTTAGTTCATAAACCCATTCATCCTACAATACTATAGTTGTATCTAGCTATCGTCAACGAGTGCCTCACCTTGTGGAAAGTCATTCTCAGCATGAGGCTTAGCAAAGCATGTGGGTATCACCAGTCAAAAAGGCTATAAATCAAAACTACTATCGTAATGATGGGCCTAAGTTAAAGTGCACCCTTCAAATGAGTCTTATTTCTTACCTCCATCAAAGAGAGTACATATTGATACACATTAAGCCTTGAGCCATTTTCACCATTTACTTGTGTTTTCCGTCCCACAATTGTGACTCTTTTCGCCGGGAAACTCTGCGAACTCACCTAATCCCATCTCCCTAATATAAAAATACATTGAAGACAGCTGGAATGGGTTCCAAGATGTGTAAATCATCTGCAAAATCATTGTTTCTGCCGGGGTGCTTAATGACTACAGGATACAACGCTTCATTCTCCCAACACTTGTCATCAAAATGGATGTTTCCTCAAATGGACCTACACCTGCAAATTATCAAACATTCGACCATTTTAGTATTGAAAGCCATGGTTTTGGGGATCCGCCATTCCCATACATAAAGAAGGAAAACATAGGAACAGAAACAATAAGACAGAAACAAGGCTGAAAGGAAGGAAGAAAGGCAAGAGAGGAAGAAACGGAAGAGGAAAAAAGGACAGAAAGGGAAACAAAAAAACAAGTAAGGGAAAGAACGGACACACAATTCAAAGAGGAATAAATAACACATGACATGTTGATGAAGCGAGAAATCATATATGATGAATTATGATGAATTTAATGATGAATTATGATGACTTACTATGACTTGGAGGCACCCTCAGCGTTAAAATGTTGACCCTGATAATCAGCTATTCTTTCTACGACAATGTTAGTCTTCCAACCCCGAATAAATGGCAGGGTCGTCATGTTTTTGTTGGAACATGGCAATGATTTGAAATTCCTTCTTCATCTCGTGAAACCTTCCTGGCAAGACTCTTAGTTAAAATTCCACTTCATTGTTAACTCCCCAGCAATCGTGGCACCGGTGGGTTTGCACCAAGGTCCAACATTACAACTCAACCACGAGCTTCACGAGCTCTCAAATTCATCAAACCCCCTTCCCATGAGAGCTCTCTCTCTCTCTCTATATATATATATATATGCTATACCCCCATAAGTTCTCTTCTGCACCATACCATGCTCCATGGTGGATGGCGTCATCCCATCCCCAGCCATTGGTGGTTGGAATTGGGGTGCCTTGGCTCTGCCACTGAAGTTACTGAGTAGTCCCTTCCCCCCAATATTAAACAGCCCCAGAAACCACGCTTTAGTAGGGGAGTTACGCATACTTGGCATACTTGGGACCATTTAGGTGGTTTTAATAATTAGGATATATTACAGTTATGGCCATTTACCAGTTATAAGTACTGAACTAACCCCATTTATAGAATGTAGAAAATCCCATAGAAATAACCAGTTATAACTAATAGCCATGGCCATAACTGTAGGGGGATGGGATCGCAAAGTACCCATCCAAGGTTTGACCAGACAATTTAGGGTTGCTGCTCCATCGCCGGTTCAACGGTTTCCTTCCCATCCAGCTATTCCATCGAAGCGGCAGTCAGTTCCCGCTGGCGACGTACCGATGAAGATGGTGTTCCGGAGATACAATCGCCTGCACGATGTGGGGTCGAGGCGAGCACGAGCACGAGAAAAAACCCTCTCATAATTTAACATAGCTATGAATGGAAACCCACCGTTCTGAAAATTCTGAAAATAGGTAACTCATCTATAAACAGGTCATTTTCGCTATGTTATCTTAGTTTACCAAAGGGCAAATTGGGAGTTAGTTTTATATCTACAATATTCTACAATGACTGCTGGACTTGTGTTGGATATATCTACAGTTCAATGCATGAACATAAAGCAACTTGTGATTGAGGAGGGGCACTTTTTCAGCGATAAAATTTTGACCCTATCCCAACAAAGCTGCAACCCCAAAAGTACCTGGACATTCCTGAATATGTCCAACCATTCCCAAAAAATCCAACCACGGTTTGCCAAATTCAAAATCATCCAGCAAAGATCTTGTAGATGTTGCCAGAACATGCCAGAAGTGGTTAGTAATTAGCAATAAGTGGGGTATATCCCTACATATCCCAGTTCCAACTGGCATGAAAGTGGGCTACTATATAATGTTTTTTTAAAGGTTACAATGCCCCCCCCTCTAGTCCTAAGTCTGAGTGTGAACACCATCAACTAGTTCAATGTATCTACCTATAGTGAACCTGCGTAGTTTCTGTGTTCACCTAGTTCTACAGCAACTTAGCAAAGCTATGGGGCCATGCCTTGTAGGATCATCTGAAGTAAGGGGAACTTTCACAAAGAGTCAAGTCCACTTACGAAGGGCTCAGTGCCGTGCCTGAAGGCGGACCCAACGCTCATGTACGGAATGATACCTGGGCAGACATGGGTGGATAGTGAGGATCATGATGGATGGGTCTAACGATGTCTCAAGGGTAGCCTCCGGTAACATGGAGGGATTTTCCAGCCATGTTGGATGACACCAGAGGGTGGCTTTGCAGGTGCCCAAACAAGCCTTTTTTTTCCCCCGGTTGAGGGGCTACAAACATAGTTGAAGGATTATCAAAAACAGCAAACAAATTGATATGTAACGTCAACATTTGTTCCACCATTTCCTGGGTAAAGTACGGTTTTCCATATCAATGTTGTTTTGTGTGAAAGTAGGGTAACCCCAAATCCTGCGGCTTATCATATTTTTTCCCTACTAAGTAGCCATTTTATGGGTCAACTACAGTAAGCATGTTCAAACAAACCCAAATATCTCAAGTATGGTTATCTAACCTATTATATCTAGTCTTATTATCCCCATGATATCCCGAAAAAAAATAGTCGATTAAATCCTTATTCTATAATTTTCCATATCAATATGATAATATATATATATATATATACCATATGGTTATTTAACATAGCCATGGAAAATCACCATTTTTAATAGGTAAACCCAGATAAACCATATATAAATGGGCAATTTTCCATGGCTATGTTAAATAACCAGAGGGTACATATATATATATATATATATGTTAGTTTACGCCATGGATCCCTGTTGCTTTCTCAAGGATTTCTCATTCGTTGGACAACGTTGGACCCTTCCGCCCTACTGAGGTACTGGGCGCCCGAACCTATGTGCGAATCCGCAACCACCTGGCGCTTGGTGGAACCCTTGGTGGATTCGGGTTATTCTGTGACAATATAAGTGGTAGATTCATGGGGATAGTGGATAATCAATAGTGATTAATAATGATTAATAGTGAATAATAGTGATCAATCATTATTATTGTTGATTAAACCAACATAATTGATCGCTAATAAAGAAAAACTGAAAATCCATGGGGATATGAGCATATATATATATATATGACATTTTTTGGGATATCTAAGGTAAGTCAAAATCCATCGGAAGTTCAACCATGGTTGGGGATATCTCAGCAAGAATTGTGCCCATGTTCTTGGGGTGCAGAAAACTTCAGGAAGTTGTCTGGTTGGTGGTTTCAACATGTTTCAACCCCTCTGAAAAATATTAGTCACTTGGGATCATTGTTCCCAAGATATGGAAAAATGAAAAATGTTCCAAACCACCAACCAGTTGTATATACTATCAGACAAAAGGCATCAACATACATTACAAGGTGAGGCACTCCAGTGAAAAAAAATAGCTTAAAAAAACACCCTTAACTATATTCAGTTACCCTCTGGCAAACTAACATAATGTTCACATGGCGTTAATAACCCCCCCCGCAATAAAGTACGCCAACTCCCGGTTCACAATAATAAAACCCCCCCGCAATAAAGTACGCCAACTTTTTTGTTCCCGTTTTTTTCCGTTTTTTCCCTTTAGTATTCGTTTTCAATTAGGCAATTCATTTGGGAATGCATAGGCGTTTTTTTTTTGAGGGAAACTTCCCTTATGTCTTCGTTTTCAATTAGGCAATTCATTTGTGAATACATAGGTGATTTTATTTTTTTTTGGAAAGTTCCCTTATGTATTCGTTTTCAATTAGGGAATTCATTGGGGAATACATAGGTGATTTGTTTTTTTTGGAAAAGTTCTGGAGTGCAAAAAATCAACAAGGCTCTAATGGTCGATTTCCTTACTAAACCCTTTCAAAAAATGCCAAAAAACAATCGCGCAAAGGGGGTAGCCCTGAAGTCCCCTGACATCAAAATAATAATGTATGTTTGCACACCCCTAAATAAAGTATTTGGATTTCAG
>Ga0126342_10008397_pt1 | contig 18501 bp, 16 predicted proteins | sample Cyp1metagenome_FD_92528 | JGI IMG/M metagenome (GOLD analysis project Ga0126342, IMG submission 92528) | Coral microbial communities from Lord Howe Island, Old Settlement Bay, Australia - Cyphastrea 1 metagenome | ecosystem: Host-associated > Invertebrates > Cnidaria > Coral ...
ATTTCAATTCCTTCAAATCAGAGTAGCGTTCATATCTTTCCTCACAAGCCCTTCTGCCATACCCGCATGGCTTATATACAACCCTAATACCTTAGCAGCAAGGAATTACGAAAGTTAACACAAAAGACAATCCCCAATCTTTCCAGAGATAAAGTCTCCAAGGAACTCATCAACTGCCACGGTCGTCCAGCCCAACAGCTCCTTGGCACTCGTGTTGGTGCTTTCACCCCACCAGAAAACAGATTGAAACAGATTGAATCATGTGGAATCACTTGTTATATCTTACCCTCCAGTAAATTAACATAAACCCTGGCAGATAGGGGTTGGAAGGCTAGTTTCCATTAAAACTAGGCTATTTTCAGGGTCAATGTTAATTTACCAGAGGGTATTATCATCCTAGTTTGAGTGAAAATCTGAAGAGGAAATTGCCGACCACAGCAATTTAGAATCTTCAGACGTAAAAGAATGGTGTTTGCTTTTCACCATCGTGGGACAAGGAGTGCCAGCTGTCGGTCCTGGGGGTTGAACCATATCCAAGACCCACGTGAAATGGATAACACCAAATTTGGGGAATATCTGGCCCATACATTGCAGAGATAAACCCCAAAAACTAAGTATCAATAGGCCATCCACCATGGACGGTGGTTGGACGCATGTTTTTTTTTCAGTCAGCACTTCATTTGGTTTCACTGTTCGTCATAACTGGTAGTACCTCTGAGAATGGCTCACAATCGTCAAAAAATGCGGTGTTCAACTCAATAGGACGCCCATGTTGGTATGGCCATCCTATTTCCATCCAGAAAACACCAGCTCTTTATCGCAAGGATCGATGTCGTAGAGACGTACTTCGTACTTCCCGTCCTCAGTCGTGGTGGTCATGCCATCCCTCATGGAATTCCCCGGAACAAAAGGGAAATCAAGCACCAAAGCTGGGACTCTTTACCTCACAATGATCGTAGATTGAACTTAAGCATCCATCTTGATCAATTCCACATATCTTCCAATAGTGTGACCCATCAAGCATAGTGCAATCACCAATTTGCAGGTGCGGCTTCGATTGTTTGTAAATCTCCGGGTGCTATTCTTTGTGAATGAAGACCTTTTGGGACCACATTTCAACATCGGCTCAAGCTTGCGAAAGACCGAGAAAGCTCTCCTGCCAGGCGACCCCCTCATTGTGAGATTTCCATAATCCGTTGGTTCAAACAGGCATCTTTTCATAGCCTATCGCTCCCTCCCAATCCTCCTTGGTAGTAATTTCTTTCCGTAAATGTGCCATCGCCATGAGCTTCATGCTTTCCCCCAAAAAAATTGGGTCAGCAGCCAGGGGTCAGCAGCTTCCTGGTTTCGTTTCAATCTCCACCGTCCCAACCCAACCCGGTTGGTTTGCGAAAGCTCCAGAGGCACCTGCGAAACGCTCTGCGTCTTGAAGAGCTGTCGTATCTGCTCCGGATACTCCGCCAAGCCTCCAAACTCAAGGTTCAGAGGCGAGAAATGGTAGCCCACCATCAATCAACCTCTGCTTGGTTCAAATATGTGGGACACCATTTCTAGCAATATGTCATCACCCTCAGGAGAGTTCATGAAACAAGATGAGCAGGGCCTATTAAGTTGATATTTCACCACAGTATCCTTATGATATCAAACCCACAACTTCACCGCTGATCTTCGAGCATCACGAAACACGCTTGTCAGGATTGGGAGCAGTAGAAATCTCCCAAAATGGATAGTTTTGGGGTATTTTCCACTTTTGAGCCAAAGCCATATGTGGTAAAAATCGATGTAAATCGCACAAATCCCTGGAGGCCATTTGGCTTGACCCGTCCCAAACTGCCACCGGGGAGCTGGCCAAAGCGCTCATTAACCAACAATCGCCCAGATCGCCCTGCAAGACCTTGGCAGGGTAAGGTTCCAGCACCACAAAGGGTTTGGAACTAAGATAAGAGTCGGATTTATGGATATTTATGGTAGATATTATCTAGATTTATGGTAGATATTACTGTATCTAGATTTATGGTAGATATATGTAGATATCATCTATTATTCATAGATACTATCTACTAATCTACATGTAATTTGGGCTATAAACCAACTTACAACTGGAGGAGCACCACCTTAATCCAGCCCTGAAACCCGAGCCTACTTCCACTAAGTATTCTGGAGGTGGGGGCAACTACTGGGATGACGGCACAGGTGGACAGACCATGACACCACGAGGGTGAATCTGTGAGGGTTGACCATCCAAAGAGTTTTTGGTGTTGCGCCAAGTACAGACTCAGGTCGTGTTCGTTGGTACCTACACTTCGCCATCGACCCTTACTGATTGGTGGTTTCCAGCCACCTGGAAAAATCGTTGTCGTTCAAAGTCCTCATTCCAAATTGGTGGGCAAACAAAGCATCTGAAAGCGACACCATTACCCAAACGATTAAATCAATATCCCCATGTTTTCTGTTGGTTAATACATACCGACATACCCAATAACTAGTTGTTTAGACTGCCATCAGCCCTTAGATCTTCATCCAAAGTATCTATTGAATTGAAACGATTGAAACCTCCTGGCGCATCAAACACCTTGGCCCAGTGACGTCTTGACACTGGATCTTGTCGAACAAGACGACCTGTGTTGGGAATCGCTGCGGCAACAGCCCGTGTCGTCTGAGGTTCCATTTTATTGTTGGCTAAAATGTTCAGTGTCCATTTATCATCATGTGCCTAGGTATACACGGGAAAATAGGTTAATTACAGTGAATTACTATACTGGAAGACATGTTGCGGGGCCCGTCTCGTAGACCCCCTTTATTATCATTTACCTAGAACGGTTGTGAAGGGCGCAACTACCTCTCTTTGCTCATCAACAAAGCAGTAGTTAAAGCACATCAGCACATCTATGTTTCATTACCCATCATTATCTGGGCAAAGTACTACAAGTCTCAAATCAGAAATAGGCCACTTCGGATGATTCTCCCTATAACCCACACTGTAACATTGTGACCTCGTAGGGAGGTTGCTAACATTTACCCAAATCATATCCATATCATTTTTGTTTGTATGATTTATATTCCCATCATATCCCCATGATATCCCTGTTATTCCCATTAAATTCCCAGTATTTGCCACCATGTTTGTCAGTTAAATCCCCAATTACTTGAAATCCCACATGTTCAAGGCATCCCCCACATAGATTCCACATTCATGCCACATTAAATTAACATAGATTCAATTTTTGTCAGTTAAATCCCCCACAGATGTCGGTAAATCCCACATTCAACTATAGATTCCCCCTTACCCTCTGGTAAACAGACAGTTTGCTATTGAAAATGGCCATAGAAATAGTTGATTTACCCAGCTATATCGCGGACCGTTCTCTGGCAGCTATGCACAGCGCAAGCAGTGCAGTAGCGGCCTTGTCTGTGCCTATGACAAGGGTCTGGCGAGGTCAGCGGCTTTGCGCATCAGCCGCTGCCCAAAAAATGTTGCAGATAATGAGCTGAGCAACGCAACATGATCTGAACGGATTGAAAGGAACAAACCGTCAACCGGCACCGCAATGCCCGCACAATGCCTGTTCAAATTACGACAAACATAATCACCAAGTCCAAGAACTTTCAATCCACTGACAAAGCCCAAACGAAGCTTCTGGGCAAGAAAAGCGACAGTGGGTCGCATCATCAAATCAGAGATATCTCTACATTTCCATTGGCCATTAGTGGTTCGCTCGGTAGGAAACTGTTCCCCGAGAATTTTTCTTTCCACAACGTGAGCTCAATGAAACTGATGGTCTCAAAGTGAGGACAAGATGGTTCAACATCTATACATCGTCTCAAAATGTCTAAAACGAATTCAACCGGCAAAAATAGAGACTCCTTTGCATCATGGATTTGCTGTTGCCAATTGACTGGCAGTGCATCTCCGAGTGAAACCTCTAGCCTAAGCTCAGCTAAGAGAGTCGCTTCCCGAGTCAGGTCAATCACTTCTGGTACTTCTTGTTTCGTCTGGGCAACCTTGATTTAAAAAGCGAGCTGCGCATCAATCCGGGACGCCCATGTCCGGTAGAACTTGTCAGCTGCCTCAAACAAGAAACGAAAGCTCGCTCCACGCTCCAAGTTGGTATAGACAGCCTGCTGGTCCACAACATCGTTCCAGACGGCCAAGTATTCTTCCGTTGCATCTTCACAGAGTGCCTCATCAATGTGGGATGCAGTCCGTCGAAATTCAACCTGTCCTTCTCGCGCTTGAGAAAGAACCTCTCCCCCAAAGTGCGCCGCAGGTCATAGTTTTCGCCATGATGAGCCCCTCAGAGGCTGGCTTTTTGAACTCCACAGGCCTTTCGGCAAATGCTGGCTGAGTGTGTGTGAAGGAGAACCTCAGTCCCAAAACGAATGGCCCACTCAGCTGCAGAAATAAGGCCCCATAGTTCAGCCCGCCCAATGGTTTGGCAAAGTCCAGGGGCGCAACCACAGCTGACCGTCATGCCAGTGCTCGCATTCACCACTGCCCACGCCGCTCGGTCAAGGTTAAAAACAACCCTCTTTAAAAAGGATCCATCAGTAAAAACATGATTTCTGACTCCGTGCCTGGGTTCGCTGTGGAAGCACCTGCCAAGGTCAGGGAATCCCAAGAAATACTCTTTCAGTGGCACCACATGCGGTGATCTTCGAACCAGTAGGTGAAGAGCAACACATTGTGGCGCTTGGTCAATCCAAGGAAGGATAGCCCCACAATCACTTCTCTGTGCGGCAAAACGCGGACATTTGAGCCAGCGCTGTTGTGTACCTGGTTGGGAGACAGTGCTGACAAATTGGCTGTTTGGTTTTGTCATATTTTGCCTGCTGCCATGAAGAGACAAAAGCTCCAGATTGCAGTGCTTTCACCCTCGCCAGATCAATGGCCGTGAGTTTCTCATGCGTATCCAAAGTAAGAGCTACATCTATCCCATCCACACCAGTCATAGTTTTGTGGCGAACAGTTCCAGCAACATTTTTGAAGCCACGCCTCATGTAGAAGCTGCCGCAGTGCTCCTTGCGAAGTTTCCAGCAAATTAAAACAGAAGCCATCATGGTCCTGCAGCATTGGTGGAACCAATACCTGCCAGCCAATCGAGTTCAGCAGAGTCAACAGTTTTGTAAAAGGGCCATCGCGCAAAGTGCCATCATATCGCCGCATAAAAACACGCCAGTGCACAATCAAGTCAGGACTTTTGAAGCAAAGTCGCTGAAAGTCAAAGATGGCAGTGCGAAGCTGATAAAAGCCTGGGTCTGCTGTCGGCGGCTGAGACAGGGAGAGCCTCAGCATCGGATTTGATCCAGCAAGCTGGTGGCCAAGATGTTTGACTGCTTCAGTGCGAAGTTCTGCTATGTGGCTCCCCGCAAAAACACAACTGAGCACGCCATGAAGTGCTTTCGCCCAAAAGACTGATGGCAAAGCACGATGTAGGGGCACTCGAGCGCCGAAGACGCTGCCATTTCTAATGCATGGAACTGCCTTTTTGCACAAAGAGCCGGACTCGGTGTGCTGCAGTGAAGGTAAGGGCCCCGCCCAGCTCACTGAAGTCCTCGACAAGCTTGATGCCCAATTGTTCCAGTGGCCATCGAATGGCCGTGGTGGTACCCGACGCGTAGGTTTTCTGCAGGTCAAGGGTCAGCCCCCACATAGTCAAAAAAGACCGTAAAGTGAAGAAAGCCCAGGCCTCCAGGTAGGCCTCACGAGCAACCATGGAAATGTTGTCAACAAAAGAAAAGTTTCGCACTCGAGGAGCGTAGTGCTGCTGATAGAGATGGAAACTTCAGTCAACAAGCGCCATCGCAAAAAAAACTCGGTGGACATCCTTCGGCAAAACCTTGGGATGATGTAGCTGCTGGGCTAACTTGGTTGCAAAAACCACAAATCTTCGTGTGAACTGGGAAACAAAGGTTCGCTATGGATGCAGAAGTTGCTCAGGGACACCAATCGTCTCAGCCAAGTGCCATAGGGGTTCCCTGCGGATGCTGTTGAATGCTTTGACAAAGTCAGTGCCAATGCCCGCAAGTGGCTGTGCTGATTGCAGCGCCACCTCAACAGCAGCTTGAATTTGCATCCATGTCTGAGCAGGTTCGCGTGAAGGAAGGAATCCATGAGCATCCGCATGGATTAAGGCTCGATCTTGCGCAAAAGTTGCCTTGATCGGAGTGAAGCCCAGCATCTGTAAATGATGGAGAGCAAAACAATTGGCCTGTACTCGTTGGGCTTGTGGGCTCCATCACACTTGGCTAAAGCAATGACCGGGCCCTCAAGTAGCTGGGCTGGCCATGGCATTTGATTGGCCTCAACAGCAGTGAGGATCGCTAAGAGGCGCTTCGTATACGATCTTGGCATTTTCAACAAGTCATGTTTTGCCCAGCCATCAGCACCACGTGCAGCATGTGGTCGAAATCGCTTCACTGAGCGCATCCAATCTTCAACTGTCAGTGGTCAATGGCAGCTTGGGCATGAAGTGAGAGACAAATCCATTCACCCTCGCCCAGATCTCATCATTCAAAACATCTGTGCAATTCCATCGCGGTCTCCAAAAATCAAGGAGTTGCTGGTGAACCTCTTCAACCGTGGATGTATGGTGATGAAAATCCAAGTAGTCACCAACATTGAAATCAGGCAGGGCATCAAACACAAGGAGTTCCTCTATTGAGCCACGGACAGCCAAATGGTGCCCATTTTGAAACCATTGGCCGCAAACATCTGGGGGCACCGGCTTGTGAAGAAGCACACTGTGGGTGTCATTCTTGATGGCCAAAACTTCAAAAAGGGGACGTGTCCCAAAAAGAATCAACTTGATCGGGTCTTGGGTTCCTGAGTTCCTGATACAACGCTTTCATGGTCTTGTCATGCTTGGCCTGCAGCGCTTGCTTGCGCTGGTTGAGATGCCATTGCTCAAAGGTTCTGAAGGCATGATGGAAAGCTTGGTAGATCAAAATCGCAAGTTCTTCTCCTGGAGGAGTCAAAGGAAGTGGCCCCAAGGTGGAGTAGAAGTCGTGTTGTTCCCACCATTGAGGAAAGGATCTGTCAAATCCTTTGGAGCGCCTGATTGCTGACCACAACTCGATTCTGTAATGTACTGCAGCATCATGGGTCTGACCGGCACAGATGGCGTGTCGGTAAGACTGGAGTCTTCTGAGCTGCTTGAACCATAAGATCACAGCTTTGCCCACCGTATCTGCCACAAGTTCTTCCTCACCTGGTCTGCTTGCCCTGCAGGATCTAGGTGTGGGATCTAAGTGGGCAGGTCTAAGCCGTTGTGCACGCCCACAGTGTGCAGTTGGCAAAGACCGGGTAATCTTGGACAAAACCATCCAAAGATCCCTCAAAAGAAATGGCAAAAGATCTCATGGTTTGAGTGGCCTCCGTCAAAGGTGGGAAGGTCACATCTTCACAATGGAGCTGCCAGTCAGCAATCTGGATTTCGTCCCATGGAATTTGGCTGGAACGTGGCCAAGTCAAAATCTTGGGCTTCACGTTCTCAATGTTGAGGCGCGCAGCAACAGAAGCATGTAAGCATGGTCATGGAACACGTCAGTCACCAGAACTTCAGAGCAAAGAGATGCTGCCATCAGTGACATCCAAATTTGATCACGTTCTGTTGCCCCTTTGCAGGTGGGAAGAATGGGCTGATTCCATCTAAGTGCAGCAAGGGCTTGTGCTGAACAGTAGCCTGCCGCCCTCCACGCATCAAAACTTGAAAGCTCATGGGGGCTGAAGTTGAAGTCACCCACAATGAGGACAATCCCCTGATAGCCCAGTACAAACTCCTTGGTGAGGGCAGGTGCCCTTGGCCAAGTAGGCCCTCGTGGGAGCCCATACAAACTGATCACCGTGATAATGTGCTGGCCAAGGTACTGTTGAGTAGCCAGCACCCGACCTGCATTCCAAAAATTCTGCAGGCCAATCAACTCGGAGTCGTTTGGAACTAAAGTCGCTGGTACATGCTGTCCCCGACCATGTGCCAGCCCAGGTTGATCTGGATCTCAAAGCTACAGGGGCCCCAAAATGGACTCGTAGATGACGTCCTTCTTGGCTGGCATGATATTTGAGGGCTTTGGCGGCGGAAGCTTGTGTCACCGCTGAAAGGTGTGTCTCAGAGTAGCTCCAAATGCCGCTGCCCTGGCCAACTGCCAGCAATTCTTTGTTTGGGAGTCCACCAGGATTGGAGGTGCCAACTGTGAGGAACTCAGTCGGCCCTGGGTGAAGAGCTTCACCAATTCGCAGGCCCTGAAGGTGACCATGCCAAAGAGGATGACGTGGTTCAGCTTCAGCTGGAACATATAGAGATTGACCATGGTTAAAGTCCATCCCAGCCGCAAATTGGAGTGGAAAAAGTCCAATGAAAAGGAGAAGCCTGCAAAACCCAAGCAGGAACTTTGGACTACTCATTCGTGAGCCCAGGTGTCTTCTAAGTCCAATCGAAGACCTGCTCGCCATAGTCATTCACTACGATGCTTTTTGCTGAACATCGCCTCAAGCTAAGTCAGCTGACATCTCTGATTGGTGGGTCGCCAGCGACATTTGGATCGTCTGACCCAAGTTCTCCGAAACTGACTTGACTTCGTGATGTAATCCTTGAAGATCTTGCTGATGCGTGCTCAAAGTGTAGTTGATTGTGGTGATTGCGGCCTCCGTGGCATTAAAAGCTTGGCCCGGTGAACCACTGGTTGAATTGTTGTTGCTGCGCTTGGATCTCACCCATGGTGTTCTCGATCTTCTGGAAGCGCTCTTCAGTGGCCTGATTCGGTCCATCAACCTGCATGGTATCCTTGTGGAGCTTGTACTCCTCAAGGTCTTTGCGCATGGAGGCCTGAAGTTGATCACGCAGCTGGCCGGTCATTTCAGCAAGGTGACTTTTGCCTGGACCAAGCTTGGTTGCTGCGGCAGAACCAGTAGTGAGCTTCCAGGTGTTCCAGGGGTCTTCAGCAGGTTCTTGCCAGGGATCATGACCAGCTGCAGTAGATGGTGAGGCATGCGTCTCAGTGCGCAAATGCTTCTGGGTCTTCATCGAGGCGAGGAAAGTAGGTGGCTTGGCCGCTGTGGGTGGTTTGGTTGTCTCAGTGATGAGAACTTCCCTGCCAAAACTGGTGAAGATGTTGGCTGGGGTGGGTCAGATGAGCCAACCTGCCAAGATATGCCATCTTGTTGTCCACGACCTGGTTGAAGTGGTTTGGCCAGCCATCCCAAGTCTTTCAATCTGCGGATAAGTTCGGCCCGCTGAAGTCCATGAGGCAGAGGAAAGAGTTGGAATGTTCTTTGAACTCGAGCAGCAATGAAAGTGGCTTCAGGTTTGAGCTGCTTGAAGGCCACTTCCTCATCATCTGCATAGACCCTAACCCGTATTTCTGCTTGAGACGCACAAGTCCAAGTGCCTTGGGGCATGTTTTGCACGAGCGCAGTGCTTCAGCCAAGAAGTGGGAATTCATCCAGATGACCCTGTATGTGTCATCTGGGCTCTTGTCTTTGCGAGGGTCAAAGTAAACCCCAGGGACATAGAGCTGCAGCAGGGGTTTGACCACCATGTCAGGCACCCGGAGGAACACAGAAAAGTAGGTGGCATCTTCGGCAGGGGCACGACCTCCCTCAATTTTGCCAAAGTTTCTGCCCCATACTTCCATGATGATGGAGTCTAATGGTTCCCCAACCGGTTGATGGGACTTTGGGCAGTCTGATCCACAGCCTTCACCATGCACAAAGTTGAAGAAGTGGAATCAGGTTGCATAGAAGCCGCACTGGTGACTTGACAAAGTCTGGCCATGGCTGCTGGAGTTCATCTTTGAAGACATGTAGCCGAAGCACCGCATTGTCAACGATGTCGATCTTGGTGAGGTTACCAGCCATGTGGCGAACAACCTTTTGGTCACCGAGGTTTTTGAGACTGCCAAAAATCAGGCTAGGTTCACCTGTTCCCTTGTAAGTCGCTGGGAAAGATACTTAGGAGGCATCATATTGATCCAAAAGGTCTTGAGGTGACTCTTCAGTGATCAAGATTGCCAGGGCTGCCGGGTGCTGATTGAGCCTTGGTGTTGGAGCCATTGTTGTCCTTGTTCACGAGTGGCAATCGCAATTCCATGGGCTTCAGCCTCAATGTCAGCCAGTGCAATCTGTGGCACAATGTCGCCGTCCGGATCTTTGAAATGATCAGGGTGAAGTTGCAGAGCATCAGGGTCAAAGTGAGGAGCAGGATGTGGTCCTTTCTCAACCTTCTTCTTGTTCTTGTGATTGACGATTCCAGCACCATACTTCTTGGTGGCAGACTTCTCAGCGTGTCCAGCCAATTCATCAGGTTGAACAAGTCTGAAGGTGATGCCCGGCTTGTTAGCCTGCAACTTCAAGTGTGCCCAGCATGTTTTGCTACAAAAGCGGCACTGATGGCTGGCGCTCCAAGCTTTTGGATGGTCAAATTGGCCCGGTCAACGGCTTTGTTCTCAGGAACTCCATGTTCGGTCAACACATGCACCAGCTTGTTGAACTGGTCAGTCGAGAGAGTCGCAAGGGCATTTGCGAAGGTACTGCCAACAAGTCCAGGTTGGCTGAGGATCCACTTGTGGATGGTGTGCACATCAGGATGAACCATAAGTCCAGGGTTCAGCAAGTGAAAGAGATGCACAAGAGCCAAAGTGCCGCAAGTGCTGGAGTCAACCTGTGGGATGGCATTTCCAGGCTGTGGTGGGTGAAAGTCCAATTCCAAAAGCTTTGAGAGTGCCTTCGCAAGAATCCAGGTCTCATGGCGGATTTCGTGGAAAAGTCCATCAAATTGACGCCAGGTGAAAGTTTCTCCTTCTTGAAGTCCCCAAAGCAAGGTCCAGTGCCCAGCAGCTTCAAAAATGCAAACAATGTTTTCTCCACTGCTCCGCGCACCTCATCTTCAAACTTTGTGAGGGTTTCCTCGTGACCTTCTGAGCTGAAAAAGTCTCCAACCGCATTTTGTGTTCCTTGCACATACTGTGCTTGCAAAGCCTTCAGGAAGTTTCGGGCAACTTGCTCTGGGACTGGCGCCGAAAGCGGTGAAGCCGTCGCCTCTATCTTCTGGGAGTCACAAATTTCCGCCTTTTGGTCCTCAAGGCTTAGTTGATTCTGTTGATTCACTTGCGTAACAAGTTTGTGTACGGTTTGCTGGACATCCTCCAACATGCCATGCATCCTGTCTTCTGACGAGTCCCTTTCGAAGAAATCATCACCACCGCCGCCGCGGCGATATGGACCGATCTTGCACTCGGCCATCAGGGTGCTCACAAATCTCTCCTGTTTTCTAGCACCGACCATGGGGGACATTCCCAGGCACATCCGCAAAATGCCTTTGATATGCGAAACAAAGCGGGCTTCTCATCGGTCGAGGCAGAAGAGGTGGACCTATCCGACATGGCTTTACAGCCTGAGTGGTTTCCACGGGATTTCGCTTAGTTCCGAAGATTTGAGGTCAACGGCTTGAGCCAAAAATGCAAACAATGTGACCTGAGGAAGCTTGGTAGTCAGCCCGTAGCTGAAAGCCATGTGCTGGGGAGATCCAGTTGTGCTTCAAGGCTTCCGCAAGTGCTGGATGAATGGCCAAAACATCACCGGCTGCATGTTGGCTATGTGCCAGCAGGTGCTGGATACCTTGCCAAATGTGGCCATCATGAAGACCATCTCTTGCATCTGGTATTACTCCATTGGCACAGCGGAAAAATCTAACCGCTAAAGTCCAAGGTGCCTCGTCTAAGACTTGCAGAACCAGAGGATGCCAGAGTCGATGGTCTGAATGTAGGATAGTCCCCTGCAGGGTGATGACCTTGCAAACAGAAGGGAGTTGCAAGTCCACAAGGATCTCCAAGATGAAGGTGCCAGTTGCACCAGCCCAACATGATGTTGATCACGAAGCTTGAGCACAATGACAAGTGAGCACTGATGTTGGAGTCGATCAACTGGTCCTTCTTGACACTGCAGCTGCACCATAGTTCGCGCCAAGGTTTGGAGGAAGGTCGCAAGCTCAAGTTGCTGCTGATTGCCCCAAGCAGCACAACTTTCATTCCAGTCCAACGAGATCCGTTCAGCTCGAAGTAGTTGTTGGACTTGGTGATGAGCATGAGCAAGCCGTAGGTGCATGACGGATTCTCTGGGTTCAAGGGCAGGAGATGGTTGTGGATAGCTGCCAGCTCCATAGAATGCCTCATATTGAACCAACAGTTCTTGGCAGTAAGCTGAGAGACAGGCTGTCACTGAAGGATGTGGTCCAACGTCCTGTGTCTTGGCATGATTCAGTCTGAGATGGCCGTAAATCCAAATGACCTGGAGCGGCGAGGCCACAAATCCGAGCAACGCCAAACAGGCTCGTGGATCATGGGCAAAAGTCACAGAGGCAGGTAGTCCAAGAAGATGAGCTACTTCATGAGGATACAGGTATCGAGGTTCCCCTGAGTGCTTTGAAATCACGTAGTACCCTCGCAACCCCCCTTTTGCCAAGGTGAGTGGGTGGAAGCCTTTCTGGCGACAACCACATGGGCATTGAGTCAAGGCATTCGCATAGCTGTGCAGGATGGTGGCAGCGATGTCCTTCAGGTCAAGACATCGTGAGTCTGTGCCATACTTTGGATCATGATACATCTGCGGCTCGTAGGGTGTCAGCTTCAAGCTGACTTCATCTTCTTCAGACCAAACCCCCCAATCCGTGAAGATGCTGCCCACATGGTCAAATGGTGAATGAAAATCCAAATGTGGCAAACCAATGGAGTCCCAATGTTTTGGCATCAAAAGTGCCCACCAGCGAGCCCGTCTGCATGGCCACACTTCAGCAAGGTCAAGTTGGGCTGTGTGAATCACCCAGCCCATCGCATCAGCAAGAGCTTGGAGATCCCGTTGGATATCCCTGTTCTCCCCTGCTGCTAGCGTGCATTCGAGGATCATGGTCTTGGTCTGACGCATGAATGCAATGTGCAAGCCATGCCAAAGGACTTGTGCTCGTGGATCCCCACTGCCTAGTTGTCGCCCTTGATAAGAGTCTGAGGACATGCCGGATCAACTGCGCAGCATCTGGTGCTGTCAATCCAAGTGGAGAACAGACCCCTGATGATTGTGGCTAAGATGCTGAACCGCTAGAAGATTCCAATCAACTGCGGTCATGGGAATTCCACCTAAATACTTTGCGCCACTTGTCATGGCACCTGTCCGAGCACACAAATCAACAAGAAAAGGTGGCAAAACGTCATCAGACACTGGAGTTTGTGTCCACCAGGATCGACTGTCAAGACAAATGATCAAAACATCCTGCACTGTCACCTTACCACCATACACACTGAAGCGCCCAGCAGTAAGTTCCGCACCAATCCAAAGAACTGGTAGCCCATTAGGAACGCGAGCCCCAGAAAACATCTCCTTGCCATTCCGGTGGGAGATCTCAAAGACGCCATCAATGCGCCCTCCCTCTGTTGGCCGGTGAGGGCCAAAAATCTCAAAGGCCATTGCAAGTGATCACTATCCCGATATTTAGTTGATTTCAGCCTAACCTCTGGAAGGGGTTCGGGCCAAAGGCTGATTTACCCAGCTATAAAACGGTGGATCTTTCCATAGTTATGCTAGTTTACCAGAGGTGGCTCATGTTTAATAATGGTGATTAATGGTGATTGATGGTTACTAATGGATGATGAATGGATAATGATGATTTATGTGGGTAAAACAATGCCAGAAAAATTACCCATGACTGGAAATGGTTTATATATATATATATACCCTCCAGTAAATTAACATAGACCCTGCCAGATAGGGGTTGGAAGACTAGTTTCCACTGTAAATGGGTCATTTTCAGGGTATGTTTATTTACCAGAGGGTACCACGTATGGTGATTTGGGGGATTTGAGGGTATCTTCCCAATGGATTCCCTCATTGATCGGCTCACCTGCGTGGGATCTCCCAGGTGTTTGGCGCGGAGCCATAGCTCCGGGGCACCCGCCTTCCTGAAAATGGCCAGGAAGGCGCTCGATGACACCATGGTATACCATATAACATTGGAAATGCTATATAGAATTTTGATATATACATATGTATGTATATGTATGTATATATATGTGTGTGTGTGTATATATATATATGTATGTATATATATATATCTCTCTCTACTGAATTACATTGGACATGTTATGTGTGTACTAAATTCCAACCATGGAAATTACCATTAAAAAATGGCTATCATATCTATACTATGCTATATACCATGGAATATAGATAATGGTATATAGAATAGTATATAAATGTCATTGGTCCTGATATTAGTATAATAACCATTATTCTAGTATTATAGTATTAGAATTTAAGATAGCCATCAAATATCATCAAATAATGGTATTAGTGGCATATCATCAATAAATCATAATGACTATTGATCATAATGAATATTGAGTATCATTGGTGTATGGATTGTAATTAGTAAATGGTATTAATGGTGTTCATGGTATCAATAAATGGCCATCCCACCTTGATGATCAATAATGTAATGATTATTAATATCATTCTGATTTACTGATTATTAATGATTATTGATAGCTAATATAATGATAAGAATGGGTAATCATTATAATGATACCATTATTGATTATTAGTAATTTAGTAAGAATAGAAAACAAATGGCATTGGCAATGATATTACTCATTGTAATGATATAGATAGAAATGCAATATAGCCATCAACAAGAACACAGATATATTCAATTCTGGCTATTATTCTTATTATAATTGGTATGATTATTAATATGAATAATCAATCATCTTGGTACTGGGAGATTGTTGTGGCTGATAGTAATGGTAATGGTATTATAATTATATAGTAATCCTATATTAGCCATATCAATGGAATATAGCAATCGGCAATAGTATATAATGCACCAATATGCAAATGGAAATCATCTTATATTCTTGGTATGAATGGTATCATTAAACATATAAACGGAATGTAACTATCAAAAATAGTACTAAAAGTAGAAACATCATGGTTTTGATTGGCAAAAGTAGTAGTAGAAACATGGTTGCGTTTATTAGCAAAAATATGCATATCAACAGTTGTAATCCCATCCCCCGTATGATTATTAAAATAGTAATATAATTGGTGTTTATAGTGACAACTAGTAATTATTATAGACATATTATGATTATTGTTCTTGTTCTCATTAGTATGATTGCTAATATGAATAGTCAATCCTTTTTTTGGGGGAAGATTATATCTATTGATATTGAATCATCTTGGACATACTATCCTGATATCCTGAATATTAATACTAATCAACAGGAATCATGATTAATCATTATTGTTATTCGTAGCAATAGTAATGACAATGGCATTATTGCTAGTAATCCCTTACCCTATTCATATGAAACACCCAAAAAGAAATGACCCCAAAATGTGAATTCATCCCCCACATCCGCCATGGCCTGTGGGGGGTGTTGAATATGAACCTGGGAAGGGATTACTAATGGGGATGAAAGGTAATACTAATTACATAGTTAAGAATTATTAACAACGATATCGCAATAATGATATCAATGGTAAAAGAGTGAGCATGACATGATAGAAATAATAACGTTAAGGGTAACAAGTTAATAGCATTATGATGCTCGTTATGATTGTAATGATATCAATCATAATTATTGACAAGTGATAACTTTAAAAAGAAAATCTGTCGAACAAATGAACCATCATCATAATTAGTGATAGTAATACCAGTATATAATGTGAAATATGAACCTCTACTGCCAGTGATACGTTATAATCATGATGTGATGATGGTGATGATGGTTGTAGTGATGATGAAATACATATATAATGACAATCATGATAACAATGACAGTAGTGACGATGATGCTAGTGACAATGATAGCGACACGCTTTACACTAGCCTGACATGGGCCTACAGCTCAGCCTCATCACTTGCCAGTTCCCAAATTCATCGACTTACGTAGAAGTCATGTTGGTCATGACTTAGCCCTGTGTAAACCGTTTGAAAACAACAATGGAGAATGACCAAACAGCCATGATCAATTGTGGCTATTGAAGCCGTTAAACCATGTTAAACCCCCATTCGCAATAGTTGATATAGTCAATGGTGGATGGCTCAAACGACTAACCAGCTGCATCATAGCCTATAGCAGACCCGCAGTGGATCCGCCATTGATTGAGAAACTCATATCATTCGTACCCTCTGCTCATTTAACATAGCTGACATAGCTATGGAAAACCACCAGTCTTAAAAAAATACATCATCGAACTACATATTCGACCTAATCATCGAACTACAGGAAATGAACCATTTTCATCCATTTTCCAGGGTCATGTATGGTCATGTTAAATGACCGGAGGGTAACCATCGGTTGAAAACGTTCCATCCCAGGCTCCACTTGGTCTTGGAGCTTCCCACGCTGGAACTGTCCGGTGGAAAGTCTGGGTCCGTGAAGGCCTGAAACGAGTTCTGTGAGTCATGCTGGAACTGTCATGGCTGTCATGGGAAGAAACCTTTTGTATATATATATACATACATACATGTCATATATATATATATGTCATATATATATGTCATATATATATATATTTATATCCAAATAGTAAATTGGGATGGGAAAACAAATATTCCATAAATATAGGCAATGGGATTTCACTTGGTTGAAGTTGAGGAATGGCTATTTCACCTGTACAAAAAATGAGGATCTCATGAAGCACAAGAACTGGTCACTGCAAAGAGGGATGCAACGTGTGACCAACAAAACTGGCCTTTTAGTCGACCTGTGTGCCTGGCTTGCTAAAACCCACCGGGAAATCACAAAGCAAGCTGGGTCTGAGAATGCCCCCCCCACATCCATGCTTGATCAAATGAAACTATCTTATGGATATTCCCCTTTGGACAAACCCCTGGATAATGTTGCTTGTGGTTGATTACATCTTCCATCAATCCCCATTGACATTTGTATTGCTCAATCCGTGCAACACATTCATATGCTGCGATCCACCATATGTTTGAGGGCAAGACCCATATCTGATATCAATATCCTCGTTTCTCTTCCCATTAACATCCCCATTTTACATATATATATATATTCCCAACGTATCAATGTCTATTCCCATCAATATCCCCATATTTACAACCTCACATATATATATATATATATAATATACATAAATGAACAAATCAAATATAGTAACCCCTAAAAAGATAGGGGAAAAGTAAAACCCTACTTGAGTAGTGATTTGTTTATTACGTTCCTATTTTCTTCATTTTTTGGGGGGGGGTTACCATGGCTATCCCCCCGCTAGCACCTTGGGATCCTCCTCCATCTGTTGGAAGACACCGCGACAGGTCCATCCTCGCGACAATTTTCACTGGGGAAAGTGGGGTTCTTCATGGGGATATGAATGCAATTTGATCATGGGGAAATGTCATGGGAATATCATGGAAATACCAGTAGTACCGCACAAGGCGGTGGCAGAAGTTTCAAAAATAGGAAACCTATAGGAGAGATTGGTTGTTGTGAATCAGGGATGGCAGAATGAATCATTTTGCTTGGGGTCTCCTCTCTTTCTCTCTTTTTCTCTCTGTTTCTCTCTCTCTCTCTCTGATTATCTACCTACCTACCTACTGATCTATCTGTCTACCTATCTATCTGTCTGTCTATCTATCTATCTACCTATCTATCTATCTATCTATCTATCTCTATCTATCTCCCTATCTATCTATCTATCTATCTATCTATCTAGCTATCTTGCTATCTAGCTATCTAGCTATCTAGCTATCTAGCTATCTAGCTATCCAGCTATCTAACTATCTAGCTATCTAGCTATCTAGCTATCCAGCTATCTAGCTATCTAACTATCTAGCTATCTAGCTATCCAGCTATCTAGCTATCTAGCTATCTAGCTATCTAGCTATCTAGCTATCTAGCTATCTAGCTATCTAGCTATCTATCTATCTGTCTATCTATCTATCTATCTATTTATCTATCTATCTGCCTATCTATCTGTCTATCTATCTATCTATCAATCTAATCAATCTATCAATCTATCTATCTATCTATCTATCTTTTTATTTAGCTGTCTCTCCATCTATTTGTCTATCTGTCTATCTATCTATCTATTTATCTATCTATTTATCTATCTATCTAGCTATCTAGCTATCTAGCTATCTAGCTATCTAGCTATCTATCTATCTATCTGTCTATCTATCTATTTATCTATCTATCTGCCTATCTATCTGTCTATCTATCTACCTATCAATCAATCTATCAATCTATCAATCTACCAATCTATCTGTCTTTCTATCTATCTATCTATTTGTCTATCTATCTATCTATCTAGCTATCTATCTATCTATCTATCTGTCTATCTACCTAATCTATCTAATCTATCTAATCTATCTATCTAATCTATCTTATCTATCTATCTAATCTATCTAATCTATCTATCTAATCTATCTAATCTATCTAATCTATCTAATCTATCTAATCTATCTAATCTATCTAATCTATCTAATCTATCTA
>Ga0126342_10008398_pt1 | contig 18500 bp, 18 predicted proteins | sample Cyp1metagenome_FD_92528 | JGI IMG/M metagenome (GOLD analysis project Ga0126342, IMG submission 92528) | Coral microbial communities from Lord Howe Island, Old Settlement Bay, Australia - Cyphastrea 1 metagenome | ecosystem: Host-associated > Invertebrates > Cnidaria > Coral ...
CACTGCGCTCAGAACCTTGTAGTTGAGGTCCAGTTTTGTCCACTCAGATCGGAAGCCGGCAGTTGAGGTCCAGCGGTGCCCACTGCGCGCGGAAGTTGGCGAAGAATTGGCAAGGCGGAGGCCGGTAGTTGAGGTCCAGTAATGACCACTGCGCGCGGAAATTGACGAAGAGATTGGCGACGAATTGGCAAGGCCGATGCCGGCAGTTGAGGTCCAGCAGTGCCCACTGCGCGCGGAAATTGGCGAAGAGATTGGCGACGAGTTGGCAAGGCCGAAGCCGGCAGTTGAGGTCCAGTAGTACCCACTGCGCGCGGAAGTTGGCGAAAAGATTGGCGAAGAGTTGGCAAGGCGGAGGCCGGCAGTTGAGGTCCAGCAGTGCGCACTGCGCGCAGAAGTTAGCGAAGAGATTGGCAAAGAGTTGGTAAGGCCGAAGCCGGCAGTTGAGGTCCAGCAATACCCACTGCGCGCGGAAGTTGGCGAAAAGATTGGCGAAGAGTTGGCAAGGCGGAGGCCGGCAGTTGAGGTCCAGCAATGCTCACTGCGCGCGGAAATTGACGAAGAGATTAGCGAAGAATTGGTAAGGCAAATATAGATGTGGAAATTAATACAGATATAATCGAGGAAAAATTGGAGGAGGAGGAAGAGGAGGAAACGGAAGAGGAGGAAACGGAAGAGGAGGAGGAGGAAGCAGAAAAATAATTGTGATAAAATCTAATAATTATCCCTAACAGATAAGGAAATATTCCTAAAATTCCTCAATTTAAATTAATTAATTCAAATAAATATTTTCGTATAATTCCCACCATGATATTTATCGATTTGTTACTAGCAAATCTTCTGGTATTTTATTTGACATATCTTCTGGTATTCTATCTGGCATTCGTTCTGGCATATCTTTTGGCATATCTTCTAATATTTTATCTAGCAATTTTTTTGGTATTCTATCTGGCATATCTTCTGGCATTCTATCTGGCATTCTATCTGGTATATCTTCTAATATTCTATCTAACATTTTATTTGACATATTTTCTGGCATTCTATTTAATATTTTATCTGGCATATTTTCTGGCATTCTATCTGGCCGTTGAGGTCCAGCGGTGCACACTGAGCTGGGCAGGTCCCGGGTTGAGGTCCAGCGGTGTACACTGAGCTGGGCAGGTCCCAGGTTGAGGTCCAGTGGTATATACTGAATTGGGAAGGTCCCCGGTTGAGGTCCAGTGGTGTACACTGAGCTGGGTAAGTCCCCGGTTAAGATCCAACGGTGTATATTGAGCTGGGCAGCTCCCAGGTTGAGGTCCAGCGGTGCACACTAAGCTGGGAAGTTGGCAAAAAGGAGGAGGACGAGGGGGAGGACGAGGAGGAGGACGAGGAGGAGGACGAGGGGGAGGACGAGAAGGAGGACGAGGAGGAGGACAAAGAAAAGGACGAAAAAGAAGAGGAAGACGAAGAAAAGGACGAGGAGGAAAACAAAAAGGAGGACGAGAAAGAGGACGAAGAAGAAAAAGATAATTAATCGAGGACGAGGAGGAAAAGCGCTCTAATAAAATCTAATAATCCTTATCTGGCAGGTGGAGAATAATAATATAATAAAATTATTTTAATAATTTTATAATTTATAAATATTAAACCCATTTCAAATTATGTTTTTTTAATAAAACACATATTTAAAATTATATATTATTCAAATATATATACCTTTGGAACCTACAACCTATAAATTTAAAGGGTTTGGGTATAAACCTCGGGTTTGGTCACAACTTCTCTCAAACATCGGGTTTGGTTTCGAAACCAGAATCCATCATTTCCAGCCCGGTGTCTGCCAAATGCTTCAGCCCAGGCGCTTGCGATCTTTTCCATCAAGCTGTGACAAGGGGTAGCGGTGAAATTCACCGTTGAACAACATAAACGACTAACCCAAAATTTCCCAATCACATAAATTGCCAGACTAACATTTACCAATGCCTCAAGCAGTGCAAGGGACAATAGAAAACACGATCCAATCGGGAAATTTGAGTCACTGCCATGAGTTCTACAACTTTGATAGCAAGAGATGTGGCTATGGCTCTGCAATTTGAGTTCCCATTGAAAGGTCATTTTTTTTTACGTGCAGTTGATTGCAAACCAACCGGCCATGGCCAGCCCTTGCTATGCCAACGAGTTCCAAGCCAACTGGCCAGCTCAGAGCCCAGTCCTGGAGCGGAGTTGGGATGTGGTCTGCAGTAGCTCTTCAACAAACTTACATTCCAGTAAAACTATAACGTATATCGTTTTATCGGATATACATCTGGAAAATCAGTACAGTCACTGCTACTTCATTTAAGAAAGTTTGTTGCAAGAGAGCTCATTGGAAACATGTTTCCTTACAGAGCCACTTTGGCTCTTAAGCATTCGGCTGTGGGATTGGTGTTTTTCACAATGGCTGCAGCGAAGCCGCCTGGCCGGCCAAAGCTATCCACTAATGAAGTGTTGGACCTTACCAATCTACATTTAGATTGGGACAACAACCCTGAAATTCGTGAACGGCTTTTGGATGCCCAAGATTTACTCGTCGATGATGGTTGTGATAACATCCCAACAGCCAAAAACAACACACCGGTGCTGCATCCCTTGCTTACCAGGATGAGTTTGACAAAGCACAGGACACTCCCAGGAGTGGAGTCTTTGAGGGATGAGATCGAGGCTGTGTACATGAGGAACAAGCGGGGAAAGACCCAGGAGGACATGCCGAACATTGCTCGGGATGGTTGGAGGATCCGAAAACTACTTGGGTTTGTTAAGATGAAGGTGAGGCGTGAGGAGGTGTCTGAAGTGCCTTTGACCTGTTTTTCAACATTGTTGTTTGTGCTGCGATGTTTTTCTTGCTTATTCTAAAGTATTGAGATGCCCGAGGTTTATACCCAAACCCTTTAAATTTATAGGTTCTGGGTTGTAAACGTGTATATATATATAGTACAATGGTGATTATAGGATATATTTATATTTAAATATATTAATTATAGCTTCATGGGATTCTGTAAAATGAAATGTATGTGAGCGTGCGCTTCCAAGGACCCTGACTTCCAACAGCTTTGCCTGGCTTTGGACCCCAATCTCCAGGTGGGATTTTCGAATGTCACAAGGGGCTGTGCGATGATGGGAGCTATTGGAGCCATCAATGCTTAGAACACTTGAAACCAATGTTTGTTCACTTGTGGGGATACCTCGTATGATGTCTCAGAGTTCAACGATTCCAAGAAAGTGGCTATCCGCTGTTTCGCTGAGAGGAAGTTGTCGACGCAGTCAACAGAAAGATCGAAGAGCGAAGTGCTAAGCGTAAGGCTTTGCGGGCTCAGCAGGAGACCCTCAATAGTTTCACTATCGTTATACCTGAGTTGGCTTTCAATAAAAATACGCTGACTAAGAACATGCGGCCAGGTTGAAACGATTGTTTTGACAAATTGTTACAACATTTACTTTCAAAGTAAAATTTCATCATTTTTTTCACTTTTTGGATGTTTACGAAACTTAATCCTATATACCAAAATATTCCAGTGACACAAAATCAATCGTTAAAAGGATCATCAAACCATTTCGTTTTTACAGGAGGAAAGCTCGTCAAGCTCGACAAGCTCTGAAAGTGCAGATGCACCGCAGCCACCGGATACTCACGAGGCCGCCGCAGAGGTGCCTTCTGCATCTGGCGTGGTGGTACCCTTAGCCAGTGACCCAAAGAAAGAGGAGACTAAGGAGGTAGCTGTTGAGAAGAAAATTCAAAAAGGATCAGTAGAGAAGCCAAGTCAGCCACAGGTTCATGAAGATGTGATTACACCACACAGGGATGCAGCGCCATCGGGCAAACCGAAGACCCCAGTTGTTTCGGAAGCCACACCGTCTCCCAAGAGTTCTGGGTCTGGTATCTTTGATTGAAAGTGGTGCTCATTTACTTTTCAACGGGTATATATACAAATTTGAATAATTATAATGTTTCTGTGATGTTTCTATTTGAGATGTGTGTTTCTACATATACAGCAATGTAAATCGAAATTGCCCCTGTGTACTGCCAAGGTACTGACTTGCAAGAGTTGCAGAAGAAGAGAGAAGAGATCCAAGCAAAGTTGGCCGCGTTGTCTAGGTTTTTTGGCATGCGCATATAATTTCATATAATTTCCAATTCATGGCATTTACATATCGAAACCTTGTTCCTACCCCTTAGATTCTCGGGTATCAAGCGGCAAAATCATATGAGTGCCTGGTCTACTTTTCCTCACGTTTGCATGCAATGTATTGCACAACGGCATTTGAGGCTGCGCTCCTCTGCAAACCTTGGTGCCAACCCACCCAAGGACAAACCTTTGCCAGGAGTGACATATGTTCAACTATGTTCAACTTATATTTCAAACTCACGCTGTGTGCTGAGGACTTTGGTTTGGGTGATCTCAAATAATTGTTTGGCGCACGTGTTTCCTAAAGTCTGACAAAGGTAAAATTAAAGCTCAGGTATGGATATGATATCATAGATACAATGGCATGTGCATGCATATAAGGTGCAAGATGGCCAAAGCTTAAGTATCAAACACCGAAATCACGATTACAACCGCTTCTGTCGCAGGAGTGGGGGCCAATGGAGGCCGAATTTCACCCGACCAAGTTGAGACACAGGTCCAGGACGTGACTGAGCTACCAACCCCTGAGGAGCCCAAAGGTTCTTCCGTTTCTCCAAACCGTTCAGCAGATGACAAGCGAGCAACATACCACAACAAAGGGTATGTGGTTCATGCTACAACAACAACAACAACAAATGACCCAGCAGAAAAGGCTTTGCAATCTGAGGCTGTTCCCCTCCAGGAACTCAGTGAGAAGACCAAAGAGCCAGAGACCCATGCAGAGGAAAGCACAAAGAAGATCGAGAAGACCAAACCTCAAGAGGAACCCGAGAAGAAGACCGAGGAGACTGAACCCACTAAAGAATCTAAAAAAGAATCGGAAAGCAAGAAGCCAACAACCAATCCCAAACCCCACTCCCAAAAGACACCTGCGCAAGTTCATCCACGCCATCAGTACTTTACAGACTCCGAGGATGAGGCCAGGGACAGTTGTTGAAATTATATCTATATAAAATCACACTGCATTGTTATATATATACACATGGTATATTGCCAAGGACACGCATACATGCGTTGCACTGGGAAGTTTTTGTCAAGCTTACATTAATATGATCGACTGTTTGGGGGGGTCACCTACATACAGTAGAGACGTCCAAGCAAAAAAAACATTGTGTCTTTTTGTTGGCTTCAGGAACCGCCCAAAGCTCTCACAACAAGGGTGGACCAGTTGAAGATGAAGCAAAAGAAACAGGACTCGGGTGACGGTGAAGAGAAACCATCGTCGACCAGAGGCCGAGGTCGTGGCCCGGGGGGTCGCGGCGGGAAAGGAAGGGGAAGAGGCAGAGGTAAGAAAAATGAGGGAGTCGACGCAAGCCAACCTGTAAAGGCAAGAGCAAGTGGCAGCAAGACAGATACCCACATAGATGAAGACAATAAGGCAGTTGACAAAAAGCCAAAGACTAGGAATGGCAAAGCAAAGCAAGATGAAGGTTGGGCGGCATGGGGGACCGATGATGCTTGGGCACAGGGATGGGGAGACGATGGGTGGGACTACAATGCTTGGGCATGGGATAGCGCGGCCTACTGGGATGCACAAGCCAGCAAGCATGAGTTGGGCGATCCAAGTGCACAAGAGCAAGCAAGCAAAAGCAAAGCAACCAAGTCACCCAAGACACTTCCAAATACAAACGATGAGAAAAATGAACACAAGGAACCAAAGGCAGAGGAAAAATCCAAAAGCAAGAAACGTGCTACAAAGGAGGTTGAGGCAAAGAAGGAGTCCGAGAGTAGAAAGCAAGCACGCACGAGCAAATTCAAAGGTGGTGATGCAGCTGATGACAACAAGCCTAGAAAAAAACGGTTCAGGGCAGCAGCACCGGCTGAAGATGGGTCAGCATCAACGGCACATGAGACAAGAAAGAGCAAGGCAGCAGCAGCCCCAGCAGAGCCCACAGGAGAAACCAGCACCAACACGGTGTGGTCTGATGTGCTTCCTCACTCAGAGGAAAAAAGGTTGGAAGAGATCGTTTCTTTCATAGATGGGTTCAAGGGCATGAAGGAAGACCATGCATATGTGTTGATGAGGGGTCGACTGCAAGGAACCAAAGCATGTCGGTTGAATGTCTATGGTAAGAGAGCCACTCCTGCTGTTGGACTCCATTGTCGTAAAGAAAACAAAGACTTTGGTCATTTCCATCAGCAACTCCGAATGCCCCAAGCACATCCAGCTCGCAGCGGCAAGCAAAGCTGCAGAGATGTTGGTAACTTGTATGTGCACAGTTGTGGTATTGTTTCACGTGCGCTTCAATTCGTGAGAGTTGAAAATTGTAGATATTTAAAAATGTCAATTCTATACTTTGAACTTTGAACATGTTAATTACCATTGTCAATACATTTTGAAAGTAGGTTCAAAGCAAGAGTTTTGAAGGACAAGTCCCAGAACTCAGCTTTTCGATCCACCGCTGCTTTGAGGCACGATTTGTGGATGAAGTCAACACTCGCGAGGAGACATCACCCGATGAGAGTATCACAGAGAACCATGTCGTGCTTGAGATGCATGAGGAACTCAAGACCTTGGCTTTGAATGCTGTAGATGCTTTTTTGACTAAGTGAAATTAAGTGAAATTCCCATTGTGTGCCTTCGTGCAAAATCTGGGAGGCATGTGCCACATAGGTATAAACCGTATAGATGCCTACACCTTAGAGCGTCCAACCGTGTGTTGGGGAGCAAGGTGACCAACAAACATCTTGCAACTGCGGGGTCACACACGGACTTTTGGTGTGTGCACACGTGCGGTGTACAGGTGGCACTTCCCAACTCTGAGAGAAAGTATGTACCAGTTTAAATTAGTGGAAATGTTTTTTCGCCACCAAGCGGGTCGTATTACATCGATCAGTGATTGTGAGTTGTTTTCAAAATGTTTTTCTTGTCGGGGCACTGGGAAGCCTTTTGTCCGATGGATATTTTGCTGCCGCTATCTCAACCTAGCCCTCTTCGAAATGCTGGGTGCTGGAAGTTGACAACCTGATCTCATCAAATCCTCTGAAATTTAGAACTAAATCTTCATGGTGAGTGTTTATGACATGTTCTTCAAGCATTAGAGGTTCATGACTTCAAAATCAACTGGAAATTACTGGCACCAGCTCGATGTAAACAGTTCCAGGCTAGCGCTTGGCTCTAGCACTTTCGATGGCCACTGTGCAACGGACGACTCATGACACGAGAAAAATACAGTGAGTGGGGCGGGGTTGGTCAAATAATTCAATCATCACATCACCCCTGGAATCGATATAACAAAATGTTTAATGCATAACAATTATAGCTTATATTTTTACCTGTCAGGCCCTGTGTCAACCTCGTCATATCTCCCATCATCCATTTTGATCACCCCTCTTCGATCCAAGCCGGTCCTTGAGGTTGAGCCAATGGCGAAATCTCAAGAAGCAGAAAGGCCTGTGGCAGGTTCGTGTCGAGGCCCTGAAGAAAAAACGTACCCCCAGACATGTTTTTGCATTGAAGGTCATTTTCGAGTAGATTCCAATAAAATCAGTATGTAGAACCCATGCATGTGACTGAATTCGGAACATGGTGCAGCCGTTCCAATGGGCTCAACTGATGACTGCTGGGTGACATATATGGTATATATTATTTATATTGCATGCATGTAGATGTAATTCATACATGTTATATACTGCCATGTACTGGTGAACCTCAATGTGATTCACAACGGGTTCAGACATGGGACCATTGGGATTATGATTTCATATTCCATCCGTGATATCGGCTTTCCACCCTGTGAAGCCATGTGGAATCTGGATACTTTTCTATGGCGGCTTCACCGCATAAGGGTACCAAAGGAGCTGCATGGATTTGAATTGAAAATGTATTTTTGGAAACTCACACTTCATTTTGGGTCTGAGCTTTACGAAACTTTGCCGCTGAAGGAGTACGTCTTGATCATTCTCTTGATCCTGTGGACTTACCCGATCACCCAGGAGAGAACATGAAACAACCAAGATGATCATCGGTCGATTGATGTGTAAAAAAATGTGAATCTCAAGTAAAAGAACAATAGCAGTTTTGACCTTACATTTCAAAGACCTGTGATCTGGGTTCTAAGAAATTGATATCTTTACATCGTCGGAGCCCCGGTCAGGACTATGGATGGCTGGAGTACTTCGCGGGTGTTGGGAACCTGACTTGTATGATGTCATCAGTGGGAATTAAGTCAGGTCGCTTTGACATACTTGACAATATAGCACCAAAGCATCGTCGTTCCAACTTCATGGACCTGACCCATGCCTCAGGGTTTGTGTTCCTTATCTTAATTCCTTTAGATCTGAAATTATTTGATTTTTGAAACAATGATCACCCAAATCAGTTTATAAGTGTTCCAATTCCATCACTTTGAGGGTATCTAAGGCTAGCAACTCTATATATGCTTCGTGGCATCCCTGGCGAGTTCGCGAGCCACTTCGGGTTGAAATGTTCATCGTTTTGCAAGATGAACATAGGAACAAGCCGGAGATCACCTTGTACATCCCTGGGTTTCGAAGATTACATTTCGGTTTTCACAGGAAATATGCTTCTGGAGAGGATGGGGGTTTAGTGTTGGGATGTGTAGGTGAAATGCTTCATATATGGTTGACATTGGTTGACAACATTATAGAAACAATTCCAAAACTGTCTTCCGCAGCAGGAGCGGCCTGCTGATCCTTCTGTGCACATGCCTGGATGGCTTGTGGACTTTTGAGCAGCCCTCTGGATCGTTGGCCGAATACTACCCAGCGTTCAGGTATGTTCTGAACCAAGTTTTTGATTGCGGAGGACCTACAGCTGTCAGGGCCCCATTATACGTTGTATGATGGTGATAGGTGAACACCCATTATCGTTTATAATTATAAATATCATTGTGTTTCATATCCAAAAAATATGTGGAAAGTTTGCATTGGGAAGTTACCCCTACTATTCAACATGTTGCATCCAATACCTAGGTCCAGTGCGTTAAATGGTGGATGGGTCACTACAAGGCTGACACGCCAAAGAGGCACTATGCATATGGAAATTCCAAGGCCATCAAAAAGATTGACAAAGGCAAGCTGGCTGGGTGGAAACCCAAGGCTTCCAAAGTGGTCACGGCACAACATTATGTTGATAAGTCCGGGAAAAAACGATACAAGGGAACAAAACAATTGAGGAGCACTGAGACTCTCAACTTGTATATTCGAAGGTTCATGTGCCACTGCGTGTGTCATTTTAGGAAGCCTTGGTTTAAAGACAACTTAGCAGGTGTAATGCTTGTCAGTGTAACCAGAAACAAGTATGGAAACCCACTGGATCGAAAACAGCACTCACAAGACGAAATCATATTCGTTGTCATCAAATTTATCGAAGGCTGCCACTCCTGCCCCACTCAGGATTTACCCGATGCCTTTCGCTCGCTAATATGCAGATCTCCTGGAGGACATGAAGCGCACTCGCCCAAAGTTTCCTGAGGCACCACAAGATGTCCCACCAGCTGTAGTCACGTTTCAACAGCTTGATTGTGCAGATCCATCCATTTGGCGACATGCACACTTGGCTGAGACTTTCAATTACATTAGGAAAAGCAGGAGATTGAGAATCCCTGCGGAATGGCAGCACTTAATTCCTGACAAATTGGATTCAGTGATCTGAGGCCTAGAAATCCAGGTGGTCACCCAAAAGCTATGGTAAACCGTACAAACATTTCGCAATCTTCACAACATTAGTTGATTTTTTTGAAAAAAGAAAGGGTTTGGATTTAACCCGTACGTAACCCGTACGAAACCCATACTTTACCCGTACAAACCCATACATTTGGCTGGTATACCTCGGGTTTCAGGTAAAACCCCGGGTTTGCCTTACCCGTACATAACCCATAAATTACCCGTACAAACCCATACTTTTTTTTATGGGTTTCCACCATTTTCATAGAGGCCTTTTTTGGCAGTTTCTTGCAGTGCCAACATAAATTCGATGGCGCAGATGGCATTCCTTCTGCGTCCCAATTCGAATCTTATCCGTTCGCGAAGCTTAGCGAACAAGCATCTGATCGAATTTCTTTCAAGGGTCGATACCAAAAAAAACATGTTGCAAGTCAGTCATTTTGAATCGTAATGGTAGTGTTGGATGTTGAACTTTGAACACTGATATTGGCACAATGGCTCTTGTCGCATCGCTTTAAGAAAAAATTGTGCCACTGTCCATTGGCTTAAGGTGTTTTGGGTGGAACGAAACCTGACTGAGCAGTTGGGGTGAACATGGAGGGCTCAGCCATGTCACTTGGCACCAGTTGTGCCACCCTTCAAGATGGGGTGCAATTCATGGACTGTGCTGCTGAAGAGGCAGCATTGTTACGCGAGTTGCAGGACTGTCTTCGCCCCAGCTAATCCCCATGATACTCTATATAGGATGGTGACATTCGATTTGTTTCTGTGTTCCCAGCTGGATTCCAGACATTTGCGCTAACAAAATTTCAGTTACAATTCAAAACAACCTGTTTGGGCCGCAGGAAATTGACGGCCAAATGCAAGTCTTGGAGTTACACTGTTCCCAGTCTGAAGCGACTACCCCGGTCAGAATCTCAGGTGCTACATGCCACCCCTTAATAAGCCAATCACACCCATATCACCTTAAGGCCGAGAGTCCAGACGTCGTGATTGCAGAAGCAGAGACACTGCCAGCGCAGTCCTTGGATGAATGGGTGGAATCAATGCACATGTGAAACATACAGCTTATATGTTAAATCATGCATCTATAGGTGCACATTTGCTAATTTCGAACTATATAAAAAAAAATGTGATGTTTATTGCGTTTGTTGCCTGCATGGCTATATATATACTGTTAGTTATATGGAGTGGTTTTTTCCCCATATGATTCTGAAGCTACATACATTTACCCTTTGGGTGCAATCTGCCAACTAGCCCAGTCTTGTTCTAAGGCCTCGGATGCCGAGCTCCAAGGCATGAAAGCCGAGGCGTTTTGGTAGTGTTTGGAGCGCATCAGGTTTATGGAGAAACTTATCAAATTTGAAAAGGGTATGGTATGATGCCATCTATATATTTGTAATTTGAATTGGTGTTCAAATTCACTTTTCAACATACAAGATCTAGTTGGCTCAGGCTGCTACATGCCAGCAAGAACTTACTCCAGTGGCGCCAGTGGCCACGCCGGTTCGAAATACTTCAGCCCCTGCTAGCGTGGAAGCAACTCCTGGTGATGGGAATTCCAATGATGATGGTTCAAAAGATCCTGCTACTTTGATGCCTGCTCCAACAGAGCCTGAGAAACCAAGTGTACTTCCCGGGGAAAAGGAACCTGCTGTCCCAGTTCAAGAGCTGGGTGTGTCACAGCGGAAGGCCATCTTACGCAGTATGTTTTGTGCATCACTGATAGATTTACTGGTAAAATTTGTACGCCACTTTTTTTTGCATCGATCTGTATGCCAATTGTTTGCATATATATGGAGTTTAGATGTCGGCTCCAACCCCACCAGCTCCGACAGGCTCGACTTAGGGCTGCCGCCCGTGCACAGTTGATGCGGTGGTTGAAACCGAAAACAAAACGATCCCACAGAGAGGCCCCAGAAGTTGTCAAGACCCAATGGAACACGGGTAACAAGAACGACATAGCGGACATGCTTGCCAAGTGCAACTTTGATAAGGACCTGTCACAGACATGATGAACCTCTTGACTCTTGACACTCTGCATGTATAATTCAATCCGGCCATCTTGTAGTGTTAAGTTTCAAGTTTATTTCTTATGTCTTCATGCATGTGGCCAGGACAAATTTGTCAATGAACTGACAGTGGTGGTGTCTCGCAAACAGAAGGTAAAGATGTTGATCAACGAAGGCTGGCACACAGAAGAAGAAATGCGAACCGAGCTTCACTGGAATAAGTTACTTGCTTTTATTAATATCGAGCTAGAACATATGACATATATAATATATATACTCATGTCAATTTCGTTGGCACAACACTCCCACGTCCAATCTCAGCAATCCCACTCCAAGGGCCCGTATAGATGGTGCCAAGTCTCGCTGCCAGTCCTTGGGACCCTCGCACTACAGGCCTTGTGTCTTTTCACCTCAGTTCAGGATGATATTTGACTCTGAAGTTGTTGTGGGATCCCGGGGCTGCAGTCAATGAACACCCATATGCTGTTCGATATATATATATATAAGTATATATATTTGCAAATAATTTCATTTAATCCCTATGAAGCTGACCATCGCCCAAAGTTTCTCAACTGCCTTGTGCGCAGGCACAATCAGTATGACGGAATTGAAGAATTTTGGATCATCGTCAAGGAGTCAGGAGAGCGCTCTGAAACTCATTCGTTCGAGGAACGCCATCAAAAGACGTCCCAGGCTTGATTTTAAACCAATCAAACATAGTGGTGTACTCTTCGGACCTTTTTATAGTTCTTGTTGAAATCAGGTGTGTATACATCAGAAAAATGCTATATTAATTTATAACCTATGGTCTAATCATATCACTTTGGGGCAATTTTTGGTGTTCATGCTTTTATGCATCTTCCCTGAGGCAGATTCAGACCCAACCTTTGAGCTTGGTGGAACTAAGTTCTCAGGGGTCAAAGCTTTGGTCGACCGCAAGAATGATGCCGACAAACTCGGTAGCCAAGCCACTGCCGAGTCCAAGTATGGACAGGTTCAGCATAGTTGCATGTTCAATCGTTGGACTGCTTTGCCTTTATCACTTATGTTTTAAGCAGGTTCCATTCCAGTGTTTTGACACATCCCGCATCCAAATTTGCAAATGCCATCGCATTCCTAGGGTTCCAACTCCCTCCCCTGCTAGACCAGAGATCGGTTCAAGAAGTTCAAGGACAGCTTGATGCAGAAAAGCGGGAAACTTCGTCAACTTGTGAAAGAGTTGAACACCAAATATGATGATGAACAGGCCCGTAAGTGTTTCCCTTAGAGCCATCAACTCATGTTGCAGTTGAGTCGCAAACCAAGATATATACGCAATGTGATAAAGCTCAACCGTCAGCCCCATGGGTCCGTATCTAGCTCATCTCCAAATGGATTTGCCTAGGTCAGTTGAGATGATCACGAAGGAGATTGGTCACATGGACCAGGAGTTCGACAAATGCCAGGAGGTGTGGTCGAAAGGAGAAGCCAACGGCTTCTTCACTGAGGAGTTACTTGCTCGTATATAGCTGCTTGGTGGGCCTGTCATAGATGCTTGGATATAGACCAATCAAGCATATAGATTATACCGACCTCTAATAATGTTGTTCCTTTTGATATTTGAGGTTTCATGATATGTTTTACAATTCTAAACCATTCATGGGAGAAATCAGGTTTTACAAAAATGCAGAAGAAGCAATGAAGACAGCGACCTTGGCGTGGGGTGCCCCAGGCTTACACCATTCCAGGTTCGCCTTCTGATCACCCATAGAATACAAAATAATTTGTTTCAACTGTATCAAGCATATAAACTGGAGCTTATACACGGGTTTCACTACCCCCAATTTTATCAACCAAACCCTGTATGATTTCCAAACCTCTCATGTTGCAAGTTTCGCTCAGGTGTTCCAGGGCAGCCGCAGCAGAATTGAAGACCAGGAGCGATTCAATTCAGTGTGGACAAGTGTCATAGACACTGACATGTGACCATGCTTGCATATACACATTCAATTTGATGCACGAATGTGAGACATTTTACCCCACCATCAACTTGATGAGTGTTTTTTGGAATGCCCAACAACCGTCTACCACCTGCAATGCAGCCACGCCGCAGGAGTCACAAGAAGTACTTCGAGAAGATGGGGCAGCCTGAGCCCAATCGTAGGACGGGCGGGGATTCAAAGGAACCCAAAGATGCAAAGAACAAAAAGGACAAGAAGGAGAAAAAGGAGAAGGAGAAGGAACCCAAAGGTTCAAAACGAACCGCCGAGGCATGTGAAGCTGATACAAACGGACACAAACGTCCTCGCAAGAGCAAGAAAACTCAGTAGGTGCCAAAATGGCAACAGTTCCCAGAGGCTCCAAGCCGTTTCACGAGAAGTCAGCTTACTTTAAGCTACAAGGCCACGTGTTGCCCTGATACTTTTTAAATCGTGAAACTCTACGGTTCATATATTTCATATGTGAATTATTTTAAACTTTAAATTTTAAACCCATACGTGCAGCATGTTGCAACCCAAGAAACTTCTATGTCGCTCAAGAGGCATTGAACACGGTAGATGCCTTGTCAATCTGCGGGGTAGATTTGCTGGTTGCACCAGTCGCTACAATCAATTCTTTGCTGGATGCAACAAGGATGCAAAGATTGAAAAGTGACCAGTCGCTGCGTAATACTTGTGGCTTTACATTGATCAATCGACCTCAATCCCAACACATGCAGCATATGATGTTCAGAAAAGAACATCCTTATACGCAAGAAAGAACAGTGATTCCTTGAACCCTTCTACCCATTAGGGGGCGCAATATTTTTTCCCCCAATGACTGTGAACGCATTGCCAGGTCCTAAGCCAAGCAACACAGTGCGAGGATTTGCCGAGAGGATAGGCAATGGTGTTCGGAGCTCAAACCTGAAGGGTGACGTGGCACATGTCTTGAAAGCTCTTTCCGTTGACCCTATACTGAAATACCTGAGACGCCTTCCACTTACTTTGGTTCAAGCTTCGCAATCGATCATTCGAAAATGTAGCGATATGAAATATGTTTCGGGTTCCATTTTTAATCTTATAGATGAGCGATGAGAATCCCTATGATGAGCTCTGGGAACTCCTGACGTGTCATCGTTCGGACACTTGGCTTCCACTTGCTTTTGAGCTATCACCCCTTTTCACTGTAATAAAATGACATGTTATAGTATAAACGATATTACATCCGTTCTATTTTAAAATGACCGCACTTTGTCTACAATGGATTCATATGAACACCCGTATCCCACCTCGATTTGATTTGATTTCATTTCATTCATTTCACTTGAAGTTCCCCATGTCGTTTCTCAGGACAGCCTGAGACCATATCCATGGCCAAGGAGCACAAGCCAATGCAGCTCTCAACCTGAACATGAGGTTGATGACGACAGCAAGAGTGACCAGGTCATGACTGCTGTGGACATGTCAGACTCTACAAGGGCATCGGGATTGCTGGGTACATCACTGTCATCAACCAACTCAGGAGATTCCGCTGTCGTCACAGGTTGTGATTATCTTGAGTATCAGATTCCCCCAATTGGTGTTCCAGCAGGAAAAGTATTACAACATGCGAAGCGTGTGGTCACAGCCCTGTTTGCAAAACACGCACCTTTGATATTCAAATTCGGGTACACTCACAACCCTCGGTGGCGTTGGGAGAATAAGCTCTATGGGTACAAGTTGGACAAAGCCCACAAGTGGTCAAAGTTGTTGGTACTCTACGAATGTACAGAAGTTTCTGGCCCGGCAATGCTGGAAGCAATGCTGATTGAACTCTATGGCGGCACTTTGATTGAATTGAAGAAAGTCGTTTGTGATATTATATGCATGTATGCTATATATATGTTATGCATTTTCTTTCTTTTGTATGTGTTTTTTCTTCACTACTCAGCTTCCCCTTGATCAGCCCATCACTTTCCTCAGGTAGGCCTGGATGCAAAAACATCCGGGCTGGCGGCGACAGTGTGATGGTGCCATCGCAGCTGCAATCCTCAGATCAGCACAGGTGCAGCACCTATATTGTATATAGGTCTTTCAAGTACCCACCAGCGCCCGAGACAACACGGGTTAGATCATGTGCAAAGTGATTGAATCTTGGGCTCTAAAGTCAAGAAAATTAGTAGTGTGCTTTTCACACTTGCAGTTGAAACTGGCTCAAACAGTGAAAAATGCGCGCGCATGCATGATTCTTCGGTCGTGCCTCCTGACAATCAAAGTCCGTATGCATATGTTAAAGCGTGAAATACGACACATTATGAGTCAACTCCATTTCCTACAAGTGAAACCCTTGGAATAATAACTATCATATAACCATACTTCGCCTGACATGTTGCCCACCTAGGCCTCATGCACCTCTGCTATCGCTGCGGCCCGTGACTTTGTATCTGATATTGGCCAACGGGCCGCTGAGAAATGTGGAGGTCTATTGGATGTTGCACATTGTGGTATATCAAATCCAGAAAGGGATTCCCAAAGAGTCCTGGTCAAGCGATTTCAATTATCTTTGGACATAGAGAAATCCCACCTGGAAAATGAGCCTGGTATTCCAATCTTACGAATGCAATCTTGGTTTGACTTCTTCCTCAAGAACTCATGTTTACACATCTTACATGGACTGCGCCAGAGACATGATGTTCGGGAAAAGGCTATCATGGCCGCCTTTTGGCGGAATTTCCGCGAAGTTTGTCCTAACCATGAAATTTTTCAACGCGAAACAGATGGACTTCTTTGTTTAGAACGGTGCATACCTTTACAGATCCATGGAGACGAAGGTCGTGGGCGGCGTCACACTGCTCACTTTGTATTGAGCATGCACAGTCCGCTGGGGTTTGGATTTGGAAAGCAAACAGGCAAAAAGAGGACCTGGACAAAGATGGAATGTAATTTTTCAGGCCATACCTTCACAAACAGATTCCTGTTGGCAACGCTTAGAAAAAAAGATTATTCTGATCAAAACAGCAGCAAATGGGATTGCTTCATGACTGAGGTTGCACGGGATGCCCGTTTCATGTGGGAAACGGGGGTGGCAAGCCCTGATGGTGTTCGTTATTGGGGCGTTGTGATTGGAATCATCGGAGACTGGCCATTTTTGCACAAAAGCGGTGTGTTCACACGTTCATTCAACAGCATTCAAAAAAGACTGAATGTGAAAAAAGCTCCAAGTGGCATATGTCACCTGTGCCGGGCAGCTCAATCAGGCATTGAGTTCGAGCAGTTGGCGACCCGCAGGCCAGATTGGCTTGCTACTGAGTTCACGGAATCCGCATTTGCAACCCCAAACCCGTTTGCGTATCATTTGTTACAAGAGCCAGGGAAGGCTGAGGCCCTGTGGTGCTTTGACTGGTTTCACACCATGCATCTTGGAGTATGCAAACAATACCTTGGAAGTGTACTGGCACTTTTCAGTGAACAAGAACCTGAAGGAACAATAGACGAACGTTTCGCTGCATTGAGTGTCAAATTCAGAAATTGGTGCCATCAACATTCTCGAAGAGGATATGTCTCCAAGATTTCAAAGGAAATGATCGGTTGGGACAAAACATCTCTCTTTCCCTGCGGGACTTGGCACAAAGGTGATCTTAGCACTGTTTTGATGGAATTCTGTGAACATCGGTTTCAACATGAAACTTTCCACGATGAGCCGTTGCTTCAATTGGCAGCTGAAGCATGTGAAGCAATTCAAGCATGCAGCAGGTTTCTTTACCGCTCTAGTTTGTGGCTTCAGCCGGAACAATGTCGAGTTACGGGTGAACTTGCCTTCAAGTTTTTGAGGCGCTACTCCGAGATGGCGAGCAGGGCAAAATGTACAGGGAGGAACCTGTTCGTCCTACAACCAAAAATACATTGTTTACACCATTTTGCTGTCAGTTTGTTCTCAGCTTACAAACGCAATGTCGTTGAAATGAACCCGCTGGGAAAATCGTGCCAACCTTCAGAAGACTTTATAGGACGTCCTGCCAGACTGGCGCGGCGCGTGACTGCTCAACGTCCAGTGCTTGCATCGTATCATGGATAGATATTTGATGAACTCATATGCTTTGTTTGCGCGGCAGCGGTACTTGATCCGTTCAGTGAGGTGAAAACTTCGCCATCTAGCACATAATTTGACATGTCAAGAATATATATATATATACGACTATTTTTTCTAACATATTCAAACCCATGTCGGGATGTAATGGTTTCAAGCCTTTAAAGAGCATTGTCCACCAAATTTAGACAACCTGACATGCTGACGGATTGCTGCCAAGTCTCTGTTTTGCGTGATGGGGCACGCACCGCGAGAAGAAAATGGCCGCATCAACTTTTGGCAGGTCACAGATAGGGAGGCCATGGACAAACATCGGGTTTGCTTTTGAAACCTCGGGTTTCCAAGTAGATCCTTTATTTTTAAAGGTTATGGTTGGTGAAGGTATATATTATTTATTTTTTAAATTTATTTAAATTATACCCATATGCCAAACTCCTTGCAATGTTGGCGTTTGACAGCTATTCCCAATCAAAACGCTCGCCACGACCCCTGTCCCGGCACAGACCTTACAAAACCCCTTTCCCCATTGGAAACGCTAGCTTAAACAAACCTCGACCAAATTATCATGGTTCTATTCGTTTTTGATCGAATCCCATCGGAACGCCGGTTTCCAACGGGCCTTTTTTCGTGGGCATTGTTGACGCCCACAAACAAAAACGCGAAGCAGGCCCTTTTCCTAGTTTGTATACTG
>Ga0126342_10008399_pt1 | contig 18500 bp, 17 predicted proteins | sample Cyp1metagenome_FD_92528 | JGI IMG/M metagenome (GOLD analysis project Ga0126342, IMG submission 92528) | Coral microbial communities from Lord Howe Island, Old Settlement Bay, Australia - Cyphastrea 1 metagenome | ecosystem: Host-associated > Invertebrates > Cnidaria > Coral ...
GAAACTTGCAACATGCTCTTGATGCTACACTCTTATCTTTCTCAAGTAACTTTCAGCACACTCTTGATGCTACGCTCTTTTCATTCTAAAGAAACTTGCAACATGCTCTTGATGCTACACTCTATTCTTTCTCAAGTAACTTTCAGCACACTCTTGATGCTGCGCTCTTTTTCCTCAAGTACCTTACAGCACGCTCTTGATGCTACACTCTTATCTTTCTCAAGTAACTTTCAGCACACTCTTGATGCTGCACTCTTTTTCCTCAAGTACCTTACAGCACGCTCTTGATGCTACACTCTTATCTTTCTTAAGTGACTTCCAACACGTTCTTGATGCTACGCTCTTTTCAATCTGAAGTAACTTGCAACACGCTCTTGATGCTACACTCTTATCTTTCTCAATTGACTTCCAACACGTTCTTGATGCTACGCTCTTTTCAATCTAAAGAAACTTGCAACACGCTCTTGATGCTACACTCTTATCTTTCTTAATTGACTTCGAACACGTTCTTGATGCTACGCTCTTTTCAATCTGAAGTAACTTGCAACACGCTCTTGATGCTACACTCTTATCTTTCTCAATTGACTTCCAACACGCTCTTGATGCTACGCTCTTTTCATTCTAAAGAAATTTGCAACATGCTCTTGACTCTACGGTCTTATCTTTCTCAAGTAACTTTCAGCACACTCTTGATGCTACGCTCTTTTCATTCTGAAGTAACTTGCAACACACTCTTGACTCTACGGTCTTATCTTTCTCAAGTAACTTGCAGCACACTCTTCATGCTGCGCTCTTTTTTTCTCAAGTACCTTACAGCACGCTCTTGATGCTACACTCTTATCTTTCTTAATTGACTTCCAACACGCTCTTGATGCTACGCTCTTTTCATTCTGAAGTAACTTGCAACACGCTCTTGACTCTACGGTCTTATCTTTCTCAAGTAACTTTCAGCACACTGTTGATGCTGCGCTCTTTTCATTCTCAAGTACCTTACAACACGCTCTTGATGCTACATTCATATCTTTCTGAATTGACTTCCAACCCGCTCTTGATGCTACGCTCTTTTTATTCTGAAGTAACTTGCAATACGCTCTTGACTCTACGGTCTTATCTTTCTCAAGTAACTTTCAGCACACTCTTGATGCTGCGCTCTGTTTTTCTCAAGTACCTTACAACACGCTCTGGATGCTACATTCTTATCTTTCTGAATTGACTTCCAACCCGCTCTTGATGCTACGCTCTTTTCATTCTGAAGTAACTTGCAATACGCTCTTGACTCTACAGTCTTATCTTTCTCAAGTAACTTTCAGCACACTCTTGATGCTGCGCTCTTTTTCCTCAAGTACCTTACAGCACGCTCTTGATGCTACACTCTTATCTTTTTTAATTGACTTCCAACACGCTCTTGATGCTACGCTCTTTTCATTCTGAAGTAACTTGCAACACGCTCTTTACTCTACGGTCTTATCTTTCTCAAGTAACTTTCAGCACACTCTTGATGCTGCGCTCTGTTTTTCTCAAGTACCTTACAACACGCTCTTGATGCTACATTCTTATCTTTCTTAATTGACTTCCAGCACGCTCTTGATGCTACTCTCTGTCCATTCTGAAGTAACTTGCAACACTCTCTTGACTCTACGGTCTTATCTTTTTCAAGTAACTTTCAGCACACTGTTGATGCTGCGCTCTGTTTTTCTCAAGTACCTTACAACACGCTCTTGATGCTACGCCCTTTTCATTGTGAAGTAACTTGCAACACGCTCTTGACTCTACGGTCTTATCTTTCTCAAGTAACTTTCAGCACACTGTTGATGCTGCGCTCTTTTCATTCTGAAGTAACTTGCAACACGCTCTTGACTCTAAGGTCTTATCTTTCTTAAGTAACTTTCAGCACACTCTTGATGCTGCCCTCTTTTTTGCTCAAGTACCTTACAACACGCTCTTGATGCTGCACTTTTATCTTTCTTAATTGACTTCCAACACGCTCTTGATGCTACGCTGTTTCTTTCTCAAGTAGCTTCCAACACACTCTTGACACTACGGTCTTATCTTTCTCAAGTAACTTTCAACATGCTCTTGATGCTACGCTCACTTTTTCTCAAATAATGTCCAACCTTGGGACATGCTGGTTGGCACAGGAAAGTCATTCAGCTCAAAAGAACAATCAAGCATGCCAAACTTCACATTCATTCTTCCATCATGGAAAAAAGTTAGTTCGCAAAGGTTTCAAAATGTGCAAAACCATGAATTTACGGTAAATACCATGCACTTCTACTCAAAAAAAATGCGCGGGTTTCTACCAGCCCGAAGTTTCTACCAGCCCGACTCGAACAAAAAGAAAGGATTCGAAACCACAGGAAGAAGTAGAAACGAAAAGCAAGGAATAGAAATGATAAGGCAGGAACTTAAACGAAAAGGAAAAAATCGGAACGAAAAGGAGGGAGTAGAAATCTGCAGGAAGGAGTAGAAACTAAAAGGGAAGGAGTAGAAACGGAAAGGACAGAGCACAAATGAAAATGATGAAAATGCAGGAGCAGAAACGAAAAGGAAGGAACCTAAACGAAAATGCAGGAATGGAAACGAAAGCGAAGGAGTCTAAGTGGAAACGACAAAGGAAGGAGCAGAAACGGAAGGAAAAGGAAGAAATACACAACGACAAGGAAGGAGTTGAAACGAAAACGGTAGCCCCCAAAGACATTAAGTTGCTAACCCCAAAGTTGCTACGACCCCAAGGTGCCAACACCCTAAGGCTAAGACGCTTATATAGATGCTACCGCAGACGCTAAGCTGCTGAGACGCTGAGAAGCTAAAACGCTTAGACATGCATGCTTAGACTGCTTAAATGTTCAGACGGTCGGACGGTCCGAACTAAGAGAAAACTAAGATGTTAAGTTAGCCCTAAGATGCTACGCTAAGAGGGTATAGAAAACACTAAGATGCTAAAACACTACTGTCGGACGCAGAGACGGAAAGACACGGAGATGCAGAACCCTGGCTTGCAACGATCCTAAATTGCTGAACCCCGAACACGGTAAGACATGTAAGACGCTAAAATGCCAAAATGCAAACACAATAAGGCACCAAGATGCTGAGGCGCAAGATTCACCCAAGACAACAAGATACAACAAGAGACTAAGATATTCAGATGATTTCAGATGCTAAGATTCCCATGCAACGCCAAGGTGCGGCTACTGTTGAGCAATGGGTCAATCAACCCTTCCCGAAACATCGTAATGGTCCCAGGCTCTTTCAGCATGGGCAAGACTTCGTTAAGATACTTTTTGGGAGTAATGCGCCGTCACATTGGATCGTCAAAGGGTAACGCCTCGTCATAACATAACGTGCATCAGGGAATGTGGATACTGCGTGGTCACAGTGTAATGTGGCGCCAGGGAGTGCCGTCAAGACTGCGACGTCAAGGGATTATACGTCCTCACAAGCACTGTGGCGTGAGGACATGTGTTGTCACAATGCAAGGGAAGGCGTCGTCAGTAGATGTGTTGTCGCAATGCATCGTCAGGGGGTAATGCGTCGTCAAGGGGTAATGTGTCGTCAGGCAATGCGTCGTCACAATGCGTTGTCAGGGGGTAATGCGTCGTCAGTGTCATTGCAGTTGGTCGTCAGGGGGCAATGTGTCGTCACAAGTATTGTGGCGTCAGGATTTTTTAAAGTGTCGTCTGCGTCAGGCAGTCATAACACGTTATCAGGGGGTAATGTGTCGTCACGGAATACTGCGTCGTCACGGAATGCGTCTTCATGATGCGTCGTCAGGCGGCAGTGTGTCGTCAGGCAATGAGTCATAGCAATGCGTCGTCAGCGTCACCCCTACAAGTGATACCCAAGTTGTGTAATGTATAGATGCAAAATACAACACACGCATCACTCGTACATTGAAAATTATTTGAAGAGGCCTGATGCCTGTCTTTCTTTTTCGCGAGGATAAAGCAGCTTGGCCAAGACATGCAGGCACTGTCAGCGGAGACTCTAAGTGAACTATGCGATGGGTTTTGTTACATGTGAACTATACAGATTATGTTGTCTTTGATGGTGATGGATGTTCCGGAGAACCGGTAGCACCGGTAGATGTTTCATGTGTGGCAGTGATGTTTTGGTGTGGTGAATCGAAAACATTGCTGTTTCCAGACAACGGGGAGGGAGTCGAATGGTTTCTGATTCTGTTTCAAATCCTTCCAGTGTTCTTATCATGTCGATCTAAGCCCTCTAATGATTCTGTGAATGGCATTTAAATGAACTGCTGCACTGGCCTCCGATTTGACAGATGTGCAAGGTTGTGAAAGAGGCGATTTTGCACGTGCAGCAGGAGTTGAAGAAGGAGGCGACCAGAAAATCGGACTGGACAGTGCCAAGACAGTACGATGCCAATGATGATGCAAGCAGGGGTACAGTGCTGACAAGTGGACAACAGTAGGTTTAAATTTAAACCACTCCAAGAGGAACTCAAGAGAAACTAATAGAAACTCTTGGGTTCCTTGGAGCCGTGTTACGTCGTCGTTGCCTGGAGAGGTGGTAATTCCAGAGCACGTGCTAAAGGATCTGGACGCAAAGAACGAGTCTCGCCTGGTCAGTGCCCAAGTCGAAACGGAAGGCCGATCCAATGTGACGCCAAAGCTACCACCATTTTCATTGGGAGTGAGGAAGTTTTCTATCGATTTCTTGGAGAGACGTGACAGTCTTTCAAGTCACATCTCGTGATTTCGCGTGGTGTGAACTCACCGTTTTGTAAATTGCTTCGTTCATTGTTCACTTCTTCGTATCTGACTTTTCGTTATGCACCGTGTTGCTCTGCTCTGCTCTTCAGGAAGCCGTTTGGACAGAGCTGCAGCGGCATGCGGAGGCTGTTGCGAGTAGTGGGAAGACTGCAGTGAGCAATGCGTCGAATCCTGTCGGCTCTGTTACGACTTGAGACCTCGGCATGCGTGGCGTTTGTGGCGTTTTTGAGCCCTTTTGTGACAGGCAGCAGCCACTCGAGCAGATCGCTTAGAGCAAAGTCTCACTCAACGCGTCGTCCACTTGGCAGCTGCCCCAATTACCCTTAGATGCGGCGGCCAATGCAGAGTCATTCGGACGTCTCCTTTGTTCTCTTTGCCTTATTTTTTCTTCCCTTTCCGATGAGGAGCAGGCTACTACTATCCTTGTCAAGGCAGAGGCTCCGTGCTGCACCCTGGGACGATGAAATGTAATTACTTCAATTACTTCAGAAGCCAGGAGGTTGTGATTGAATTGTTGACCTTTAAGTTGACGCTGATTTCCATTCAACCCAAGTAGGGATTGGTGTCGATGTGAGGAGATTTAGCTGACATTAAGGAGGGCCCGGGTTGCTGCAGGAACACACAAGAAACTTGGAGCAAGACATGCAGAAGCAGTCTGAGTGGTTCGCTTGGCGGCTGGAAAGCCCAGTGAGCGATGTGTCGATGTACTCGAAATATTCGAATGCCTTGACCACGATGACTTGGAAATGTCCTGAACGTCGTGTTGGCAGCTTGAAATGATTGAGGGTTGCTTTTGGTAATTTGTCATTCGAGCTGGCCTTGAGTCTTGACCAAAGATTTGGCCTGACAAAATATATGGCAAGAGAAGAATGACAATTAGCCAACGCAAGATATGTGTAGATGTTTGCCATATCATATCGCTGCTTGACTTGCCAAAGACCTACACAGTTCAGTGCGAAACATTTTGACAAGAGAACTGTCATGTGATGAACAGATCTCCAAAAAGTGCTGCGACTGCACGAAGTTGTCTTGAAAGCTGTGAGGGGCGTGATGGCTGCTTGAAACATCTTGAAACAAGCCGCAATTTGTCAAGGATTGCGTGGCTGGAGTGGGCCACGACTGGGGAAAAGCGAAGCTTTGCCAGAGCATTGCCATGCACCTCAGAGAGGATGGTTGGGGATGAGGCAACTTGAGGCAACTTGAGGCAACTCAATCTGAACAATCTGAACAGCTACAGCTACTTGAGGCTCAGTAACTGCAGTAACTCAATCCAATGTCAGCACAGTTCAGATCATGTCAACATCTTGTGCTTGAAGCCCATGCCCATGCAGCACCTTGGATTTTTCCCGAATGCGTAGCGGAGGGTTCTTGTTTAACTTTGGGGGTCTCCGGGTGCAGGTGTGTCCGCTCGCTGTTGCTTTGCCAACCGCAACTGTCCGCAACCGTTCGCCACCGTTCGCAACCGTTCGCAACCGTTCGCAACCGTTCGCAACCGTTCGCAGTGAAGGCCGAAATCTCCGTACCCTTGGGGATTGCTGCAAAAGGGTCACTCTTGGAGGCTTGAAAGGACGTGTAACATCGTTTTAAGTGGCAGGCGTCATTTTATGACATGTTTGATGAAGCATCGGGCGTAATATTTTTCCATATTTTCCAAGGTTTTCAGAAGGGCTTTTATTTTTCGCGGTGTTGCCGGTTTTTTGTGAATCACGTTGGCAGTGCTACCTCAAGTGCTGACAAAATGCAACTATCATGGCAAGCATGGTATTTTTTGTGACATTTCATGAAAATGAACGGAAGCCTCGCACGAAACATTGATTTTGAGGAAGCAAATGTTGAGTTTCATGAGAAAATTGGTCGGAAAACGGCGATTTTGTAGCAGCGCAATGTGAAAATTTGAAAATTTGAGGAAGTCTCGCAGGAAATGCTCGTTTTGAGCCTCCTGCATGTTGCGTCTCGATTATTATCTTGTTTTGTTGCGGTGTTGCCGATGCCTATAGGGAAAGCTGCAAAACCTTTTATTTTTGAATGTCTCAAAAGAGGTTATAAGGTCGTTTTGCGTGGCAGGCATGGCATTTTATGAGATTCCGACGTTTTTGAAAAAGTACTGCCGGTGGTTTTGTGTGACAGGCGCCGTCGTGCGTGGAATGTCACTTTTCGTGGCTTTCAATTTGGCAAGATGAACTGATGAACTGACGATGAACTGACGATGAACTGACGAAATTGACTTGAGTCAAACTATGTCAAACTTGATGCTCGGCGAAAAACACTTCCACATCCGCGAGTCCCGGCCACGACACCTTTTTTTGGCCCGAGGCTGCCGCCTCCATCGACTCCAGCAGCGACATGCTTCAAGCAACCCCTTACAGAGGCATCCGAACAGATCCGAACAGCATGAAAGAATAGGAGCATGTTCAAACAGAATTTGATCATTTTAGACAGTTGATTCATGTTGATTCATGTTGATTCATGTTGATTCATGTTGATTCTCTTGAACCGACTAAGCTAAGTGCAGATTTGCATTTCATAGGTTTCCATTGGAACCTGGTTGCATTGCGCTACGTTGCACATCACTGCACTATGCAGCCAGCGTCAGGACTCTGAGCTCTGGGCCCAAGAAAAGACTGGACGACAGCGATGCTCAGCAGCAGGTCCATGTGTAATTCCATTGGCACAGTCTTGCCATCCACATCATATATGTATAATATTTGTATAATTCTCTATATATATATATATATATATATATTATAATGTATTATATCTCAACCCACGTTCCGTGTACAACATTACACACGCATACACGTACAATCACATACATACATATACATACACAGACATATACATTCAGTCACATACGTACACATAGAGCCAAGTACAGACACATACAGTCACATACAAACAAACAAACATACCTACATACCTACCTACCTACCTACCTACCCACCTACATACATACCTACCTACCTACCTACATGCATGCATGCATGCATGCATGCATGCATGTGTAAATGCATATGTGTATATTATATGTGTGCTTAAGTACATATAATTTGCGTCTTGTTTACTCGTTGAAATATTCGGTCATCCATGGTCATCCATGTATTCAGTTATTTTTCCATTTGTTGTGATTTGTGTGCTTAAGGCTAATCACGGACATGACACATCTCATGTATACCCTTCAGAAGTGTTGTTTCTGTGGCAATCACCCGCATTGCATATCTCTGCTAGCGTGAAACGCAGAGTCTTCGGTTCAGGGCACACTTCAATATTTTTCTTTCTTTTTTGTGCAGGCTCTAGAAAGCGGCATAGTTGTGGCCCTGTTGGGCAGAGCCATTATAGGCCCTGTCATCTCTTTGAGGGGTTTGGGGCGGTTGCATCCAAAAGATACCAGCTAATCAGGTTGGACAGCCTGCGCAGTTGTGCTGGAATGTGAAAAGAACCAAACTCATGCGAACATCACAAATTCATGCGAACTCTCTGACCGGCTTTGAAGCTAAGGATTACGTCGGGCACCTCTCAACAACATGCCAAATGTGGGTGCTGCAAATGAGAGGTGGCAGCAGTGGAGAATAGTGGAGACACGTTGTGGAGACACGTTGTGGAGACACGTTGTGGAGACACGTTGTGGAGACACGTTGTGCCATCATTTTTATCCAGTAGATTGATGTAGATAATTTTTATCCAGGTGATGTTGCCGTCACTTGTATCGCTCTATTCTGTAGTGAAAACCCACGACGAACCAATGACAAAATAAACAATTCAATCTTGAAACGTGCCCTCTGTAGATTGACACCGCCATGTGCAATTTGTTGAAAAGGGTTTCACAAATCTCTTGGCCAGGTCACTGGCTGCTGGAAACCCAGAGCTGTCTCTGATGTTTTCTCATAATATGATGATCATGATGATCATGATGCTGTTTGGAAGCTCTTAGAATCTTAGAACTCAAATCCTCATGTTGCTGGAAAGAGTTGGATAAGTTTGTAGCAGTAAAGAGCAGACACATATTAGTACATTTCCAGGGCATTTGACACCACATAACACATTGAAAACAGATAACACATTGATGTACATTGATAACATATTGGTGTTGCAGCACAATTTCAGGTGTCAAGTCCCAGTATGTCTATCTCATCTTCGGCACCTGTGAGGGTCCCCAGTATTTCAAGGGCTGAAAGGATTAGCTGCTAAGCTGATTGAATCCGTTTTGCACTCAGTCTCTTTCAGTCTGTTGCAAGTCTGTTGCAGTTTGTTAAAAAAGAGTGGCAGCGGGCTGGCTTGATAATCCATTAATATCCATTAATAAATTCATGACTCAATCTGTTTAGACTCGAGGACTTGCAAATCTCACCCGCGAGAGGTGAGAGTCGTGGCCGGGGAGTTGCTCCAAGTGTTGGTGTTTCAGCGATGATTCGTATGTCGTGAGATGTTGGAAGTACCGGGACCTGCTGAGAGTATGAAGTGTTTTTGAGTGTTTTGTTATGTTTTGTTTCATCTCCAAATGCAGAAGGGACCCTAAAATGATCATTTTACTGTGATTTTTGTCTACTCGGGTTTGACACTTGTAGAATCTACTTTGCAGTTATCCAAGGGGAAGAGGAGCATTAGTGGAGAAGATTTACAGCAACCTGCACAGTACCGTACAAGACTCAAGGGATTATAGGGATTTGGAACGCCAGGTTACCCGATACGGAAAGGAGCGTGGTATCTAGAAATCAAATCTGCTTGTTGCCATTTGCCGGCCACCATCTTTGCTGACAAAAATTGCTCGAGAGTCTTTCCTGCGATCTAAATCTCCAGTTGTGCTTCCCAAAGTGGAAGATGCTGGGGACTGCACAACTCTATCCTATGCTGCGCGCATGTGCTATTCAACTGCTCTACCATTCGCACGTCCAAGTGAATTGCTCTACAAATGCCTTGGTTTTCATTGAAGCTATCACCTGTCGCAGAACAGGTGACCTCATTATTCATTGACTAGACTCGGCTAGACAGGGTTTCAGCGAATCAAATTCAACCAACATGAGGGGACTATTTTTGCTCAGCTTTCAGCTCCCTCACAGCACAGCCATTGCTCAAGCAATAGGACCACTACTTTGTTTCACTTTGAAACGCCATGGGCGATTCATTCGGCAATACTTCACCACATGGAAAGTATGTATCGTGGCCAGAATTCAGACTGCTGCAGAAACAACCTTGAGATTTGACTCCATGCAGCTTGGCTCTGGAGGCTTACACTTTGGTCCATGCCATATGCACCTGTGGTTTGTAAGAGATACCTAAATATCATATATTATATATGTGCCAAATATATATATATATATATATATGTATAATATGTATACATATCTCTTCCTAATGATCTGTAATATTCATTCATATTCAATAATCTCGTGACAGGATTTGTTTCGAGGATGAAACTCTCGCATCGAGGCGCCAGTCAGCGGTGGCTCCCCTATGCATACTGTGGCAGGCAACGAAGCCGAAGCAGTCGAAGTGCACCATGGCACTGTACGTGACAAGATGTCCCAAGAAAGGTTCAGAAACATGCAGAAGGGATCAGAAGGGCCAACAGATGTCGATTTGAGGAAGTCTGGAGTGTTCAAAAGCATCTTGCTGAACTTGTCACCATCTTGTTTCCATTTTGTTGCCATTTGCCCATATCTGTCACCATCTTGCTTCGCGCCAGCATCCTTTCCTGGCTCGTGTCTTGGCGGAAACAGTGGCCAGAGATGGCAAGAGATGGCAAGAGATGGCCAGAGATGGAACATTTGGAACACCGCTGTTTTCATCTTGAGATGTCCGAATATGTGCTGGGAAAAGAGATTTGTAGAGCAACAAAGTCTCCCAAGATCTCCCAAGCTTCGCTTTAGCGATCTTTAGAGATCAAAGACTGCAAAATGTCACCAAGGCACGTGGACTACGTACCGGTTCCAGGAAAGGTGGGCTCCTATGAGAAAGAGAAGGCATGGCAGACACGGCAGACACGGCAGACACGGCAGAGACTCAGATGTTCCAAGATGTTCCAAGATTTTCCTATCACGTTTGTGATCCGGACGATGGACTGGAAAGCACAGTGGATTCCTTTGACTTGGCTGAGATGTTTGTGCTTTGTCGAACAAGATAGGAACAGAGTTGAGATGTTCTGTTGTTTTTTATGTATCATATGATACTCATATGTCTCCAATAGTCTCCAATAGTCTCCCTGCAATAGTCTCCAATAGTGATGACAATGATACAGTTCCAAGAATTCTAAGGGGGAGAATAGTTTTGTAACGGAGCAGAGCACGAGCAGCGCCTCGTCAGCGTCCCGTCAGCGCCCCATGAGGTCCCCGTCTGGGGAGTTCGCATGGAGTGCCTTCTCTTGGCGCCCCTTGGCAGCATCGATGGCATGCAACATGCATGGTGGACATGTCCATGCAGTGGTTTAATCCACACGACTGATGTATTTTAGAATCTAGATCTTTGATGATCTTTGGAGGCAATGACAGCATTTGAAACATCTCCCAGGATCAGGTTGGCATTGTTGGCCTCTTTGGTGAATGATGTGGCAGCTTTCCCACACTGCCCTTTCAATCTCTGCTTGGTGGAAGTGATTCCCGATACTGTCAACTGTTGCAATTTTACCATATCAGTATGTGCACGTGGCTATGCATGCGAGTTGTTTGCAAACGCTTTCTGACGTGATTTTCCAAACAATTTTCCGAACCATTTTGACATGTTTGCAGACCCTGTTTCCAATGCCTCAGGGGATGCTTGCTACTTGCTGCTATGATGCTTGTCTCAGAAGTGAAGACAGGACACGTGGTGTCTACTCAACCGAAGCTTTTTCCCATCAAAGGCATAGGGCCTACGATCTACAGGGAACAGACGGAAATAATGCTCCCGAAATTATAACTTAGGGACTTAGGGATGATATAGAGACGAAGGAGACTGGAAAAGTGCGGCAAGTCTGATTTTTTTTTGGTTTTGACAAATTGTTGGAGCCTTGGATGCAAACGATGTCAAACGAATGGTGGCAGCGGAGATTCGGAGTCCTCAGGCTGCTCTTCGTGTATTGGATGGTCGTATGGATTCACGTGACTTGTTCTGCAACGTAAAATCTACTGGGAGAGTGCCAGGGTCAAACTTCTCAAGACTTTTGATCGAGGTATTTGTTGATTTCGGTTGAATTCGGTTGAATTCGGTTGAATGTTAAACATATCCATGGAGTCACGGGGTTTCTTTGTCGCTAAGGCCAGCAGAGTTGGGCACAGCGACACGAGCGGCGACTTGACGGTCAGCTCCTCTCCCTTCGACTGTGCTGCAGGTGACACCGGCATTCAGGTCTCAGCTGTGATACACTCTATACATCTCCATACATCTCCATACATTTCACGATGCTCAGCAGGAAGTAATATGAAGCAACATGAAGCAACATGAAGCAACACTCATATTGACTCATCTTGGTGGAATCCTGGTGTCTTGTAGTGGGACACACTGGCCTGGATTGCTGGTTCATGACATTTCGATACATTTGGTATCTCTGTCCCAAACATCGGGGCAACATGACAGTAAGAGTCTTCTTGCGTGCCGAAAGCTTGATTGGTCAAGATGCACACGTGGTTGGCAGCCATATAAGCAACACTACACGAACAGAGGTGTTGAATGGTGTTGAGTAGGAGCATTGCGACTCTTAAGAATTATTGAGTACTCTGCCACTGAGCTCCGACATGTTGCCAGAACAACCTCTCGAGATTTCTCTACAGATTACATCAGATTACTACAGTAGAGGATGTAGAGGGTAGTCCCTTTGAGAATATTTGATCGTTTTGATCACTTGCAAGAGAGGCTTTGTCACTTGGTACCTTTTGGGATTGTTTTCTGCAGTGCAGGAGCTTCCAACTGGCAAAACGGGTGGAGCGATGCAAAAAAAGACTGGTGTTCCTTGGCAACGTTTTGTGAAATATGTTCGAAAGGAAACCGTTTCCAAATCCAAACGTTTGAACCCACGCTATGAATCGCACAATCGACCTCTGAAAGATTTCTGACTCCGACATTTGGCCACTCCCTGGCAGGTTGTAAAAATGCAGACAGAGGCTGTGCGAAGTCTACCACCAGCGCTCCTTACGACTGCCTCTTGCCGTGTTTTTCCAAGAAATTAAGCCTTTGTTTTGCTTCCGGGTGTGAACAAATCAGATTGGAAAGTAGTTAGTTGAGTTTTGCTTGAATTCCAATTGACTTTTAGTTGACTGAAGGTTTGCACCTGAACACATGTTGCAACAAAAATGACACAAATGCAAACTTTGGTATACTTTGGTACTGTAACAATCTGTAACACTTTTCTGTAACTCTTTTGCTGAGGCAATGCAGCCTGGAATAATTGGCAATTCGCTTGGTCGGAGCCGAAGAAAACTTGGTGCTGCGATACCTTCGAGTGGCTTGAAACAAAAAAAGAAAGCTCGACATTCGCGAAAGAATCGAGATGAGTGAGATGAGTGATAATTGAATGAGTGAAAGACGGGGGTGAGTACAGAGTCACAGATTCACTGAAAGCTTATGATTGTCTATTGTGCACATCATGAATGATCGTACATGATGCGATGTAGCGATGCTACTAGTAGCACAACAACATGTCTTCAGTTTCAACGTCTTGTCTAGCTGCGTTGCCAAGACGTGTGTGCACAGCAAGTGGCTTCCTTGAAAACTAGAAGCTGTGACAAGGATGGGCTGTGTGTCCAGAGACGAGAAACTTGGGGCCTACGATTGCCTCCGGGCTTTCAATCAGAGGTTTCAAGATGTTTCAGGGCATGTCAAGGCAGTGTTTGAAAGATCCGTTGGCGCACTTTGAGGCGGCCTTAAATCCGAGGGAAAGGCATGCAAAGATGTCCGACAAAGGCTATGTACGCTATGTAATTACATTTGATAGTTGAAAGATGTAGGAAGATGTCGGAAGATGTTGGAAGCATTGAAAAGCAAAATTGTGCGAATTCCGTTCATACTTGGATTTCAACATTTTCAACCGAGGTAGTGGCACCTTAATCGATACGTGGTCTACGCAAAAGCGAATGTTTTGTTGCGTCTCAGCAAAGTTAGGATTTGCTTTAATGGAATTTTGAGGGAGCGCCAAGACTATTCTTAAAGCAACAGCATCAAAGCCTCACCCACCAGGAATGGCGAGTGACATTGAACTGACCGTTCTTTCCTAGATTCCTAGATTCTTAGATGCTTGAGTGTTGGATGCTAGGTGATGCTTCTTGCCGCTACCAAGGTGTCACAAATGTCACATGTGTCCCGAGCGTCACAATGTGACAACTAAAAGACAACAGGCCAAATCAACTTGTTTGAAGGAATTAAGTTCTGCTCGTACTGGAAAGTGACGGAAAGTGTGTATTTCTCAAGGCCATGTTTTTTTTGACAGGACTTAATCGGTGACTTCATTGCCGCTGCTGTTTTTCAGGTCAGACCAATAGTGTTGGTTGCATAGCAGCCGGTTCAGTTCACTATGACTGCCAGGCAGATCTCCGACCCTGCGACGGGTTGTGAGAGGTAAGAATGTAAACTTGCAAAGTATGGACCATGCCAAAAAGATAGCTACGATCAGCTACGAGCCACGAAGATGTTTTGGTTCCAATTCAAAGCGTGCAAGCCGATGGAATTGGATAATCAAAATCAGTTCGGAACTTGATCGGTGCAGGCTGGCTTCACCAACTGGAAAAAGGGCCGCTCTGGCTGCAGAAAGAGCTGGTGTCCATGGTGGCAACAGTGGAAACATTGACAACGGTGACAATGGCAAGAGATGGCAAAAGACAGAGCATGCTCCTCAGGTTGGTCGCCAGACAAAAAGGCCTGGTGTTGCCATCATGCGAAGGTGGGCTGGCCTTATGAGAACCAAGCTCAGATGGCTGATGTTAGGTGATATTAGGTGATATTGCCTGATTGTTGCGGGAACAATCTTAAATCATGTGGGCCAAAAGCATCCAAAAGTCAGGTATTGCTGACATTGTGTCGAGGTCAAAGTACATCTGAATTTTCGCTATTGTGAATGATGACTGAATCAATGAGGCTATGTCTTAGATGTGTTTCAAGCAGACTAACAGTGACTAACACTCTGTACATCTTTGTACTAAATACATCTAAATACTGTGCTGGAAGGCCGCCTGTCCAGAACTGCCACCTTTCGACTGCAATTCGCAGTACGAGCACTGGCAGGTACAGCGGGTCAAGTCAGATGGCGATGGAAAATCAACAAGATCAACAAGAGACTTCAATTGAGACTTTAATGAGATTCGCTTTGTCTAGTTTACAAGAACCGCCCACTTTTGAGTTTGCCGTGGAAGACTGTGTTTGGTTCATGTGCTTGCTTTCTGATTTCTGATCATATGGACTTCTTGACTTGAAAGTTACATCAAGTGCCATCACTACATCTCCTGCTCATCATGTCAGGATTAATGTAGACCAACTTCACTTTAAGCGGCCCCCGGACCTCTAGACGCGAATATGTGGAGAAATTGCTACGTGTAGTTTACAGAGATGCCATTTTTTTACCCATTTACAGCTGTGATAGTTGTAAGCCATGCTGCCATCCGACTTAAAATGGGAGGATGGGTTGTGGTTGCGGGCTGTGTTAGCTGCGGCTGTTGCTGTTGCAGAATGCCTGGTCGGTCCTCAAGCAGCAGTTCTGTTCCAGCCTCAGTCGCACCTTCGGCCGAACTCGCAGCTTCTGTGAGGTGTTCGCACGTCTTTGCACACCTTTACAATGTGTCCATATGTATCCATATGTACAATATTGATTATTGTATAATACTGTAATATAGTGTATAATGATGTATAATGATGTATAACGTATGTATTCCATATGTATTTCATATTCCATATGTGTCCTACGCCTCAGACGGCTCCGATGGCCATGAAAGCTCAAGCCAAAGTGGGACTCGGCCCATGACTAGCAATACAGCCTCTCCGCCAGAATCCCAGCACAAATCACCACAATTTTGGACAAATTTGGAGAATTTAAAAGAATTTGAGATTGTTTGAGTCGTTTTGAGTCGATTCATATTTGAACAGCTTTGAACAGCTTTGAACTCTTCACGTTGATCGATCGTTTGTGTTTGCATTTAGATCCATTTAGAGATCACAAGACGCAGGATACGCAGGCAACTCAGGCAACTGAACCGGTTGACAAGACAACAGCATGCCAAGGTATGAGCTCGTATGGTACTTTGCATAGGCCCCAGAAAGAGAAAACCGGGGGCAATTCTGCCTTCCTGACAGCGACATTGATTGTTGCTGATGTCGTGGGTGCAGGCCACTTTGTTTTTCTTTTCCTATGATGTCAACTTCTTTCAAGAATAGACCTTTTGCTGTACTTTCAAAAGCTGGTCAGAGCGTTGTTTGGCAAGTCTTTTTGCAACCAGGAAAGCATAAAGCAGTTCTGTTCAAAAGAAGCGATGCGGCAATGATGAATGCAATGGGTAGTCCAATGAATTCTGCTTTTTTCCTTCAGCTTTTTTGGAAGGAGTTCTGGCCATGGGCGATGCCGTTGCAAAGCTGGGGTGGTTTCTTGGAGCGATGCTCATTCTGCTCATGCTCGCAGCTTGGAAGAAAGTGGAAGAAAGTTCTCCGAGTCATTCCGAGTCATTTGTTGAAGCAGCACATAGCAGCACTGTGCACATGCAAAGGACATGGCCGGAGCCCAGTAAGATGCAGACAGATGCAGAAAGATACAGAAAGTGTGCAGAATGTGTGCAGTACTGTAGGTGAACCCAACTTAAGAGATTTAGGAGAGGAGAGAGTTACCGGAGAAGAGGAGTCATTATATGGTCATCCTATTGCACCTATCGCACCTATTTGAAGCGCAGCTCTGGTGTCAGGCAATCAATACCCACACAGCCATCTTGCTGTGGAGAGTTCACCAAGTCTATCCGAAGGCCATGGAACAGATTTCGTTGCCATTTTTACGCCGTCGGTAGAAGTTTCTGAGGAGCAACACTGCATCAACACTTTCACCTGACCTTGGTATACCTTGGCATGTGCAGTAGTTAGCAGATTGAGCTTTCCATAGCTCCGCCCCAGACCACGTCCTACTCGGATTTGGCGGTCGCAAGTTTTGGCACTGCCAGTCAACCGCAAAAGGATGCCATTCAGGTCCAATTCCGGCAAAGTCGGTGTGGGACATGCTACACTTGGGACGGGTAAGAGAAGGGAACAACAGAAGCTACAGATAGCTACAGTAAATATAGCATAATATAGCTGAGTATAGCTTAGTCAAGGGTCTGAGGTCCGGATATTGATGAGCTTCCTGTTTTGGACAAGAATCTCTTGCACAATTATCCAATTCTACCTGTGCAGGAATTTCTACTTTCGCGGATTTGATCTTGTCTGGTTGTCTGGTTTGAGTCGGTTTGAGGGTGAGTCTGTTTGCAGGTCTTGGTAGCTGGGGCGCAGTATGGATCGATTTTTCTTTCGCTTGGACTCTACTCATTGAGCATTGGCCAAGGCGCTTGAGTTGGGGCATGGGCCTTCGGGAGAGTTGATATCGGCAGTCTGAAAGGGTTCCAACGATTCAGCCGAAACGACAGGCTTGGGCATGCTCTTCTACGAGGTCCTCTTGAGCTGTTTCTTTGACACACCATTGACCCTACACTGTAGGCATCTCGCTCTCTCGCTTTCTTAATGCTTCCATAGTTCATCAATAAGTTCATCAAGATTGATCGTAATTGTGTGTAACAAGGCAGGGTTTCAACATGCTTCAATATGTTTCAACCCACAAATTGAAAGCACTGACCGTCGTTGATCTGACGGAATCGGAGCTCAACCGGTTCGAACGGTTCGACCGGTTCCACCGGTTCGATCGGTTCAAGGTGCATTTGTGCTTGCCTGTCTTCACTTTGGCTGGCTGCCTCTTGCTGCTACCTCTGAATTTCTCAGTTCGCGATCTCCACAGCTTCAGATGGGCTCCACATATCAATGTGACTCGCATCAAGTTGAACCAGATGCTTATGGTTTTGGATCGCGGCTGTGTTTCCAACATTTGCTGAAGCTTTGCACAGCATATGTTTGCTGTTTCCATGCCGCAAAACAAAGGGGACGACGGTTTGAGCGACTTAAGCGCACGAAACACCATGAACTCTGCAAGGTAAAGATAAACAGACACAGAGCAAAGACTCCCAACTAATGCACGTTCGCTCGAGGTAGCTTGCACCCTTGGCACGGTCCTGACGCCTATCTTGTGGATGACAGTCCATGGTGGCCTCGATTGCATTTCTGGCAATACGAATTGATTCGACGCAAAATATTCTGTTGACGACTGTGAAATTACGTCATGGATTCTAACATATGTTCAATAGCTAGTTTTTGGATGAATTTATGAACATTTCTGAATATGCAGTCAACATATAGTCTTTGAAACGCATGCTGAAATTACAGAGGTCTCGAGGTCACCCGTCTGGAAACTTCTCGTGTGGTGCCCTTCGAGACCCTGTCGGCGTTCAACGTCTTCTCAGCCGTGAGTCTCTTGCCCAAATTCTCAAATCATTGAATATCATTGAACTTGAGATTCTGCTGTTGATATCATTTGAGAAGTTTGAGATCTGCAATTCAAAGGGGAGCGAAACGGAGTGAAAGGGAGTGAAGTTGGACAGGTGGAGGATGGTGGAGGCTTGGAGGTGTCTTAGTGGCTTCGAACCAAGGCACGATTGCCTTCGCTTTGCAGGGGCACCCCATCATTGTGGAGATCCTGGCAGAGACTTGTCCTTTTTCCTTGACGCAGCAATGGGAAGGTAGAGAAAGGTAGAGAAA
>Ga0126342_10008400_pt1 | contig 18499 bp, 18 predicted proteins | sample Cyp1metagenome_FD_92528 | JGI IMG/M metagenome (GOLD analysis project Ga0126342, IMG submission 92528) | Coral microbial communities from Lord Howe Island, Old Settlement Bay, Australia - Cyphastrea 1 metagenome | ecosystem: Host-associated > Invertebrates > Cnidaria > Coral ...
CCATTTTCCCGAAGCAGATCGGGATGAACCTCGTGTCTCTCGCCGCCATCAAGGGTGGGAGGGCTGTGGAGCTTGCATGGCATACGGAGGAAGGAAAAGAAGTCAAAGGGGTTGACTTTAACAATATATATATATGTATGAATTATAATATATAATTAATGGAATATCCCTACAGGCTGGGGCCCCCAAGATAGCGTTCAGTTGCTTTATAAGTGGCTGAATTCTATGGTTTATGGTAGATTAATGAACGAGTTAGTGGATGTGAATGGGGGTTATAAACCAACTTATAACTAGGGGGCACCCTCCTGTACCATCATGGATAATATTATGAGAATTCCATCATATAATATTCCATTATGGTTTATTATCCCTCCCACATGAGTGGGTGGTGTGTATATATATATAAACAAATAAAATGGAATATTATATACTGGGTATATGGATAATATTATAGTGGAATATTATATCATGTGGGTAAAACAATGTCATAAACCGCCCATGACTGGGAATGGTAACCATACCACCTATTTGTGGTGACTTATTATTGTTTTACCTATATTAATGGGTATATGAGTGAAATGGAACATGAATGACATCTCAAAGTTGCTGATTCTGAAACGATTTACCATCTATAAATGGTGATCTACTGGGTTTTTTCAATGGCTACATTTATGGAATATTCGAATGGAATATTCTGTTCAAGGCCCCTGACAAAATCAGTTCCAAGGCTTGGACAATTCCTTCAGCGATCGCCGTGTTGGATTGAAGAGAAACAAAACATGGCCATTGAAATAGTTGATTTACCCAGCTATAAAATGCTGGATCTTTCCAGTTCGTTTTTTGTTAGCCCGTTTACTCTAGAGGGTATCTCCAGAAAAATGAATCCAGAAAAATATCCCCATGATGTTCTGGTCATCGTTGGACTCCAAATGATAGCACTTCTCAGAAGTTTTCTCCCAGCAATTCCGGTTGTCCCAGTTTTCAAGGGTTGAACCAGGGAGAACTTGCACATAGTTCATAAACCATATTAACTATAGTAACTATAACTAATATATATAAATATATATACATACATACATACATATATTTATTTACCATAAGCATGCATCCCTATTAATTTTTTGGTACCTTCACCAACAAACAAAGCGATTCCGAACGGCCACCACAATCGCAGGTGGAAGGAACGGAGTCGGTGTATTTCTGGTCGCCCAGTATGGCCTGGGAAACGGCGCGCGTGGTGCGGTGGCCGAGTTCACTGGGGACATCCGCAAAGCGGTGATCCATGGGTTGATCAATTTCCAGTTCTTTGTGGATTTCGAACGTTGAAAACATCATCATCTGTTGGAGATGGCATATTTTCATATTTCCCCTTGGCAGTTTGGTGATTTCCCATGTCGAGACAGCATTTCGAGGTGACTCCTCAGCTGCCTCCAGACTACTTTGATGAGGGAAAGCACCTTGGCTGCACTGCCTGAGACCAAAAAACTTCCCCAGAGAGAATTCGTGCAGTTCGTCCAGGGATCCAGGATGAAAGGTTCATTGCCAGGCTGGATCCAGGCTGGGGCAGTTGTGACCACTGGCTCTCAGGCCCTTATGGACCGTGCATGCTGTTGCTTGGGACGAATCACAGGCGCCTTGTCCCATTTTCAGGATCCCCTGATGTTGAATGTGGCCTGTCTGCGCCAAGATCTAAACTGGTTTGTTTGGCAACCGTTGAGTAGGAACCAACCCACAAATTTTCAAAAGCACCTTAATAAACTCCCAGACTTAGCTGACAATTTTCAGTTTGAAGCCCTGTATTTATTGGTAAAACCAAAGTTTTTTGTAGCCTCTGGTAGTATTTATTGGTGGCTAGCTGGAAAACACCGAAAAATCGATGTCCCAGCGGCCCAGCGGCTGTTTGATGACACCGGAGGTCGGAGTTTCCCAATATCCCATTGATATTCCAGCAACATATTCCATTAGTATTCTATTTTATCCCGATCATATTCTGTTAAATCCCATTCAATCACCATTAAATCCTATTAAATCTCAATTTTGCCGATTTTTTGGTAACTTTCCATTGATCCAAAAAGAGGATTTGGTGGCCCTTCTCAGCAATCGCTTCCTGGTCTTCTGGCGCCTTCGAAACCGCGAGAAGGCGCCCACAGTGTCATGCTGCGGGCAGCGTTTTCAATGTACGTGAAGATCCACGGCTCTCGGGTCGAACAACATCTTGGATCTCAAGGAAAAATGGTGGTTTTAGGGGATTTAATGGCGATTGAATGGGATTTAATGAAATTTGGTTCCTCTGGAATCCCAAGCAGGGATCAGCTACCCCTATTGACTGGACATTATAGGGGGTTAGTTATTAAGTTATAATCCATTTCACAGGGATGCCTATGAACCAATTGCCAGTTTTTTACCCACCTAAACTACTCACCATCCAGCATTTCACGGGCCCCAGGTCCCAGGTCCCCACTTTCATGGTGTGGCGGTGCCATCTGTGTCTTCTCTAGGGGCAGTTCCAGCAGAAGAAGGAGTTCCGCTTCCATGCCACGCGGCAAGAGGCGGGAGTCTGGTTGATCTTACCAAACAATCCGTTGCCCAAGAATGGGATAAGCAGTATATACCGGTACTTGGAGGATCATTCCACGGATCGTACCTGGTTTGCCCAAGGCTTTGTAAGTTTGTAACCCTAGTAAGTCCCCCATTCCTGGGGTTATCCCATCTATAAATGGCTTGTAAATATGGTTAGGAAACTACTTAGTGAGTGGGAAGATCCTCCATACCGCCAAATCCATGGGTGACATATTTCCTGTGTTTGGGATTGCCATTTTGCTGCTATACCCACATTGTTAGACACACATTTTGGTCACCTGGCATTGCAATTAGAAGGGATATTTTTAAAAGAGAAGGTTTGTTGTTTTCTCTTCACGATGAATGTCAACCCAGATCAAACAACTTAATAAACCCTAACTATTACTTTTTTTTTGGGGGGGGGGTAACCTCCAAAATAGTTATCAATTACTATCAACATTGGTAGCACCCGAGGAAACCAACTGGTTTCTGCACCTGCCGCGAGGGGAAGCCGGGCACCTTTCCGTGGAAGGCGCTGGGCTGTTGATCCACATGGTGACGACTGGGGATCCATGACTTAAGAAACCTCCCATATTGTAAATTTATTTTTTTCCCCCAAGTTATTAGTGGGATATGTAGAAATATTTATGTTATATATGGGTTACCACTGGCGATTCCAGGGATGCACATGCCTACGTGCGGCGTTTTGCTGACACCAATGACCAACTTCTTTTACCTTATCAAATGATCATCACTATCCATAAATGGTGTTTTAATGGTGATATAATGGGATATGATGGAATATAGGTTAATTCCAACAACTATCATCCCCTTCTATTGGATAGTACCTTCTGGTTTGCAGAGGATTTTTCCCCTCCAACAGGTACACCTTCGAAGTGTGGATCCGAAAAACGGCGAGGCAGATGGGATGGAAGCGCGGGTAGGATAGGAAACCACTGGAGTTGCTTTCTGGCAAAAATCAGGGACAGTTTCAGATGATTTTATTGGGTTACGTAAACACTGAAAAGTTCTTTTTCATCCTTTTTCGGAACTTAGGATTCAGATTGGACTTACGATTTGGACCGGTCGACATGAGAAGGGTATTCTGAATGAAGCATCTCCTTCCGGTTTACAGGAAGCCAATGAAGAGGAAGTGGTGCGGAGCAAAGACAAGAAGGACCAACCTGGGGAAAGTGGCAGGACGGCGTGGAGCCAACGAAAATTCGGGACCCTGAACTGAAAAGTCCTGACTTTTCAAAGATGGAATGACTTCATTTTTCGGATCATTTCCACCATCCCCACGGCGCCACTCGACATAGGACGCACCGGAGATCTTGCTGGGAGAAAAGGCGAAGGCCGAGTCATCGATCCAGGGGAGGTGGACAAAAGGTGACCTGGGGATGGTGCAGATGACATTGGCGATCTGAACCACATTCATGTGGGAATATTCCAATGAGTGGGTGGTATATGTATATATATATATATATCTAATTATATATATATATATATATATATCTGGGTAAATTATAACGACCTCACTACGACCTCACTGGGAATCATGGTTAGTAAGGGAAATCATCCCCAAATGGGCTTAATTCAGGTTAATGAATTATTATAATTTACCCATATATATATATAATTTAATATTATATACTGGGTATATGGATAATATTATAGTGTAATATGATATCATGTGAGAAAAACAATGTCGTAAACCACCCATGACTGGGAATGGTAACCATACCACCCATAAAAATGGTGACATTGGGGATGGCTTATTATTCTTTTACCAACATTACAATAACTCTTGGGCGGTTGAGTCATCACCGATGGTCTTTCGAAGGTGAATGTCCGCCCGAAAGATCCTCAAGTGGCTGCGCGCAAAGAGAAACGTGAACAGTGGGAGTTCCCAGCATTCCCGCAAGCGGGCAAAATCCAAAGTGGCAGTTTGAAAAGGGGGGAAACGAGGTTTGAAACCAGGGAATTTTTGGTAAATCCAATAATAAACCATCCCCAAATCCACAGGTGAGAATGCGGTAAATTGCCGCCCAGAATTCCGTGGCAGTGATGAAGGCGATGCTTCAGCCGCATCTCTAGAAAATGTCATAACACTTTCACATTTCTTATAGTTTTCTGCGAGAAATCCGTGTCAAAGTGATGGATTCTATATTTTTTCTAGTTCAATTCGATTTTGCCAGTAGGTTTTAAGTGATGATTCCATATGTTTTCTAGTTAAACTCCACTTTTCCAGTAGGTTTCCCTTCCAATCCATGGATTTTTGGTGCAGTCCCCGGAAGGTCCAATGGACCCTGAGGCGCCTGGCGGCCGAAGCTGCGCAACAGCTGGACATTTGGTGGAATGTAGGGTGGCTCAGGCGGAAGGGGAAGATTTGATGTCTAATGATATAATACTATATATATAGTATATGTGTATGCATATATATATATATATACATGCATGTCATATGATCTATTATAGTTTATTACCTATATATATATATATTCTGTTATTATTTTGAATATTATATATCGAAGGGGGATTTATCTATATATACACATCTATTATAAACCATTGTATTTGGGATTTGATGGGAGATGTTGGACCGTCTTTTTTTTTCCAAAACTCGCGCTGATGATTCCAGGATGCAGACAACGAATGAGGACCTTTGACTATTGCCAGATTCCTCTGTCTCTCTATGTACATGCATGCCTTTACATATACACACACAGATTATCTCGACAACATCAAATATCTTATTAAATCACAATTTTGAATACATTTTATACACAATCACCGTTTCCCATTCTATATCCCATTGAATCCCCATTTTCATAGTTTTTAATAGCCATGGTTACTCTTACGTAAACTAACGATGTGGAACAAAAAACCCGTAATGGTTTTCCATGAATCTACCGGATGTTCACCGTTCACCCGACTGGGCCCATGTGATGTTTTTCAGATCGTGACTCCATGAAGCCGACTGGATCTGAAAGCATTCTGTGGGGTTAAACATGCGCCATTGTTTGGCATAAAAATGGTCTTGTCCTGTAGCATCACAGTTTTGTGTTCAGCTTAGCTGGACTTTTTGAGATGATGGTATAATGGGGATATCATGGGGATATTTACTGGGGATCAATGATATATTTACTGGGAAAAATGATGGTATAATGAGGATATTTACAGGGTTTAATGGGGATATCATGGGGAATTCTGATATATTCATGGAACATGTGTTATTTTCTACCATTCTGGTAATCAACTGTGGCGATCGCTGAGAAATTCCCGAAGGAAATGTGCATTGACATGGGGAAAATCATGGAAATTCCATCAGTATAGCCATCAGCATACCCAGTATGTAGCCATGAAATATCACCACTGATAGAAGGTCAATGCTTTCACAATCAGAAACTTTGATATGTAATCCACATATATATATATGTATATATATATATATATATATTATACACACACATATCCATATTCATCCATTTCACTCATATGCCCATGATATACCCATGACATATCACCATAAAAGGAGGGACATCAACCATAAGGCGACCGAACTTCGTCTGAGGCCTCGATGAAAGTCTGGGTTTCAGCCGACTACGAGGGAAGGCGCAAAGCCATGGGAGAAGCCTGGGACAATGATCTACAAATTTGCGGCTTTTCCACCTCGAACTGTAAATGTTTGAAGGAGGGTATTGAGGGTATTGATGACCAAAAAGCATTCTGAAAGCTACCAAGAGTTGGCGTATGTTGATCTTTGCCACTTCTGTTTACCCCCGAAATTCGGACTTCAGTGCCATCCTGGGCGATCGTAGCACCGCAGCCAGGTTGTACTTGTGGGATCTGCGAGAACATACCATTGAGAGCACCATCTACCCCATGAAGGCTGGCCTGTGGCCTGCCATGGCCTAAACGCGGAAAATTCGTTGCTGGAATGATGTATGTACGCCATGGAAAATCACCTCTTTAATAGGTAAATCATCATGGATGATCTATCAAAGTGGGTCATGTTCAATAGTTATGTTGAAGAACCAGAGGGTAATGATCTGGAAAGATCTCCTGGTATCGAAATTCAGACTTGGAGACCGCTTGGGGTGGAAAACCTTCGAGATTGACATAGATTACTGCAAGATGCAAACACAGTACCGTTCTGAATAGAGGGTAAACCATGGTAAACCTCTTTTGACGCCCAGAACCATGGCGTGTTCAGTTCCCTTCTAGCATTTCCGATATGGGTTTCTCTGGAAATATCTTGCCCTGAGATTTGATTGTACATCAATTTATACAACCATCATTTTCCCTATTCGAATATGGCCTTTGGGGGTTTAATCCATTTTCAGATACACCCATTTCTCTCTCTCTCTCTATGTGTATATATATATATATATGTATACACATAATGTATCTCCCCATATATTTGAAGAAAAAAACATACCATATCCTCTCTCCATGATGGTTCTATTCATCAAATCCCTGGCCAGATTCTTCATTCACACAGCCAAGTCGTTGCGTGCTGAGTCACCGAGTCACCACAGATGGGCTTTACGTCGTTTTTCACCAGGACGCTGATCGTTTTACCAGGTGAATCTGGCACCCAATTTTAGGTCGAAAAATCCTATACTAAAACAATGGTAGATGTATGATTTTCAATCTTTTTGGTTACAAACAAGTCCAGAATCATGATTGAGACGTTGAGTTACTGATTGAATTAGTTTAGTTACTGAGACGTTTAGTTCAATCTTTTTGTTTAGTTACTGATTGAATTCTTGAATTCATGTAGACGTAGGATGTCCGAGACGCCCAAGGTGACTTCGTTCTTGGAGCTCAGCTCCTTCAAATTCACCACTTGCTCCCTAGATCGTAGCGCCCGGAGTCTCGGTGCCTCATTTTTTTTCAGTACACTCAGTACACCCCAACGAAAAGGTGGTATTAATTGGTGTGGTATTAATGTGGTATTCATTGGTTTTCAATATTTCTGAGTCTCGGAATGAAACTTCAAGAATGTGGTACACCTGCAATATCATGAATTATCTCAGAATGATCTCCAAAATAAGCATACATGGGTGGGATTGATACCATCCGTAGATGGTAGCCTGTTTATCGCATCCATTCATCTGGAGCTCAAAGCAAAAGTGGCTCAGCCCCTTCGTTTTCTGGCATATGGCGAAGCCAGGTAATTTAGCATAGCTATTGAACATGGCCATAGAAATAGTTGATTTACCTATACAAAATGGTGATGTAATCCATAGTTTGTTTGTATACCAAGCATTTGGGATGAGATCAAGCCCTCTAGGTGAACTAGGTGAGCTAGGTGAACTATTGGCTTTACATCCCATTCATCCACCATTTTTCCTGATGAACTCCTCATGGCTTTCATGGCAAAGTCCCGATGAATTTCATCACCATCCCGTCCCGGTCGTGACCTGCCAGGTTTGCCTTTGGGACTCCCGCAACTTTTCGGGGCCTGAAGTGAAACTGGAGGACCATTTTTTTTTTATCATTTCAGGGGTCGAGCATTTTCTATGGGGGGTTGAACGTTGAACCAGTTGAATCCCGAAACTCGATGGTATCATCAAGCCTCTGGGCTTCCCCCGTATAATTCGCCTTGAGTCCGAAACAAGAAAGTTAGGAGGGCATAGGGGTTCGTCTGAAATTTGGAGGACACCTCCAAATTTCATAGTCTGAAATCTGAAACCTCATGTTTCCCAGTAAGGATGGCAATGTTTGAGGTATCCAAAGTAGCCAGTGATTTCAGGCTGATTTTCGACAGGAGCACACAGGAGCTGTCTTATCCCAAGCGTAACTTGCTTGCAGGTGGCTGCTGGACTTGATGCTATACTTTCACAAGGAGAACATATGGTGGATCAATACCTATACAGATCTATAGCATTTTTAGGGGGATGACCATCCAGACATCCCAGCTATTTTGATGTGACAGGGCTACAAACTAAAACTTGACGACCCATCCCCAGCAGAAATCGATCCGACCTGAGTCAAAAATGGTTGGATTTTTTTCCCCAAATGGCAATGATTCGATTGATGATTTTGCTGGCGAAACATGCTGGCGTTCATCACTGGCGAGCCAAGGTATTTGCCATTGTTTTCCAGTCTAGTGACCGTTGGCCGGTGCACCCAGGATGGTGACACAGGGCTGGGAGATGCAGACGTGTCATGATCTGGGCACCACATCCCGAAATGACTAGCCCCGAAATAGGACTCGTCGACTCGTTTTTCAGCTAATACCTCAGAAGTTGTCAACTCATCACTTGATAAATGTGGCTCAGTGTGACTGAAAAAACAGCGCTGCACAGATTTTAGATATTTCAGGCTTCATGAATACATGACATAACATAACTCACTCGTATCATTCACAGTAATCCGATCCACCTCAATATCAAATACACCCATTTTTTTGTTCCAAATATGTGGTTTCATCCCCTACTAAACCTTGGTTTCTGGGGGATGTCTAATATCTATGTGGAACGGGATTATGCTTCGAGATTATTTCCATCCATTCATCCATTGCCAGCGATTTATATCCCACAAATATCCCACTCAATCCAGGTAGGATCATCCCAGGGGTCGTAACTGGTAACCCTGGTTGTTTTCGTAAGTCCTTTGCAAAACCCTGGGTTTTTTACGGAGTAAACTGTCCCATGTAGAACATGGATGAACATACCCATTTATAGATGAATTACTAAATTAGCTATAGAATATGGAACATTAGAACATGGCCCATCACCCATTTATAGATGAATTACTAAATTAGCTATAGAATATGGTGATTTTCCATGGTGATTTTCCACATGGGACAGGTTACCCTACGGTTTCCACATGGGCCGACAGGTTGCGAGAAGCGTGTCTTCGTGTGGTCCATCGACTCGACGGCTTACCGTGGGGCTTGGGAGACTCAGTGGTGATGGAAAGTGACCAGGGCGAATTCAGAGCTAGGGCAGCTAGGTAAATCATGATGTTTATCATCTTTTTGAGACATCAACATCATCAACTGGACCATTTTCCATAGCTATCATTGCTATGCTAATGGATTAGTTGTAATTATCTAATAGGTAACCACTAAAATCAGACAATAGATTGTGAACATGATGAACTTTATCATCATGAATATGGGTATAATTCAGATATTGCTTAGATATTTGGATATGAGTTGGATCTTAGATATTCACCCGTAGATGCTATCGATTTTTTCATACTTGGATATCTTAGATTCTATGACTAATCTTCCATATATAGTATCATCCTTCCACATAGTTGGATCCTCCACACTAAATTTTAAATGATCCTAGATGCTATCTTAGACACTAAACATCAAAATGTCTCTGACTCCTCCAGATCCGATTCGCAGCTGAGGTTCGAGCCAAGTTGTCTGCACACCAGGCGAACCTGGCCCAGGTCTCCACCGGGCAACGGGTCTTTGTGACGTTGGATGAGGCAAGGGCGGTCGTTGATTCATCCGTGGAGGTTACTGGGGAAACCAGGGAGGTATATAACTATAATATACTATGGGATCATTGGCGGGATCGAACTAATAGGTCAAACTAATAGGTAAATATAACTATAGGTATAACTAATTATATAATGGTATATAACCATAATATAATGTGATCGAACTAATAGGTAAACCTTATTGGATCAGAGGGATTCCCGGCTGACAAAAGCTGGAAGGTAATCATGACAGCGGATTGGCAGAGCACTGATTGGTCCTCGGGGAAGGTGGCGGCGTGACATATTGGGATATCACATAGAAAACACACATTTTTATAGCAACTTCCCGCTATGGTTTCTATGGATATATATGGAGGTTTCCATAGTCATGGGGGTACCCCCAATGGATGGTTTATAATGGAACAACCTATAAAAATGGATGATAACTGGGGTACCCCTATTTCAGGACACCTTCATATTGCAAATATATTGGAAATATATTGGAAATACACGGAAATATATGGACATCTACTTGGTAAATTATTGTTAAATACCACCGCCAAAAACCAGCGGTTTTTTGGATGTCTACCTTCATTTTGGGAAGGCCTGCATCTTCATCCTGTGGGACGGTGCCACACTGCAAGCACTGCAGACGCCTGGGGGCCCAATCGGAACAGTTTTTGCCAGTGAAAAAGATGATGCTTGCACCAGTTTTTCCCACGTTTTCTCATCATTTCCCATATTTTCCATTATTTTCCAACGTTTTCCATCCCCTTTGGTTTCTGCCCAAGTCCGTTTCCCAGGACGAACTGCTCCACCTTGGCACCCAAGCATGTGGTGGTCCTGCCATCGTCGGCAAGCTCAGTTTTGGGATTGATACCATCCCAAGATGGTAGTTGTTGATGGCAGCCAAGGTTTCCCGGAGGGGCTCAACATTTGCCTCTTTTTTTTTGGGCACTTTCTGGAGAAAGTGGAGGTCGTAAAATCGTCGTTCGTAGCAAGGCGCTGACCCATGTTGCGCATGATCCAGTTCTGAGTCGTAGCCCATCAGGCTCGGGCGAATCATCCTGGCAAGTCGCAGATTGAATTTCTTCGTCCATGGTCCCAGAGATGGCGAGTTGGGCGCCGCAGGTCCTGGTGTCGTGGACGATGTATTTGGGGGATTCAACAGTGCAGGATATGATTCCCACGGGGAAAACTACATTTCGATCCCATCTTATGCAGGGTTGCATGTCAGTCTTCAAGAGGGGCATACCAAATTTCGCGGCCGTGATTGCTTCACGAGAATTGTTTTTTGATCAAACTGAAACATACTAAACTTGGGTAGATAAGGATATATACATGTATATACCATGTATTACCATGTAACTTTTGACCTGTGACACCCTTAGTGCCACTGATGTTGCCAGAAGTAGCGATTCGTGGTTGATTTTAGTAGGTGATTTCACTGCTCAATAGACTGGGACGTATAGAGCTGTTCTTTTTTTAAATCAGTGATCCTAGCCACAAACCAGCTAATTCTCACAACATCTAAGTAATGTATATATAATTAATGACAATATGATCAAGAATTGCTGGTTCTATCCTCTTGTAGTTCTGGCAGCATCTCAGTACCCCAAGGTTTCATATGGTTGATTTCATATGTATAAATTTCGCCAGAAAACTTCGCCATACACTGTGGATGTACCATGGACGCTCCCAAGGACGGCAACGAGCAGGGCTCCATTGCGCTGGGCGCCGCGCCGAGCAAAGAGCAGTTGGCCCTGGCGAAACGTTCGGATGCCTGAGGGATCGAGGACTTGGGGATTTCATGGTTAATAGTGGATTATCTGGTGGATTTAATGGTGGTTTAATGGCTCAACAATGGCTTAACATTGCTGAATCATGGGATGACAATGGGATATACCCTCTGGTAAACGTATAGAAAAAACTCTGGAAAGATCCACCATTTTTGATGGGTAAATCAACTATTTCGATGGGGTATGTTCAATAGCGAACTGTGAAATTACCAGAGGGTAAATTTCATGTAACGAACTGGACAATCACCATTCTCAATAGGTAAATCATCAGTCATCTATAACTGGGCCATTTTTCCATAGCTATGTGAACCAGAGGGATCTGGATGAATTCTAGCGACCTCACAACTATGTCACCACAATGACGGGCCTCATTTCTGATTTGTGAATTATTGTGATAATTCGCCCAGATTGATTCATACATCCCACCAGCCTTCACTACTCAGTTGGTCGCCATGGCCCCGCTTGCAGGTCGCGAGGAAGGCGCTTCTCTGAAAGATCGGGCGGCTCCGCGGTGGTCGGGAAGCCACGCGGAGGTGTTGGACCCCCCAAAAATGGTGCTTTCACCAACGAAAAAGGGATGATTTGACCAACAGAACTAGATTGTGAATCATGGGGATTGAAGCTAGTATGTGGAGTTTACAATTTCAAATGCACATGAGATGACAGCACAATGACATCACAAGTCCAGGCCAAATTCTTGCAAATAGGCTAGATCATGGGATCAAATCCAGGTTGTACCCTCTGGTAAACTAACGTAGCTATAGAAAATCACCATTATTAATGGGTAAACCCACTATAAATGGCCATTTTCAATAGCTACGTTAAATTACCAGAGGGTACTCTTTGATAGAAAGGTCCGTTCAAAACTGATTTGCTGGACCCCCTTCAGTTACGTATCTGCCTCGAGACTGGGGTTCGCAGCTTCGGAGCACCCTGAGGTGTGGTTTAGCACCCTCCAGAGGCGAACCCTGGGAGTGCAACCCGGTGTAACCGTGTAACCCAACCCAAAAAATCATCAAAAATCACAATGGAAGGTCCAGAAACCAGGCTGGTACTAGTACATGATTTTAAGGACAACCTACGGTGATCTGCAGAGGAACTGCTGATAATGTTCTCCAGGTGTGCTCCTCTCAGCCACAGAAGCAGAGGCAAGGGCCAAGGGGGACGCCAGGAGATTGCAACCGCGATGAGGATTTTTAGGTGATGTGAATAGATAAATAAGAAAATAGATTGATATATATATATCTATACACATACTCTATATATATACACATACTATTTATATATAATAATATATATATATATATATATATATGTATATAGTATTATATGTTATATAGTAATATACAGGGTCATAAACAGGTATATAAGAACACACACACACATGTGTCAGATGTATCTATTCACTCTTTCAGACTTGGTGGCGTTTTTGGGGTTGATCTCAACTTCTGCCCTGCAGCTGTTTGCTGGGCCAGATGCAAGTAAAAATAAGAATAAAACGACCATGCTGAACATGGTGACTTAATAGTTACATGTTCAATGGTGATCTAATGGTGATTCAATGGTGATTTCATGGCGATTTACAGAGTAACATAGGATATAACCAACCAACCATATCATGATTTGGCTCTGTCTGAAACTAGGGTATATGGTATACTCCGAATTTATGTCCATCTTAAGTAGGGAAAATCATGATCGATCAGTGATCAGTGGATTTTATATCGCTAGTTTTAGAACCACCGCACCACAAAATCTGTTGGAAGCAATCGAGGATCCAGATCCCTCTCCCAGACGTCGATAGGGGATCTGACTACAACCTCTCCATTGGTTTTGACTTCCTGTACCTTCTTTAGAACATTGTTTCAGGAAGAAACTCATCTAATTTTTGGATCACCAATCTTTCAACAATAATTTACCATCACCAAAAAAAAACACTCAGCTTGGTAAAAGCCAACCATCACCTGCAAGCACGCCCCTCCCCACTTAGAAGCTGGTTAAAAACCCCATAGAAGGCTATATATCCGCTACAATCTTCACTTACCTAAAGGCATGTCCATATTTTTTAAAGCTGGTTTATATTCACACATCTACCTATAGTTAGATCTGCCGTCAACCCCAAGTTAACCTAGTTTCAAACCAACTTGGTTAATATAAGTCAATAATAAATCCATATATGTTTGCTGGTTAAATCCAAATTGCTACAGTAATACTTCAGTCCCCATTTTTCATGGTCAAATCCCAATTTTCCATGAACAAAAAAAAGTGAAACCCCTCATTTTCTAGTGGTTAACCCCACCCAAAACTACTACCGCCCCTGGTTCCCCCGGGCCCCAAGCCGTGCCCATGGCGTCCGCCACGGCCGTTTTGCGGTCCCTGCTGCGCCTGGCACACCGTGCGCAGCGTTGCCCTGCAGAGCTGGTGCCGTTGCTGGGCAGTGCGCCGAAGGTGTGGAACTGGGAGGCGCAACCGGGCCGCGGAACCGGGCCCCGGAACGGGGAAGAACTTTGGGGAAGAGGTTTTTGATGGTTTTTGGAGGTTTTAACCATGAAAAATGGGGGTTTTAACATGTTTTAACCATGAACGATGGGGATTTAAGGATGACACATGTGACTTTTTAACTATCAAACAATGGGTGTTTTGACCATCCAACATGTGGATTTCATCGTACGCTGGGGATTTGGGGAGAATTGGGGGCAGACTTAACGATACAAAACATGCTGATTTAAGCATCTAAAATGCTGACCTCACATGATTTATATAACCATCTAAAAATGGGCATGAATGATGATTTAAGAATCCAAAAGGTGAGGAATTCACCATCTAAGATGATCTGCATGAGGGCCTGTTTTTTTAAACACGTTTGCGTGGAATGGCAATGAGCAGCTTGGGTTGCTATTTTTATGCTGTAGGCATAGACACCCAACTTTCTTTATGGGGGTATAATGGGGATATCATGGGATATACAACCAATGAGTACATGGAAATGATCTTGAAATGGAGTTGGGGAGTTTTGGAGCTGGCGTGGGAATTGGGGGTTGAAGCAACTGCCCATCTCTGACATTGAAGGCTTCAATAACATTGAATGACTTCATTTTTTCCATTGCCTGGAAGAAAAACTCCTCATTTGCCCAAAGATCCAGAAACCGCCAATGTTTGTTGTAATAATATATATAATATATAATAATATATATATATATATATATATATTATCCCATTACATCCCCATCAAATTTCCATGGGATCCTCATTTCAAATTCCCTCAACCACAGCAGCCCTCCAGGAGAAACGTGTGGTGGTGCCGCCCCAGAGGCCCTTCATCTGGTGCGACGAGCTGCTTCGGAGCTGCGCCAATGCTACGGAGTATTCGCTGCCAGTGGCGGACCGGAGGTCTTTGAGGCCCTGGTGGATGCGCTGCATTTTACGGTTTGGGGGCACCAAAAGCCATGTGATTTAGATGGAAAATAAATTGACTTTAGTGCGAAAAGATGGTGGATAGCAGATTTTGATGTTTGGCGTATACCATTTTAGAACCATAGTCGAGTTTCTTTTTGAGTGTTTCAGTGGGCAGAAATGTGAGAACCTCGTGAAACATATTGGACATGAACCGGTACGCTAAAAATGGGAGAGTCTGAGAGGTGACGCGAAAAATGTGGGGCTGTTTCTGTTTTTCTGGAGCACCTGGGCAGGGAGGATGGTGGTCTCCCTTTAGAGATGGGAAACTAAAGACCCAAGACCACACTGGCCATGTCCAATGCAGCGCACTGAGTTCTGTGCCATTTTGGCTGCACTTCAATGGAGTTCTTCCAAGCGTCACCCTTGATGGTTCTTCGGTGATGGTCTTTCCCATATGGGGGTTTCCTAAAATGGGAGTACCTCATCCATTTTGATAGGATTTTCCATGAAATAAACCGTCCAGCTATGCTACCCATTTGTAGACCATATGAGGAATCTCTGTGATACTGATGACATTTTGGCCCCATCCTTTAAGGGAGTTGAATCATGTTGAATCAGTTGAATGACCGTGAGCCGATTCGCCGATGCAGGGCGGTTCGCAAGCACTGGCATCTATGCCATAGCCTGGGTGTTCCATACGTGCCGCAGGCTGGACATTGGGTCTGAGGGTCTGAACATTGGGTACCCAAACATGGCCATAGTTAGTATGTTCCCTAGTATTTGATGATTTGATGGCCATAAATGGTATACCAAGCAGTTTTTGGACAGACCCAAAAAAAGTTGGTGTTTAGACATGATTTGTCCATACAAACATTCACAGTCATTCACATCATGAAGCTATTCCGCATAACAAACACCCAGAAATTTGATTATGCACAGATGCACTCTGAAATAAATGGTTTCAGCGACATCGAAGATTAGCATACCCGGTCACAGGTGTTTTCTGATTTTGAGCTCCGTTCACCAAATATGACATGGCATGAGGTTGTTTTTTTTTGAATAACTGACGAACACCGAACAAAAGGTTCCGTTGCCCACCCAAATCGGAGCAACACAGATTTCAGATGGGAGAATGTGATTTACCGAGGCGCTCATAAACCCAACCTTCTAAAATAATTGCAGAGATTCCTGTGTAAAATGAGTCATTGGTTTCATTTCATGCGTTTTTTTCCGTGTAAATACGAGAGGTTTTGTCACTGTCCAGACATCATTCTAGATCTAATCCCAACGATTGGAGAAGAATCCTATGTCTACAACAGCATCGCACCTCCATACCATTTGGCCATCGGTTTTTCTGTGGCCATGATGTGAAAGGGGTCGCATCGACTTCAAACCCATAGGAATGATGCTGCCGCGAAAAAGGTTGATGTGACTAAAGGCCTTCACAGTACTTTCTGGGAGCATCCTCACAATCTGCTTCACAACATGACTGGGGCAGTAACGCATCGTTTCAACATCCGGGAGAGTCACTGGGCACAGTCATGCTGATGGCACGCTAGCAGTCACAATACTCCGTGTTATATATAGCCACAAGATGCCACAAGTATATAAATCTATCTATGGCTGTGTATAACAGATAGTTGTGGATAGTATAAACACTATTGCACATTGCTTAGTTACAGCAATAGCCATGTTCTATGGCTAGTTATTTGTACATCCATTTTTCAGCAAGCAGATATACCTTCTGTAGTCAAACATAGCTGGAATATCCGGAGGGTAATTCAACTTTTGACTATGGTTGGCTATCCGAATCCCGTTTACATCCCACTAAATTCCATCTAAAACCCATAAACCACCCATATAAATCCCATATAACACCTATATATATAATATATATATATATATACATATATATATAACCCATCCATCCCCGGCGCTTGCCCAGGCTCAGGAGGCGCTGGAGCGCTGGCGGAAGGCAGCAGCCATGGCGGAGAAGCTGAGGCCGGTGGAGTTTTTTTTTGTCAGGGACTGAGGCTGTCAATGTCAGGTTATTATTTGTTATTAACCATTCATATGATATGATTCATATGTTTATTATAACTATTATAGTTATTAACAATTAGTAGTTGTTATTATATAACCATTAGGTTATGATAATTATTAATATTTGTAACTGATGGTTGATTACCCATGAATATGTTTATTATAACTATTCTAGCTATTATAATTATTATTTGTTATTAACCATTCATGATATAATTAGGCCATAATTAGGCTTATCAACCACCATAATTGATGATATAAAATGTTTGAAAATGGGCTACAATCAGCATGGATTAATGTTGAAATGATTCAAAAGGAAATCACAATTTTTGATGGTAGAGTCACCATTTCCCATAACTTTCCCACTATATTCCCATGAGATCACAATTATTGATCGTAGAATGAGCATTTCCCATTATATTCCCATTTAAGCAGCACTTTTCATGGGTAAGTCATGTGAATCATCTATCAATGGGCCATGTTTACCATAGCTAAACCCTAATTATGAACTATTATTTACAATGATTAACCAGATGGTATTTCGCTTATACCGCCATTTTTTCATGGTAAAATCAGCATTTCCCATCATTTTCTCATTCTTATTCCAATTGTCTTCCCTGTAATTATTCATTATTCATCCATTATTGTTCATTATTTTCCATTATGAACCACCATTAACTATTATTTACCACGATTCGCCAGAGGCAGAGGGTAGATGGTTTATAAGCCATTCAAAAAACTATGATTAAACCACTATTCCCATGACATTCATTCCGATTAAATAACCATTTTTTGAGAGATTTTTTATCAACACCTCCCATAAGATTCTCGTGATTATCCAATATTCCCATGATATTGTTGGCTGTTTTCCCATGATCTTCCCATGATCTTCCCATGATCTTCCCATAATTACTCATTATTCATCCATTATTGTTCATGATTTTCCATTATCAACTGTTATTAACCCATGATTTTCCCATGATATTCGCATGATGTTCTTCTGGCGCCAGGCAAAGTGACCATCGACACGAGCTCTCAGAGGCCCAGGTCATGGCAGCCAGGTGCGGGGGATGTTACCATCGATGGCCGCGATTTCTCCAGCTTTTTAAGGTGAAAAGAAATATGAACAAAATAATATGAATGGAATATGAATGGAATATGAGTGGAATATGAATGGTATATGAATAAAATATGAATGGAATATGAATGGAATATGAGTGGAATATGAATGGTATATGAATAAAATATGAATGGAA
>Ga0126342_10008401_pt1 | contig 18499 bp, 15 predicted proteins | sample Cyp1metagenome_FD_92528 | JGI IMG/M metagenome (GOLD analysis project Ga0126342, IMG submission 92528) | Coral microbial communities from Lord Howe Island, Old Settlement Bay, Australia - Cyphastrea 1 metagenome | ecosystem: Host-associated > Invertebrates > Cnidaria > Coral ...
GGGCGAGTGGGGCGAGTGGCGGATTTCAATTAATTTGCTAGCCCAGGGCAAGTAGGGCGAGTGGGGCGAGTGGGGCGAGTGGCGGATTTCAATTAGTGTTCCTCGTGGGCGCCCGCAATGTGCTGTTTCTTTTCTCAGGAGCAAGGGAGAATGGAAACTGCGGGAACCAGGTTTATTGAAGTTTAAACACAATAAATCAGTTGTTTATCAGTTGTTTGTCACCAGATACGTTCTTAAAACAAACAAAAACATGCACATGTTCCCTAAAATCAATTCTGGTATGGTCTTGTTGGTGAGATGGTCTTTTAGGATGATCTGCTGAGGGTATCTCTGGGTTTTCAGAGAATCCCGGCAAAATCATTGAAAACTAATGGACTCATCAATGTTTGTTGGTCAATTGTTCATGTGTTGAATACACTATATATCTGGGTAAATTATAATATTTCACTAACCTGAATTAAGGCCATTTGGGGATGATTTCCCTTATTGACTATGATTCCAGTGAGGTCGCAGTGAGGTCGTTATAATTTACCCAGATATATGTTTTTTCTTGGTTAGGTACTTGGCACTTGATCCCACTTGCTGACCAATCTGTCGACGAACTTCGGATTAAACCACTTAGGATTCGTAGGATGATGAAAAACAGCTCGCTCCATTGGGGATGTCGATGTCCATGTCGAACCCCAAAAAAACTCATGCCACCAGGACGTGAGTTTCATTTCGATGAAATTACCACATATTTCCAAGTTTACCAATGGTCTACTGGAACGGGAACTCAGGTTGAAGATAAGTTTTCGGGGATAATCCCAGCGACAGAAAGTGGTTGATGGTCCGATGGTTGGTAACCTCCCCAACTTTTTTTTTTTCCCACTGATATTGTGTCAGAACATATCGGAACCCCAATCACCAAACTCTTACCCTCTGGCCCTCAGGAAATCAAACGTGGCTGGCTGGAAAATTCCTCTACTATACATAATGTCCTCATTAAAAATATTAAAACCTCTATTTAGTTCGGGGAATTTCCCGGCAGCCACGTTTGATGACACCAGAGGGCCGGAGGGTACTACACGTTTGATGACACCAGATGCTTCTCCGAGTAGGGATAGGTCACCAGCATCTTTGGTGATGTTGACCCCCATTGAGAAACAAAGCCATGTCTTTAGCCTCACGTCACAAATAAGTGAGAGGGCACATCATCGGGCACATCATCATGCTTTGGATTGACCAAAAAATATTGTGGCTAAAATAATGCAATTTTTACCACCCACTTTCCTGGGACTGGTAAACATAGCACCTATAAAAATGGTGATGACTGGGGGATGGTTTGTGGCATTGCTTTACCCACATTACTACTCTTACTAAATGAATGGCTACATTTTGGTTGGCTCAGACGTACCCCCACTGACCACACTCTGAGCTCTGCACTGCAAGTTGCCTGGATGCGGGGCGATGATGTTTTTCACACATGCCCTTCAGGAAATACCGGAGTGGAACACGAAACAACCAGAATTTCGATACACAGTTCCCATTATAATAAAGTCAACATGGCATATAACATCAAACGCCAACATCAAGTCAATATAGTCACACAACTTCCTGTTATAATCCATACGAACCCCAAACATAATCCTATCCAATATTCCGATGCATCTATGAACTCCAAACATCTATAGTTCCTATATGTTGTCAATATAGTTCAAAATGATATATCATCTCCAATATTGATTATCATCTTCGATATGATCAATCCATATGTTGTCAATATAGTTCAAATCTGTAAAAATAGTTCAACTCCAATACAGATGTTTAGTTCAATATGAACTATACCCTCTGACTCTGGTATATTAACAGTTCGACCCTGAAAATCACCCAATATGTTACTGGAAACTCATCTTCCAACCCAGATGACTGGCAGGGCACCTCCAGGGTTCCTTGATGTTGAACCCCAAGTGCCTGGCAAGGCTTCGAAGCGCAACGAGCGCAACCAGGTCATCCCATTCCCAACGGCTCCCAAACAAATCACTTGTACTTGGGCAGAGGTGGAAAAACATGGCTTATATAACTAACTATGGTATATTTTAAGGTGAAGTTGGTTTATGGTACCCCTACAGCTATGATGTAACATATAACATATATTATATCATATTTATATCCACTTAGTTCACTGAAACTGCACTTCCAAGTACCAAGGCAAATATATTTTTGGGGTTCTTGTTGGGAGGAAGGGATTCTTCACCCTGTCATCGAAGCATGTTCTTGCCGGATTCTTGCCAGAGGCTAGGATCAATGACCTCAAACACTCAATCAACCAGCGGGAAATTGGAGTTGGACTGCTACACGACTTTCTTACCCCTTTTGTTCGGAAATTCCATGTTGTTCCCATGTACAATCCAAGAATCCCAACCCTACAATCCCGTGTTTGCTTGTTCTTGTCTCTTGCTTTTGCTGGACAACACCACTACAATCTGATAGTCAAACATGGCCCTTGATTTTGGTTAATTACACATAAAAGTACATGCAAATCGTTGCATTGCAACCGTATGCTCACCAACCATTCGCAACACCCTTCATGCTGCGCTTGGCAAACGTAGTAGATGAGCCCATGCTGATCTTCCATCGTTGTCTCACCACGTGGGCTGCACCATGTGCATAGGCTGGTATGGCCATCCAAGCGGCAACTCATGTGACCAGCTTAGTAGCGATGTTATCTAAATATTGGCCATGTTTCATTAATCATTAAATATACAGCTATATCACAATATACTATTAAACACGATTGATCATCTTAGCCATTCAAGTAGCGAATCATAGATATTAAAATAATGGTTAAATAATGTTAAACGTAGCTATTTACTAATGATTATTAGTATTTAGTGGCTATTTAATATGTTTGTTTCATGTATTTGCTCCTTTTGATTTTTTTTCACCCATCTAAGAACCTGGAGGAGCATCCGGCGGTCAGCATTATCTGCACTTGGATGGGTATAAAAAAAAACTCTGGTTTCTCTTGGTTCAATCTCCATTTCTGATGATTTCTTGTTGAAAAAAAATCCATTTCTCTTGGTTCAATCATGTTCAAACTCCATTTCTGTTGATTTTTTTCCCATTTCTGTTGCTGGTTGGTGGTTTCAACCCCTCTGAAAAATATGAGTTCGTCAGTTGGGATGATGACATTCCCAACTGAATGGGAAAAATGTTCCAAACCACCAACCAGATCACCATCATATTCCCATTGTTGTTGGTTTATAGCCTATTAACCACTATTAACCATGATTTTGTTCCATTCCTGTTGGTTCCATCTCCATGTTTCTTGTTGTGTTTTCTACACCCAATGGCATTGCCACGGCCGGCGGCCGGCGGCGTACGCTGCAGTCCATCCCGAAGCTGCTTCCATCACCCGGCAAGCGGGAACTTGGGGAGACCTGGCATGGCATGGGAATATCTGATTGGGTCAACAACTTATACCCTCTGGTAAATTAACATAGACCCTGAAAATCAACAATTTTTAATGGAAACTAATCTTCCAACCCCTATCTGGCAGGGTCTATGTTAATTTACTGGAGGATACATATGAATGGGATATTAATGGGATATTAATCCAAACAATGGTTAGCTGGTTGGTGGTGTCAATCTTTGAAATATCGTCCCAAAAAGGTTTGAACAAAAACTGGTTGGTGGTTTTAACCATCTTGAAAAATATGAAAGTCAATGGGAAGGATAACATCCCATATATGAAATGGAAAATAAAAGCCATGTTTGAAACCACCAACCAGTATAGATATTAATGGGATATTGCTGGAATATCATGGGATATGATTCTCTTGCAACCATACAGGAAGCGATTAGTTTGGATATTACTGAAATAGTGCTCACGGAGTCCAACAATAAAACAAGTTCCTAGAGATAGCCTGGAGCAATAAAACATCACCTACAATGCAAACCCAGGTATACCGGTATACCTATAGGGGATTCAACCAATAATTGATGGTTGAATTTCTCCCTTTTAGGGCTTGTTGGTGGACAAAAAAACAACACATCAAGCCTTAGAAACTTGGGGGGGTCCACATTTGGGAGGTCGCTGAATGCCCATTAAATCCTGTTGAGCAGTGGCCGACTCAGGCCACTCCATTGGCTGATTGAATTCCCATTGGATCATATTCATCCAATAGTATGGTATAACAACAAATATTGGTATGAGGTTTAATAGCAATTAACTCATTGGTTTGTTTATCTATTGATTTATTGGGTATAGTTATTCATCGTCATTTAACCACATGCTACAACCCAGCCCCGTTTTTTTTTCCATTTATCATTGGGGAGTTGAGGCAGTGCTCAAATGACTTACTAAACTAATACCCTCTGGTAATTTAACAGTTCGCTTTTTGAAAATGGCCATTTATAGTGAGTTTTCCCATTAAACATGGTGATTTTCCATAGTTATGTAAACGTTTACCAGGGGGTATCCTCTGGCAATCAAATGACTGGAAAATTCACCATTCAATTTGATGATAGTCGCATGAGAGTCTCGACTTTCCAGGCACCATGCTACAGTGTGCCCCATGTTCACTATATTCCCGGGCTTGCCACCAAGTTGATAGTCAAAAATCACAACGCTTCATAGTCCTGCTGTATATTGAGCCATGGTTGCCATGGTGTCATTTAAGAAACAAACCATAAACAAACGATTCCTGCTGTATATTGAACCATTTATTCCATGGTTGTTGGTGAAACTCTCCATGTTTTGTTTCTTGACACTTTTGCCTGGAAAGACAGACTATACTTGATGGTTTAATCCCTAGTTCTGCTGCTTGAATCGCCACGTTTTGCTTGGCAAATCCCGTGTTGATGATGGTTCATTCCCACATCTTCATGGTTAAATTACAGTTTTTTTTTCTGGTTCAATCAACCCATTTTCGTTTTTTGGTTATATAAATCTCCTTCTTGGCTAAACAACCATTATTCAACCGTTTCAAGCGCCATGTTTTCACGCTTAAACTCCGCCCCAACCTTGCCGGTCTCGGGTCCAAGTGCGAAAAGACCCACAGTTTCAGTGGTGCCTCGGCGGCGTTTCAGCGATGGCGTTCATAAAGAATGCTGGTAGTGGATTACATCATACAATGAGAATGATGAGAATATGATAAGATCATAAACACACTATTGATATGATAATATAGAATATATGATATGTAATATACCATACTATCAATGGTATGATGGGAGAATGATAATATAATATAGTGATTTTGTGTGGAATTATATAGTGGAATTATATGGATTATAGTGAAAAATAATGTGGAATTAGTTCACTATATGATATGATAATATATATATATATATAAAGCTCCACTATAATGAATGGATATAATGGTATTATAGTGGAAATACATGGAATATAATGGAATTATAATGAACCATTATTAATAGGAAATGACCATATTTCATGAATGGATTACAATGAATGGATTACAATGAATGGATTACAATGAATGGATTACAATGAATATTTCACTGGATTATAATGAGAATATAATGAACCATAATCTAGTGGATCAGATTGATTACAATGGGAATGTAATGGATTACATGATTAGACATCGAATTCCACTGATATGATGGAAATCTCACTATGCATAAAATCTGAATAGCACTGAGAAAATCATGGGAAACTTATGGAAATAGCAGTGAAAATAGTGTGTTGCAGTGGGAATATCATAGGAAATGGCACAAATTGGCTCATAAAACATTTCCCCTCTGGTAATTTAACAGCTCGCTATTGAAAATAGCCATAGAAATATTTGATTTACCCATTAAAAAATGGTGTTTCCCCATTGTTATGCAAACGTTTACCAGAGGGTATCTGTTGTGGGTTATAACTTCACCCAAGGAAGCAATTTGTCAGTCGCTTGTGACTCCACCTGGAAATCATCATGAATTCAGTAGGGGAAGTAGCGATATCATGAGGATCCATGAAAATTGTTTGGAAACATATATTTATAATATATATATATAGTCAAGAAAACTGAGTATAGTAGAACTAATCATTTGGCAACTTTAAGGATCCCAGTCAGTATCTTTTGGAAGGAGTAAATAAACATCGGGCATCTAAACACGGGGTTGGTTTCCTGCTGCATCTGATCTATAAGTTGTTCACTAATCCCAGCTACAAACCGTTAGTTACTAACATTTACTACAGTTATGGCCATTTACCAGTTATAAGTACTTATAAACCCATTTATAGAATGTATAATCCCATTTATAACCAGTTATAACTAATAATTGCCATAACTGTAACCACAAAAATCAGACATGGGGCGGAAGAATTCGCCCCTGCAACTACCGCCAAGTACATTGCTGGTTTTGTCCCAAGTTTTGTGGCCCCACTTCTGACAATAGGATGCGTGCTATATCACCCCGCTAAGAAAAAGTAGAGTACACATGGAGCAACAGAAGGATGACCTGCCAAAGACCAGTGGAAAAGGCACGAATTCTTGAGTGGATTTACAACCACTGTGGGATATGAAGAAGACAAATACCCAGATGCGAACCATGGTGCTGGAATATGAATCCCTACATTTACCCTAAATAAACGTGGCCCAGTCATGTAGGTAAATATTCCAGCACCATGAAGCACTTGGGATATGTTCAGCTAAATTAAGAGCTTGAAGGCATTTACCCAGGCATCAGGCATCCAGTAAAAGAAGCCGGGGAAACCGGGCGCCCGCGGATCATCCACGGAGCGTCACGGAGCTATCTACATGGCCAATTTGACATAGGCTGCAAACATATAGGCTAGCTAACCAGCAGCAAATTCCCTTCATATCATGTGCTTATATATATATTGTATATATATACATATGTATATATATATATATATTATGATTATATCTATAGATATAATATATCTACACATACAGCAAGATACTAATATTGTAAAAAACAACTACCCATGCCCAGGTTCTTTCCAAGCTATGCCAAGCCGTCCGAGCTCCCCGGCAGGCTTGCAAGCAGCCGCCCATATTTCCCACCATGTCAGCCTTGTTGCAGGTTGCCTCGATTCGCCATCAAAGTCCCTAGAAAAATATCATGAACCCCCTATGAATTGCCATTAACCAAAAAAAACACATGAAAATCCTAGAAAATCTGGGTTTTGAAAATCATTGGACATATATACCGGATGGGGCCCCCAAGATAGCGTGAACCGTTGCCTTGTAAGTGGCTGAAATCTATGGTTTATGGTAGATGTAGCTATAGTTAATGGGGGTTATAATGGTTTATATAAACCAACTTATAACTGAGGGGGGCCCATCCTGTATGATTTTTCCATTACAAAACATGAAATCAGGGAAATGATGTGAGTTTGTTTCTTTCGACATAGCAACGTTTATAAGACCAAAAGTACAGGGAATATCATGGGGACGAATCGACTTTTAATGGTGATTTCACATAACTATAGATGATCCCTTTGCTTCGATGATTTACCTTCAGCAAATGGTGATTGTTCATGGCTATGTGGCTGTGTTTAATTACAAAAGGGAATATAGACATCATGCATCCTATGCTAAAAAATCCCAGTCCGGTAGGTTATACCTCCGCAGTAGTTGTTTCTTTAATATGAGTTCGACCGAAAATACGGTACCCCTGTTTTTTTCAGGATCTGTCATCACTGCTGGTAGTGGGCTCAACTGAACCGCACAGTGGACTATGCCAACCCGGGTGGGACAATTTGTTTAGTCCTGGTTTGACATTGTACGGGAAAGATATTTCCATCAAACAAAAATAAGGCCTATTACTGTCAGTGTTTAAGGGTACCTTTACTGTGGTAGTATCAAATTATCATCAGGATACCACGTCACAAACTGTCTTCTTTGATCAGGAACATCATCTTCCGAACGGGATAGAACAGGATGATACTAGTAGCCACCTTTTATAGTTGATCATTGGGGATCGTTTAGCAAATTGTTATTGTGCTTAAAGTTCCGTGCTTCTTGGGAAATGAAATCACCATAATTTGCTTGGCCAAGTCCCTATTTAGTATTGGTTAAATCAGAATCTTCTTCACATTTCTGTGACTTTCCCATCTTTGCCCATGTGAAACATGGCTAAGTCCCATGGTTTCCATTTGTTTCTTGGTGAACTCATTTTAACTTCATGTCTTTTATATATAATTATGTCATTAACGGTCCCATTAACATTCCCATTAACATTAACATTCCAACTGTATCCCACTATATATCATATGAAAAATGCGCCATTGTCACACACACCACATTTTGCCATCCCCATTTTAAACGTCTCGGCACGGTGAAGTCTCGGTCGTAAGAAGGATCCACCTTGGCAACGGCAAGGTGGTCCCTCAACAAAACCATGGGAAAATTGCCATTTAGTTTGTTTATTTACCCATGGTTGTTTGGTTGTTTATTTACCCATTTATTTACCCATTTATTGCCATTTAGTTTGTTTATTTATTTACCCATTTAGTTTATTTACCCATAAAAAAATGTGGTCCATAGTTGTTTGTATGTTTACCAGAGGGTAACCAACAACAAATAACAAACATGGTGATTTCCACGGATTAGCTAGCAAAGTTGGTAAACATAATTCCAGTTTCACTTGGGTTTCTGATGAATATATCGAACTAGTTAATGAAGGTAACATTAACCAACAGGAGGGATATAGATGGATGTAAAGCTATAAATATATATATATATATATATATATATGTATATACATACTGTGTATACACACGCAAATGATCAACCCATTTTAGATTCGAATGTATGCTTGTATATATACAATATATATACAATATATATATATATATACAATATACAATATATATATATGTATATGTATAATATAGATATATGATGATATATGATGTACAGCGCCAAGAAACATGAGCTGGGTGTCCCTTACAAAATTGGGGAAACACACCTGGGGATTAACCAGTGGATTTGGGCGATTTCGACATCCGATTCATCCGATGCAGCACTTAACCTAACTCAACTGGTTGGGTAATATACTCTTAATATATATATATATATATGGTTAATAATAATAATGGTTGTGATATGTTATGATGATTGTTAATGATGGTTAATAATAATCTGGTTGGTGGTTTTTCGCCCTACCCCTCTGAAAAATATGAATGAATTCGTCAGTTGGGATGAAATGAAATTCCCAATATGATGGGAAAAATAAAAATGTTCATAACCACCAATCAGATTCAGGTGTCAAACCATACTTTGCGGGTTCCCAATGCTACTGCTAGGTTTCATGTAGGTGTATATGTTTGTATATGTATTTATATTAGAGTATACTATAGCAGTTATAACTCAGCCAACTGCAAAAACCTGATGGTATATACGATTATAAGAATGTTGTATATATATATGTATAATTAAATCAACAAAATACCATTGACATAATTACTATTGAATCCAACACATAGTTATAATAGCGAATAAATCATGGAGCAGTCTGAGCAGCTCTTGCAATCATGAACATTAACAACTATGAACAAAACAGATCACTGCCATGAAATAAAAGGCTACTTAGATGGGCTATGGGATTGACTAACTGGTTAGTAACTGGGGATATAACCCTCTATATCCCAATTATAATCCATTTACTAACCAGTTAACTAACTCCATGGCCCATCTAAGCAGAAACAGGGTTGCTTGGCGTCCATATTTCGTCAAGTCATAGCCCTCGGGATAATCTCAGACATCACGTCAGACACGTCATTGGCGCCTCCAAGTCATATGGATACCTGGAGTCAAACATAGCTTCAGCTGAGGTGACAATGACAATGACAATATATATAATATAGAGTATATAATAAAATATTATATATATATAGAAAGACATTACTATCATTACTACGTGTTTCTGCCTCCGACTACATCAAAGCCTCGCAGCCTCGCGCTCCGCCGCTCAGCTTCCCCACAACAGAGCAAGCTGTACTGGCCGTCGTGCCGCCGTGCGACAACTGGCGGCAAAAAACTCGCGACAACTGCAGTTATGGTCATTTACCAGTTATAAGTACTTATAACCCCATTTATAGAATGTATAATCCCATTTATAACCAGTTATAACTAATAAATGGCCATAACTGTGGGGCTGTGCTTCGTTGGGGGAATTCACCATGATACACCAAAAATCCAATGGCCATAGGGCAACTATCTGGCGAATGAGAAACCAACTCAGGGGTTTCTCAAAGCGGCCATGATCATCAGTTTTTCCATGAAATTGGCAACCTTTGGGAGAAAACAAACGAGACCCTCTGGTAAACGTTTACATAACGAAGTGGAAAGATCCACCATCAATGGGGAAATCCACTATTTCTGTGGGCCATTTTCGTCGCAAAGTGTCACAAATTACTACAGTTATGGCCATGGCTATTAGTTATAACTGGTTATTTCTATGGGATTTTCTACATTCTATAAATGGGGGTAAATTGTTAGTACTTATAACTGGTATTTCTGGCCATAACTGTAGAGGCTACCCTTTTTCTGGACGAAAGCTGGCTGTATCAATTCACCAAGCCGCAGTGAGTTGATCCGTGCAGCTGCCCGCTTTGACCCATACCCATGACGGATCCATGGTGCTGCTATATATTTGTAGCATTTACCATGAATATAACCCAAATGTTAGCATATATACCAGCACCATGGATCCTATGGGATATGGTTCATCAGCCATATCACTAACAATCACATCGTAACCTTAGCGACTTTGGCCAAGTTTTTGAATCTACAAGCGTCTGACATCGAAATCGTTGTCTCCTGTTGTCACCTTCTTTGACCCGTCGTGCGGTCTGGAATGCAGCGCTAGAAAGCGCGCGGTCAACCATTGTGAAGTCGCGAACATCCTTGCTTTGCCTCTTGTCCTCTTCTTTCGCTTCGCCTTCCCACCAGTACGATACCGTTATTCGGAAGCTTTGATCCATTTCTTGCAAGGTGTCTTTTTCCCCCAGATGTATTTTTTTTCTGAAAATAGGCTACCCAAAAATGGATGGTTACAGGAATCATGATTTTCACCAGTAAATCATATAAAAACTATCATGAAAAAATGGGGAATCCACATTCTCACAAACCAATGGGTCCAGCAACGGTACAGTAGTGGTACAGTAATGCTAACCATCAATCATTTAGTTGGATGTACTATGCAAACATATGATGGATGGAAGAAATCCTGCATCACCTTGGTTGGTTGAAAGCCTATAAATAGTAGGATTAAACCACCTATTAACTGGTGCAGTATTTCTTCCATCCACCGTATCTTCCCATTCTCAGACACAGCCATATCTTTTTCCGGGCCAATGTGCCATGTTCACCTTAATAAGTACTGTCGCGCCGGCGGTTTGCAAATTGGACAATACTTCCTGCCACAAAAGATAGCCCTATCCCATGATCCCATCCCATTGAACTGCTTGGCTAACAAGTTGATAAGTGACATTAATCTTTCATCAGCCAGGTAGCATAACACTCCTTGCAACATAATCAACTAAGTACTGGTTGGTGGTTTCAATGCCTCTGAAAAATATGAAAGTCAGTTGGGAAAATTATTCCCAATATAGGGATGAAATAAAAACCATCCAAACCACCAACCAGAGTAAGTCAAGAAGTGTATTCACATGAGAGGGCCTCAGTGCAAGCCACCAACCGAGGAGGTCAGGGAATAACCATGTGCGTCTCGAGGTGTAGATGTGGCAACCAATGGCGTTGCAGGCCGATAAATCGCCAATTCAATAAGCCAATTATGTTTGCAGTGGCTCCCAGACCCCTTAGCGCGATAGGATTGGGTCTTTCCACTAGACATCGACCCAGAACTACAAATGGACAGAAGTAGCCCAGTCTGGGAAACCAACATCAGACATTAAATAATATGTATATCTGTATATATATACATACAGTATGTATATATATATACAGTATATATATAATTACATATATATATATGTATGTAAAATGTGGAACTGACCATCAATTATCAGGTCATGTTAAGCCGTGCGCAAAAAATGTTAATAAACCGAAGGTTTATAGGGATATGAAGCCATGGCCAAACTATGCAGCTAGGCCTGGTTGATATCAGAGAATCCAATAACCCTACAGGATGGCCCCCCCCAGTGATGTTTGTTGGTTTATAAACCATGAAATAACCACCATGATACTATAGTTATATCTACCATAAACCATAGTTAAGCCACTTACAAGGCGACTTAGCTATCTTGGGGGCCCCATCCTGTATCTCTAAAGGGTTTTTTCACTCACCATGGGGTTCCTAAAAAAACTTCCGAAGTTGGCTCTCACTTTTTTCACCAGGATATCAAAATCTTGGGAATATCACAAAAAACATGACATGGAGCTTGTCTGAGGGGTAGCCCCAGTTCTCATCCATTTCAATATGATGTTCCATGATTCATGAACCATCCAGCGAGCTTGGGGTACCACGGTACCACATGATTTTGGATGGAAACCTCCATCTGATTACCCTCTCGTGATTTGACACTTCGATTTCCATTTGAGGAAACCTCTCCAGGACCCCATCCGCCTGCGAGTCCAGTTGAAGAGTCTTGCTGAATTGTCCCAAGGTCACCGAGTAGGACAGGTTCTGTGCACCGGGCACCGGTTGGAACCCTAAACAGGGCTACGGGAATGGGCCATTCCTTAAACAAACATAGATCAAAAATAAATAGACGGCTTAGACTCATAGACCCTAAATCATCAAATTGATTCATATGTAGAAGTAGAAGTGAGTAATTATTTAATTTTGTTTAATTGTTGTACGCAATAGAGATGCACCTGAGCATCCAGCAGGATACGCAAGTTACGCTTTGTTTGTTACCGTCTTCCCCGAAAGAAACCGCCTGCTCTTTGGATCTGTTTGCTTGATTCCATGGTTTCTTATGGCAAAGAGAAATAAACCATAAGAATCAGAATCCATAAGATACCCTCTGGTAAACTAACATAACTATGGAAAATCACCATGTTTAATGGGAAAACTCACTATAAATGGCCATATTCAATAGCTATGTTAAATTACCAGAGGTTTTGCCGCAGACAGAAGCGGCCGGCTGGATCTTGAAGCCAAGCCAGCAAGGGATTCCACAGGATTCCCCCTGGGAAACTCATCATCGAAAACGCCATTGTTTGTGTTCGTGTAGTTCAAATGGACAGCGATGAGTGGCGAGAAGGGTAAATTCAGAACAAGAAAAGCCACCGTTTGTAGATCATGTCTATGAGGAAACCATGTGCTTTCTGTGTTTTTCCTTCATTATTATTTTTTATCTTTATATTAATTTACAGGAGGAAGCAGTCGAATATAGTCATATATAGTCTAATCATCTTTTCAGGAGGCTTCACCTTGACAACCTTTGGATGACCCAAATCAATCCATAAAGCTAACCCCACCAGAACGCATTTCATCCTCGTTGGAGACCACAAGACACGTCAACAACTGTTAGGAATCCTTTCAGAACAGAAAACGAATCGTCACCGACGCCCCAGTTGAACCACAGGGTCTCCCACATCGCACCTGAAGGCATGGCTTTTCAACACATGTGTTGGAGTCCATGGAAAGTGTGCCCGCATCGCAGGACAAGACCTCAGGGATTTTGCCCAGACATCGGGGATGGAAAGTAAGTCTCAAGATGGAAAAACAACATCACTATCTTTAGTAGGATTTTGTCGTTGTCCTTTTTGGTGGCCAAAAAAAACAATCTATGGCCATTTAAGAACATCTTATGACATTCAAATATGGAATAATATGTATATATATAGTATATTATACATCCTGAAGTAGATCAAACATTGTATATATATAATATTATATAATATTATTTGATATTATTTGTATATTCTTGTCATGTTCATGAAACGACTTAAAATCATTCTTCTTTCTGCTTGAAGCCACCCATTCTCCACATCCGAGGGGCGATGTTACCTTCGAAGCCCTGATGAGCGATGGCGCAACCTAAGACTCTGATCAAGACATTGGGAGTTCTCCGAAAAAAATGTGATTTCACCAACGAAAATTGGGATCTAACGAACAAACAATGGGATTTTACCAATGAAAATGATGATCTAACTGAGAACAATTGGGATTTAACTATGATTGAACTATCTAAAATGGGGACGGGATGATGTCAATGGGTTGGCTTCAGGGAAAATCTTCACCGGAAACAATGGTTTTTACCCAACTATAGGGATTTTGGCTTCGACCAAGTCTGGGAATTGGGAATGGGCCAAGATCGGCGTGTTTGTATTTGTTTATATATATATAGCTATTTATTAAAAAATAAAAACATAACAACAATGTTTTTCAGTGCAGAAACCAGCTCCCATACCCATTTAGAGTTTCTATCCGCATCCACTTGGAAACTGGCGCACTATTTAGGGGTACATACCCAATTACAGGTTCTATGAGGACATAAACCCGCTCTAAACGCACTCTAAACCCATCAAACCTTTACATATCCAATCTAATCAATAAATGTCTATAAGCCAATTCTGGTTTTCTGGTTTTCTACCACATATCATACCATCTGGTTATTTAACATAGCCATGGAAAATAACCCATTTATAGATGGTTTACCTATTAAACATTGTGATTTTCCATGGCCATGTTAAATAACCAGATGGTAATCCATAAGATAATTTCATCCTTTATCCACTTTCTCCATGGCTTGGTCCCCCTGGGCCCTGGGCCCCCCTGGGCCACCCTGGGCTTCCCCCGCTTTCAGTGCCCGTGGCGCCGTGAGCGATCACCGCCGTGCTGCTGACGCTGAAGCTTTCGCTGTCCACGCCCAACACCAGGGAGGTGGTGGTGCCAAGCACACCTGGCGATGATGCAATGGGGTTAAGAGATGCTAAGAGATGGGATATCAATAAATGGTGTATATATATATATACAGCAAATATAGTGTATATTGCATGAACAACATTTACAACATATACAGCAGATACAGCATAGCATACAGTATACATGTAAATATGTGCAAATATAATCATCAACCAACCGGGGTTTCGAACACTGCTCAAATGATGCAATGGGGTAAATCAATGGGATACACTTAGGGTCTAACGGGATTGTTACAACAACGTGATGGTAAATTGCGATTCAATCCACAAAAAGGTGATGTAAGCGGTTTGAACACTACCTGGGCATCCAACCAACAGATTAATGGGATGTCTGCAAGAAAAAGGGAAAAATCATGGATGATTTATGATGGGTATGTGGGCTGAATTACCTAGGCAAATCTAGACAACAAACATGGATTTATGGTGGATATACCATCCGGTAAACAGCCGTAGATAATTTTGTAGATGATGTTCCCAGATATAAATCTCCATATAGGGCATTTTCCAGCTAGTCACATTTGATTTATAGGGGATATATCTGAATTTGGATTGGGTTATAAACCAACTCAGGACAGCGAGCTCTTCCTGCTGATGCGACCAATGGGAAAGTTTGATCAAGAAAACTCTGGATGGATGCTTGGGATATCTAAGGATATGTTGATGTGTGTGTATATATATATATGCATATATAATCACATATATATATAATATGCATAATCTATGCATATACACATATATACATACATAGCATACACATACGCACATTTTTGGGATATGATGAGCTACCTACCTACAAAATGATCAAACCAGCAGGATTTGCTTGACGAAAACATGGATAATTTGGGATTCAAGAAAACCCTCAAGGTGAACTATGTGTAGCAACTAATATGAAAGTAATGGTGATCTAACAATATCAGAACATCCATATTCATCAATATTATTAGATCACCATTACTTTCATATTAGTTGATCAACATGTTTTCAAACAAATCAGAACATGTTACCAGATGCGAAAGGATTGAGTTTTGATCCACAGAATGTTGACAGAAAAACCACCTATTATCACAGCACCTTAAATGATGTTCAATGGTGATTTTTCTGACTTATATTGGTGGCTTTACCATGTTTTACACCAACTCAAATTGCTGGGCTATACTATGATGTTCACCACGTTTCACGATGTTCACCATGTACAATTGTGTGGATGAGTTTTAGCAAACAGTGGGATGATCCAGCAATGATACACCATGGGTGATTTTTTGTGGGAAATAAATTCCTGCAAGAATAAACAGCTGAATCAACAGAGAATGGGGCCCCCCAGTTATAAGTTTATAAACCGTTATAACCCCCATTAACTATAGTTATATCTACCATAAACCATAGATTTCAGCCACTTACAAGACAACTGAACGCTATCTTTGGGGCCCCATCCTGCAAAGAATGTAGAGTTTCAGCATGAAGAACCCCTACAAACATCTTGCACACAACACTTGAACATGAATGACATGTCTGTTTCCCGGAAGTTCCCAGAACGCAAGTCCAACTGTTCAAATCGCTGAAAGTATCTGTGCAACGAGGATGACCTCGTTAAAAACCCACGAAGCACACTACTCGTGAATCTCAGACATCTGAAAGGTTGTGAGGGCGTTGCTCGGACATCACTTTTCAAAAACAAATCTAGTATAACTGTCGTGCTTTACCCTATATAGATACCTGGTAAACGTTTACATAGCTATTGAAAATGGCCCAGTCGAAGAAGTTGATTTACCTATTAATAGCATGGTGATTTTCCATGGTTTTCCATAGAAATAGTTGATTTACCTAGTCGAAAATAGCATGGTGGATCTTTCCAGTTCGTTCTCTGTACAGTAAACGTTTACCAGAGGCTACATGATAGGATTGGTCATCCCTCTGCCAAACTTCAACCGTTTGTTCCGCCAGGAGACATGGGGAGAGGCATGCGGAATAGTCAGGGATCGCAGATCCCTTGATGCAGGTGACCTCCGAATCAGCCGCAAAAAAGTGAACTTCCGCAGTCTGTTTAAAAACAGGGGGTGGGGCAAATATACTATATATATATATATCATATATATATCATATATATATATCATATATATATATATATGTATATATATATATATATATATATATATATGTATGTATATATACATATGTATATATATATATATGTGTTCTTTATCTATTCCTATTTGTGATATTATCATATCTATATACAATACTGATCTCACAACAGTCATAGAAAAGTAAAAAAAAACGCACGCGCACACACACTAGTTTATTTTTGTTCCCTATCAGCATGCACAATGAAGCAGCCCAGTTCATAAACAAAGTATATAATGTTTGTGCAAAACCAGCCATAGAAAGTGTACTGGAGTCCGGAGCCCTATTTGATGAGACTCCCAGTGGTGCATTTGAGGATGCGCCTTGCATTTGGTGCGCCGGCAAGGATACGTCCTTAAATAGAAGACTCCAATAGTGATTCAATAGCTGACCTGGTGTGATGTTTTGTGTGCAGCAAATAAACAGTCGTCATTCCACGCTATCACAACATTGTTGGATAAAGACGTGTCTTGTTTATCCCAACTGTTTACAGTCATGGTTATGTTTGTTACCCTCTGTTAAACGTTTACATAGCTATTGAAAGTGACCATAGAAATAGTGAGTTTTCCCATTAATAGCATGGTGGATCTTTCCATAGTTTTCTATAAACGTTTACCGGAGTGTAAATCATCTATAAATGACCCATTGATAGGTAAGTCATCATGGAAAATCCGCATTAAATCATCTATAAATAACACATTTTCCATAGCCATGTGAATACACACCTGTCAACGTTAGACACTGGCCTGGAACTAACCCTTCGTTAAGAACGTGGGCACCCATGGGTCCATGAGCTCGAACGTAGTGCTCTAGTCATTTCGGGCAAAAACATTGGTTAATGTGATATAGTAGCGGATATAATGGTAATATTGCTCAATAATGATTGTATAATAATAGTAGGGGGTATATAATGGTGAATATTATCTGGTTGGTGGTTGAGCCCTACCCCTCTGAAAAATGATGGAGTTCGTCAGTTGGGATGAAATGAAATTCCCAATATGATGGGAAAAATAAAAGCCATGTTCCAAACCACCAAGCAGTTATATTAATGAGATTTATGGAGATTCCAAAAATGATACCCTGCGGTAATCCCTGGCAATGGAAACTCTATTTAGATGTCTCTTCTGATCTTCCCAACAGATTTTCCAGTATCTTGCTTAATCCAAACAATGGTTATAGCTGGTTGGTGGTGTCAATTTTTTTTCAATGTCGTCCCAAAAAGTTTTGAACAAAAAACATTTACCCTCTGGAAATTCAACATAACTATAGAAAATCACAATTTTTGATGGGAAAATCAACTATAAATTGGGCCATTTTCAATAGCAAACTGTTAGTCATTACCAGGTAAACCAACATAACTATGGAATATCACAATTTTTAATGGGAAAACCATTTTCAATAGCAAACTGTTAGTCATTACCAGGTAAACCAACATAACTATGGAAAATCATAATTTTTAATGGGAAAATCAACTATAAATTGGCCATTTTCAATAGCAAACTGTTAGTCATTAC
>Ga0126342_10008402_pt1 | contig 18497 bp, 16 predicted proteins | sample Cyp1metagenome_FD_92528 | JGI IMG/M metagenome (GOLD analysis project Ga0126342, IMG submission 92528) | Coral microbial communities from Lord Howe Island, Old Settlement Bay, Australia - Cyphastrea 1 metagenome | ecosystem: Host-associated > Invertebrates > Cnidaria > Coral ...
ATTCTGTCGGTGACTGTATGTCCATCGATTCGCAATTTGAATGCATTTTAAGGGGGAATATTGAATTATAGAAAATATGTGTCTAAAGATCTGGTATATGCCCCTAAGTCTTCCATTGATATATATAATATCATGTGATGTTCGCAATTTGAATGCATTTTAAGGGGGAATATTGAATTATAGAAAATATGTGTCTAAAGATCTGGTATATGCCCCTAAGTCTTCCATTGATACTACATACTTGCATTTGCATACATACTTCCATAACCCCCAAAAAAAGGGGTTTGAATTGTGGATCCATGACATGTCCAACAGGTGGAGCCCCAAACATTAATTATGGAAAAAGTAATTATGGAAAAAATAATTATGGAAAAAAATAATTATGGAAAAACCGGTCAATCTGCCCTAGCCCCCTGATTTTACAGGAAAAATCAATTATGGAAATAATATGAAATAATGGCCACCTCCAAGAATTATGGAAAAACAAAAGGTTCGGATCACTTCCGGGATATTTTGAACCCTTATGGGGAAAAACCTAATTATGGAAAAATCGGACGCAGGCGCCGCCTGTCTAAGTTGAACGTTTTTTTTTTCATAATTCTGTCGGTGACCATATTCCATTAATGTCTAACACATATTCCATTAATGTCTATTCACCATATTACTAACATCAACTATCCGCATTCTATTCCCATTCGGTTTTCACTTTTCTATCTTTTTGGGGTGACTATAGTTGCGGGACACCCCATTTCCATTTGTAAGTAAGCGGGCTTATGAACCCCAATAACTATATACTTATAACATGTTATAACTATCATAAAGCAAATTTATTGGAGTTTTGTCAACCAACTTAGCAAATGTTTTGGGGGCCCCATTTTGCATTGGGTACTATAATTCCCTACATTTTGTGCAATACAATCCTATATATCAAAATTGATCAACCATCATTTATATGCGTTTATCAGTTATAACCCCCCATGAAATCCCATGAAGTAGTTCGATATATTCCCTTTTTGATCCATATCATAGCCAAAGTATAACCATAGTTAACCATAATGTAACCATAGGTAGTATAACCATAATATAACCATAGTATAACCATAGTATAACCATAGTATAACCATAGTATAACCATAGTATAACCATAGTATAACCAAAGTTAACCATAATGTAACCATAATGTAACCATAATGTAACCATAATGTAACCATAATGTAACCATAATGTAACCATAGGTAACCATAGTATAACCATAGTATAACCATAGCTAACCATAATGTAACCATAGGTACTGATTGTATGAGCATAGTATAACCATAGTTAACCATAATGTAACTATAGGTAATGATAGTATGAGCATAGTATAACCATAGTTAACCACAATGTAATTATAATGTAACCATAATATAACCATAGTTATTGCATGACCACCGGTTGGTTTTTGCGCTTCCAGTGGTTCTAGGGAGCGCCTTTAATCGATCACCCGTGATGGTTTCAAACTCGCAGAGCTCATCTGCCACGCGGTCCAGGCAGGCGCGATTCCTGAGCGACGAGTACTGACTGCGGGCCGATGGATGAAACCATGAAACAGTTTGACACTTTCGGTGTTTTCCCAAAATAGGAAAACCGCCAAATCATCCAGCTATTGGAGGAAACCTCCATAATATGAAAATATGGGGATATCACTGATAAATATTGTTTTAATACTTGGATAACTGGTTGGTGGTTTCAACCCCTCTGAAAACTATTATTCAGTTGGGATTATTATTTCCAATATATGGAAAATAACACATGTTCCAAACCACCAGCCAGATAAACATTGATAAAGGATGTTTGAAGAATGATTATATGGGATTGAAATAAGATTACCCAATTATAATCTAGATACATTCTAGATAATGACACTGGCTTGGTCAGTGATTGATAACCATGGGACGCAAGTACTACCCATGATTGAGACTTCTGCTCATTACCCTCTGGTAAACGTTTACATAACTATGGAAAATCATAATTGTTCATGGGTAAATCAACGAACTAAAGGGGCCATGGCTTCAATAGCTATGTAACAAATTACCAGAGGGTAATGGAATTTAATGGAAATTCATGAGATTTTATGGGACTTTATGGTTTTTGTTAGTTGACTTAAACCAGAGGTTTCATAAAATCAATTCTGCTCATTAAATCTTGTTTGTTGGTTGAAATCTCATGTTTGATGAAGTCATCTTGGTAAAAATCTTAAATGGTGATTTTCCCAGTAATCATGGAGATTTTGATGGTAAACTTATCATTTTACTGGTTAAAATCCCATGTTTGATGAAGTCATCCCAAAGATGTTGGAGATGGATCAAGATATCGAATCCTGAAGACCCCCTTTTTTCTACACTCAAAGCCCTGTAAACCAGTCATGTTTATGGTCCTGGTCATGGGGTTATCATTCCATCTTAATGGGCTGTCATGGGCTATAACTGACTGATAAAATAGTATAAAACGGGCCATAGCTGTATGGTCCTATGTACAGAAAACCCTCTTTCTGATAGATGCTTTCTGACGGATGTCCCGATCCCCCACAGGCATCCCACAGGCTGCATGTCGCACAAGACCATAAAAGAAACCATGGTTCTTAATCCATAAGGCCATTCGAAATCCTTTTTAATGCGTCCCAAAAAAAGATCCCTACAATGTGGGGCCAAGTTATAAGCTGGTTTAAAAACCCAAGAACTACAATTGTAAGATGTTATAAGTATCGTAAACCATAGTGGAGTTACTGCAACCAATGTTGCTATCATTTTGCGGGCACCCGGGCACCACTTTGTATTGGGTACTAAAATTAACTATAATCATTCATCAACCATCATTTATCAGTTCGAAACACAATTAAATCCCATTAAGTAGTTCGATAGGTCCCCTAGAAACCATTTCTTTTGGAGTTTTCTCAACCAACATCCCGCATTCCCCGAATCAACGGTCCGTCGTCAACGTCGCTTCTTTTTTTCTAAAACCACGACGTTCCACTGGCTATGCCAAGCATCTTCATCAGGATCGTAAGGGCGTTCCTGGGACAAAAATCGCATGACGTCATGTAGCCATCCAATCATCAATTACCATCTGGTCATTTAACATAGCCATGGAAAATCCCTTATAAATGGAGGTTTTAATGGGAACATCATCTATAAATGGGCTATTTCCCATGGCTATGTTAAATACCCAGAGGGTACCAATTATAGAGGTAAAATGACCCTTTGGAATTTATATGCCCAATGAAAATACGGGGAAGAGAAATCATCGAACATGTGGATTTGAAACATAGTGTAACCATCAAAGGTGTGGATTTTAACATAGTTTCGCCATCATGGATTTCAATGGCGACTCTAGGGAAACCATATGAAACTATCAACATTGCCAATCTTAGATAGCCTGCAAACAATTAAATTCTTTGCTGGTTAGTGGATATTCCCGTTGATACCAAAGGACTAAAGGATTAAAGTGCCCATCTAAGACTGACCTAGTCAAACACATGTTTTTTAATGACAACGATAGTTAGCTGGTTACTGTAACCAATGAAACCACCTTAACTATGGTTTCGCATATGACCCCAATAAAAGCTTCAACAGCGTTTCACCAACTAAAAAAGGTGGAAACTAATTCAGAATTGTGTAGCAACATGTAGCAACAATTGTGTAGCAAAAATACAGAGTACCCTCTGGTAAACTAACATAGCGATGGAAAATCACCATTTTTAATAGGTATATCAACTATAAATGGCAATTTTCAATAGCTACGTAACAAATTACCAGAGAGTAACGTACAGATGTTCGTCCGTTGTCAGGTTAGAGTACTGGAGGTTACTGAACAAAAATGGGAGTTTTCCGAACGAATGTTTTTTTTTTACTCCACATCATCCCGTTGTATCAGTTTAGTGTGGGTAAAACAATTTCATGTCTACCATCCCCCAGAAAAATTACAGCAATTTTTTTTGGGTGGTATAAGTGACTACCATTCCCAGGAAAATGGGTTGTAAAAATCACATTGTTTTAGCCACATTATTGAAACAACCATGGCGGGGGATTTTTTCCACTTGGGAAAGCCCCATCTCCTGGGCCATCTGCACCTTTTCCACCGTTTAATTCCGTTGGACTCAGCTTGTGCCACGGCTACCAACAACGAAGTTATTGGAAACTGGTCATTTTATTCAAAAAATGAGACAACACAATTCTATTTTCTGAAAAATAAATCCGAAAACAAATCATTGAAAAGTCCTATTGGGTGTCAATGGGTGTCACGATTCCGACAACAAACAGCCAATCTGTTCCAAATGATTTTGGGACTAGCGAGCACGGCCACGATTTGCCATAAGTGGGCTGCAAAGAGAGCAACACCTTATAGTACCCCCACCGAAAAAAAAGAAACTGGTTGGTGGTTTCAAGCCATCTGAAAAATATGAAAGTCAGTTGTTCACCTTATACCCAATATATGGAAACATAAAACATGTTTGAAACCACCAACCAGGAAAAAGTAAAATCATCCCACTAAGAAATGATCAATTCATTTGTGCGGGGGTGCTATAATTTTCCAATATGTTTGGAAGTTCCAACCCCATTTACAGTACTTTTTGATATTTTTTTGATGGGTACAACGGTAAAACGTGGTTGTTCCAATATTGTAACACAACATGTCATATCCCATTTCAAAAGGAATATTGCCATGATTTTTACCAGACAAGTAATTAAGCCTAGTCCAAGTAGCTTTAGGAAATAGGCTACCCACCGTAGCATTTTGGGATCATCTCAGAGTAAATCATTCATTTCCGGAACCGAAATTTTCATTGGAATCCTCTCCTCAACCCCCAATGGCCATATGCCATACATTTGAGCCATTTATGGGGTATCGGGGTTGAGGATATGATACATGCTCCATATTTACCTACATGTATAGTATTCCATATTTATCAATGTAAAATATTTATCATGTATAGTATATTTACCTACAAAACTGAATCATTTATGGGGTAAATGATGGTACATATTCCATACATGGAGCATATGGGATATGGATGGATATGGTATTGTTGATCAATGTTGATCATATCTCCATCAAAAAATGATAGCATGATTCACCCACATTTTTTCTCACTTTTTCATGGCAAAGTGGCATTGTTTTTCACTGAGTATTGCTGATACACAGTTGAATTAGATCTCATTTTGTCCCCATCGTATCCTCATCAATTATATTATATCCCTAAGAACTTGTCGGTTGTCCCAATCTATAGATCAATCTCAACCATCTATCCAATCGTTGACCTAACCCAACTCACCGATTTAGGGGTATTCATTCTAGATTCTATACTGGTTGGTGGTATACCTACTCCTCTGAAAAATATTACGAATCGTCAGTTGGGATGATGAAATTCCCAACTGAATGGAAAGTCATAAAGTTCATGTTCCGAACCACCAACCAGTATAGTCTATTTGTTCGTTCCTCATTTTCCGACTTCCTGTATGAAACGCATTAGATTCCCTGTGGGCCCGGATCCAGCAACCCCTGCCCACCGGTAACGCGCCAAGCATCAGATAGCACTCATCCGAGATGCTCTTAATCGCCTCGTCGATCTTCTTGCTCAGGTCCTGAACAAAAAAGAGGCGCGCAACGCTGGGGAAACGATGAATGCCAAGGATGGAGCATGAAATGCACTACCCGACCCTCCAAGCTGCACTCTGCGCAGCATGCCTGCGCTGGGTCCCGATTATCGGCTCGATTTTTTCTTGTGTGTCCCTAACCCAGGCCAAGCACCCCACAAGGGTGCAAATAATCATCCATTTATCAAGTAAGCAAGCAACACGCCTCAATCCCAAATCAAATAAGTTTAATCCCAAATCACATCTAATACTTTTTATGCTCCTCCCCACGAAAACCACGGCCCAAATTTCTCCGGAAAAAGGCCTTCAAAATTCCCACCAAGAATATGCTAAACAATAATACTGAAAATATCAATAAAAGTAACACTATGTATGTTTTGAATGGTGAATATATAATTATATATATATATATATATTATAATTATATACATATATGAGTAACATAGAGTTATACGAACTCACAAAGTTAGATAGACCGTATAGACCTGTAAATTCCCACTGACACGGGCACAGATTGCTTTTCTAATTTTTCTATATCTGTGGTCACAATGATGATGTAATAGTGATATCATGGGGAAATCATATGCTATCCAGGGAAACGATTGTGATTCTTCACGCGGGCGAGTGATTTATTAACCCGCTGTAGCCAGGCTTCTTTTGCAGGAAGTCGATCCCTCAAGTCATATGGCATTCTGCTTGCTCGTTGAGCCCTACCCCTCTGAAAAATGATGGACGAATCGTCACTTGGGATGATGAAATTCCCAACTGAATGGAAAGTCACAAAATTCATGTTCCAAACCACCAACTAGATATTTCACCATTAACCATTAACCCTATTTAAATCCATGAACCAGCCATTAAAAACCATTAACCATCGATTATAACTTCGAACCCCCCTCCTTTGCCCCCTATCCAAACTAGGTTATTTAGCTGGGAAGATCATCTGCTGACTCATCTGCGCCATTTTTTGCTGGCCAAAGACTACCAGGCTACCGGAACCAGAAAATCGGATGCCCCAAAATCCCATGATCATACCCATATGCTCCATGGTGCTGGAATATGAATCCCATCATTTACCCCATTTTTATGGCCCAGTTTTGTAGGTAAATAATGGTAAATATACTATACATGGAGCATATGGGATATTCCAATGAAAATTGCTGCAATCAAAGCTGAAATCAAGGAATATGAATGGATGCCCGGATGCCCCATGATGAAAAAGGGAGATTTTTTTCCATTGCCAGCTTTACCCTCTGGTAATTTAACATAACTATAGAAAATCACCATAGAAATAGTGAATTTTCCCATGAAAAATTGTGATTTTCCATAGCTTTTTGTATGTTTACCAGAGGGTAATTTCCAATCATACTTTCAGAATCACCCCCAAGATCTGGGAATCAAAGCTGGCAATGTGAAAATTTCCCCCATCGTCGATGATTTTTCGTATATTCAGCATTCCGAAATGAGCTTAAACAGTTCAAGTTGGACAATTCGAAAAATGGGGCGGAAATCCAAAATAAGATTAGGATAGGTTAGAACATGGGATGTCTAAGATTTCCATTGATGGGATGTCTAAGATTTCCACAACAGTCCCCATTGATGGGATGTCTAAGATTAGGACTAGGAGGATGGGATTCCAAAATAACCATCATTTCCCCAAAAACAAAATAATCATCTGGTAAACTACATCCCCAAATACAGTTATATCAACTTATATCATATCGTAGTACCTATAACCCACATGACCATAATTTCCCAATTACAATATAGCTGGCATGTACTAAGCTTATTACTAACATTAAGTGGGGCCCCCTAGTTATAAGTTGGTTTATAAGCCCCAGAAACTAGTTCGTTATTTGCGTACCATAAACCATAGTTATTGGAGCTATAAACCAACTTAGCTATCGAACGGGGGCCCCACTTTGTAACATTAAGTGGGATGCAAATCCCAAGATCATCCTCTTTCTTCGAAGAATGTTTCCGTCAATCAACTTGGATTCGTCATGGTGGATTTGCCGGTAAAATCAGCGAAAAATCACCTGCAAAAAAACACAAAAAACAGACCTATTATATAAATCCACTTAGGGGATTTACCCTCTGGTTATTTAACATAGCTATAGAAAATATGGCCCATAGAAATACTTGATTTACCGAACTAAAAGATGGTGATTTTCCATAGTTTTTGTATGTTTACCAGGGGATTTAGATGGATTTACATGGTAAAATAAGTGTCCACAATAATCCATGGCTAATAATCCATCTAGAATAATCCATGTCCACAATAATCATGGCTAATATTCCATAATAATCCATGGCCATTGTCCACCTAAACATACCTACAATGTGGGCCCCCCTAGTCATGAGTTGGTGTATAAGCACCAGAAACGAGTTATAAGTACCATAAACCGTAGTTATTGGAGTTATAAACCAACTTAGCTATCTAGGGGGCCCCACTTTGTATTAGCCACAATCATGTGGCTAAAACAATGCCATGTTTCCCATCCCCCAAGTCATCACCCATTTTTGGGATTATTTTACACCATCCCCAAATGGGCAAACATAACGTTGCTTTACCCGCAATACATCCTCTTTCTAGGGGATTTAGATGGATTTACATAGTTAAAAAAATGGGAAATTCGGGGATTTAGATGGATTTACATGGTTAAAAAATTGGATATTCAGGGATTTAGATGGATTCTTAGCCACTTTATACATCTTTCCAAGAACGTCTCCGTGCACTTCCTGTCCTCGGAATAATTGGGCCCCATAAAGCCTCCATCGTCGATGGCGATGGAGCCCACCTGCGCTCGGTTCCAAAGCGTGCCGAAAGCGAGAGGGAGATTCATCTTGATTGATAAACATCATGGTAATTTAATGGGAAAACCATGGGAAACCATGGGAAAACCATGGCAAAATGGTGATTTATATGGAAAATCACCATCTTTAATAGGTAAATCAACTATTTCTATGGGCCATTTTCAATAGCGAACTGTTAGATTACCGGAGGGTAAACATCATGGTAACTACATGTAAAAAAAACCTATTTCTCCCGCACTTTCGCAGGGTTGCATGGGAATTTTACCGTAAACTATAGGGGCGTCATGGGAAATAGAGCTGTTTCATGTTGAAATTTCACGTGAAAGAGGAGGGCTTGCGCGTGAATCCATAGAACCAATACCCATGGATGTTGGTTTGTATAGATGGAAACCGCGGAAAAGTTGCCCGACGGAAAAAGCTGCTTGGTGGTTTTTTAACTACAAATATCCTGGGAATCACCATGTTTGCTATGGAAACAACCATGTTTCATGGGTAAATCACCTATTTCGACTGGTCCATTTTCTATAGCGAACTGTTAGTTTACCAGAGGGTAATCACTATTAATGACCATTAATTAACTATTAATCAATTAATCACTATTAATGACCATCTGGTTGGTGGTATAACTACTCCTCTGAAAAATATGACTTCGTCAGTTGGGATTATGAAATTCCCAACTGGGTGAACAAATAAAATTGATGTTCCAAACCACCAACCAGATAGGGGTTGCTTTCCCTTCAACCAATTCTGGATCGGCTACAACCACAATTCACAAGATGTGTGAAATCATAGCAGCCCAATTTGAAGTTGTGCTAGTTGTATCCCTTTATAAGACAAAGCTGGGCATCCGAAAAAAACCTATTTTCATAGATTTTCGCACGTTATTCTGGTGCACACCCCGAAAAACCCTGTGATGTTTCAACAGACTCAGAATCCGGCGATATTTAGATCCAACCATCCCTTTCAAGTTAACCTCCAAAATCTAGACCTCCTTTTTGAAGCGTAGTCATTGAAATTTAATTCATCAACTTAGCTATTTATGGGGCCCCACCTTGTTCTATATTTCTACATATAATCACATAATATCATTCAATCTGATTCAAGGCATGTCGAAACGGCCGTGACATTCAAGGCGTATTGCAGGGCTTTTCATTCAAAATTCCACCTAGGTTTCACAGCAACATTTTTTGCTAGTTCAGCATATCTACCATAAAACCTAGTCTGGTTGGTGGTATACCTACCATCTTGAAAAATATGACTTCGTCAGTTGGGATGATGACATTCCCAATATGATGGAAAAATAAAATTGATGTTCCAAATCACCAATCAGTAGTGACATATCTTATCTAAATTAGACTTAGTAACTTAGGTAGTTTTTTAACGAACTTAGCCACCAAACTGCGGACTACCTGGTAATGCCCGAATTGTTTGATTTGTAGATCCTGACATGGTTCCCTGTTCTTGTTGGTACTACCGTAATACACAAATCTGGTAGGTTCTCATCAACTATCCCAAGTGATCATCACAGACTGTAACCATCAGATTATCAGATTTGAATACGATTGAATCCCCTTGAATACACCATGTTTGCTGGTAAAAATGCATACTCTTCCTTGGCCAGTCATTTTTATATCTGGTTGGTGGTTGACCTACCCCTCTGAAAAATATGAAAGTCAGTTGGGATGATTATTCCCAATATATGGAAAAAAAAATGTTCCAAACCACCAACCAGATATGGTTGTAAGTGTTATAACTGGGCTTGTCATTCCACAAATCGGGTACTCCCGTCCGATTCGACCAACTGTCGAACGGCCTCGGACATGCCAAACTGCGTCACCATGGAACGTGCCATTCGCTCTACCTGCGGTGACAAGTCGGGTCCCTATATTTTAGATGGTGGTTTGTGGGCAAAATAATGATACAATGGGATGTCTTATCTATAAATAGAGGACCTAAGCAACAATATGATTTATAATGGATATATGATGACAATAACTTATGAATCTTATGAATAATTAATGATAAAGCAATAATAATCCAACCATAGTTTGATGGTTCATACAACCCACTTATTAAGCAAACAACTTTATTATTGCTTTACTAACATGATAATGGGATATAACCAAAGAAGTGGACAAACACATATGGGACATGATATCTGTGGAGGGCTTAACCCACAATAATAGGATCTAAACTGGATAGATAGTGGCTTCATAGGGACAAAAACCGCATGCTATGAGACATAAAAAATGGCCATGAAGCATATGACAAAAATAATTATAATGGCCATATAATATTACTGTATATGATAACATATAATTTGATGTTGTCCTAGATGGTGGCTTACCAACCTTATATGTTTCATATGTTCTTTGGTGTTGTTTGTGAATATTTAACCAACAAAAGTTGTAACCAGGGGGACTATTCAGCGGGTGCCAGCGGGTGCTTAGATTGTTAGAGGGATGGGATTAGTGATCGATCATGAAAACTATTCATCACTATTAGTGACCATTAATCTAGTTGAATTATAATAATTCACTAACCTGAATCTTGCGGCCATTTGGAGATAATTAAGCCCGGATTTCGAAAAATCTATGGAATATCCTCTGGTAAACATACAAAAATATGGAAAATCACCAGGTTTCATAGGTAAATAAACTATAAATGGCAATTTTCTATAGCTATATTAGTTTACCAGAGGGTAATCACTATTAATGACCATGAAGTGATTATTGACTATTAATATGTATATATATATATGTCAATATAGTCACATCAAATAACCACTTATTAACCACTGATTCACTATGGATGATATAAGATGATATGATCAATATAGTTGGGATAAATATGTAAATATATATATATAATATACCCTCTGGTAAACTAACATAACTATGGGAACATCACAATTTTGAATGGGTAAATCAACTATAAATGGGCCGTTTTCTATAGCTATGTTAGTTTACCAAAGGGTAATCACTATTAATGACCATCTGGTTAGTGGTAAACCAGCCCCTCTGAAAAATATGACTTCGTCAGTTGGGATGATGAAATTCACAACTGAATGGAAAAACGAAAGCCATGTTCCAAACCACCAACCAGCCATTAATTGATTATTGACTATTAATATCTATTAATCCTTCATCTAGCGCCACATATATATATATACATATACATATATATATATATGATAAACTGGGTTGATTCATATACAAAGTGGCGACCCCCGTTCAGTAGCTAAGTTGATGGTTGTTAATATAGCATAATCAGTTCATATTCACTAATCAATGCCATCCCACATCATTCCACTGTTTATTTGTCATCCAGTAATTAACCACTGATTACCCTCCAGTAAATTAACATAGACCCTGACAGTCATCGGGGTTGGAAGACTAGTTTCCACTATAAATTGGTGATTTTCAGGGTCAACGAGTTAATTTACCAGAGGGTAACCACTGATTAACTATCCATATCTATCAATCAGTGGTTAATCTTCATTATGTAATCAGTGTGTAATGGATTCACTATACATATAACACTTAACATTTTTCTCTACCACTTATTTATCTATCAATCACCATTCAACATAGAGAAAAAACAGCAGAGGTACTCCTCCGATCACATCCAACTCCATCCCAGTCATGGATGGTAAAAATGCCATTGTTGGGCACCCACCGTGACATAGTGACCAGTAAACCTGGACATCATGGACATTCATGGGATCTACAGAGGACAAAAATGGTAACATAGTAATGTGGCTCATGTCAACCCCGGATTTTGCTAAATCATGGTCTATTAGGTTTATTAATTAGGGGGGTACTCCTCCAATAGTCATTTCATCTAATACTTAAATGGTACCCTCCCAATTACACACAGCCGTAAACGGGGTTTATTAATCCAGGGTTGACATTAATGGAATATTTCATGATATCCAATGATATTTCATTAACAATTGTTAATCATCATTAACCATTATTAACCATTATTATAATCATCATTAACCATCATCCGATCCATCAGTCCATGTCCATCCCATCCGATTCCCGGCCTGTTGCAGATCGCCACCCGCCCCAGTGGTCACCTGCCCTGAACCGAAGACCAGCTGCTCCGCTGCCCGGCCGCCCAGGGCCCCGGCGATGCGCGCCTGGAGAGTCCGAAACGTGGGACCTGGAGGTCATACAAAAGGGGAACAAATCCTATCGTTGTTAGTTGAATCATGTCAAATCATGTAAAATCCCTATGTTTGTTGGTGACATCCCTATCGTTATTTGTTATATATATATATACTTAAATCATGTAAAATCCCTACTTGGTGGCTCATCTCACTTACTAGGTTATATCCCTGGTTCTTTCTATGGGATAAGTAAGCTTAGTCCACTCAAAAAACTGGGGTGAACCTTTACCACTTACGATCCGTGGATAGTTCACCACCATGACGGATGTTCGCCATTTCCGGATGAAAACCATGACGAAAACCCTGGGGAAAAAGATGGGTACAGTAAATTGAGGATCTTCGGCATTTTCGGGTCAAGTTACATGCGAAAACCCTCGAACAATTTTTTTTTTGGGTGTTTTTTTTTGAAACATCTGATTTTTCGAGGATTTTTGGAACTTGTTCGATGATGGGGTGAGCTGATTGAGGGTTCTTTGAATAACTTTCATTTGAACGTTCAGCTTGGAATATGATGGAATATGGTTTCTTGATATGTCTTGATGTTTGGAACACGATGAGTTCCAGAAACACAGCCAACTCAAGCCTCAATTTTCCTACAATGGGGGTACCCCGAATCATCCCCAAATAGATCCATTTACACAAACATCATATTATATCATACATATACCCTCTGGTAATTTAACGTAGCTATGGAAAATGGCCATTTATAGTGAGTTTTCCCATTAAAAATGGTGATTTTCCATAGTTACGTTAGTTTACCAGAGGGTAATATACATATACATATAATTACATTATACAGTCATGTACTACACATGTCATAACCATGTTAGCTGGTTGCTAACATCCCACTTTCCCGACGGCCCCCTGGGATTGAACCATCTGTTTCCAGATCATTTTCCAATTTTCAGGTCACATACCCTCCGGTAAACATACAAAAAACTATGGAAAATCAACATTTTTAATGCGGACAACTCACTATTATTTCTATGGCAATTTTCAATAGCGGACTGTTAGTCCGTTTACCAGAGGGTAATCGAATTCTCTCAACGACGGGACGGCCTTCAGCATGGCGGCAGAGATGAGACTCTGATCCTCTCCAGGGGTGAACCACGTCAAGCCTTTCGCTTGGCCACGGGGGACCAAGGTGACCTTGTTCACCTCGAACGAAACAAAGCGCGCGGAAAATGGAGATTTCAGCAAGAATCAAGATTTGGGCAAGTTTGAACACTTTGGCCACTTCAGTGCAGTTTGAAACTTTGTAGATTAAACTGCAGTTCTAAATCCATGGTGAAATACTACTTTTTTCACCTTCAAATATGTTCATCAAGTGATGGTCAGCGCGGTTTTTCTGAAAATTTGCCCAGATCTTTGGAAAATATCCCCATGATATATCTCCAGAGTTCCCAAGCCCAGATCTTGAGAAAATATCCCCATGATATATAAATAAATATATATATCTCTCTCTCTCTCTCTCTCCAGAGTTAACAAATCGACCACTTGAATGTTGCTAAAATATGCCAAGGTGAATCCTTGTGGCAAAAAAAACGTGCTGTGGTGGATCTCTTAGAACTGGGATTAGTAGCATTCGGGATAGCCACATCACAGTGAGTAACAACAGTTAGTCGCTCATTCGAGAGCAACATATTCTGGTTGGTGGTATACCTACCCCTCTGAAAAATATGAAAGTCAATGGGAAGGAATATCCCATATATTATGGACAATAAAAAATGTTCCAAACCACCAACCAGTATTTTAGCAGTATTTTTCCACAGTAAAACCAACAAATTTACCAAAAAATGCGGAATTTTATCACTGACATCCCCATATTTTCCACCACAATTTTGTTACCCAATGAGAATTACCATCTGGTTATTTAACAGTTCGCCATAGAAAGATCCACCATTTTTAAGTTTGGTAAACCATCTATTTCTATGGGTCATCTATACCATGGCTATGTTAGTCATAACCAGAGGGTAGTACCATAAACTATGGTTTATAACTCCAATAACTATGGTTTATGGTATTTATAACTATAGTTACTGGGGCGAATCTAAACCAACAAACATCACTCAAGGGCCCCACATTGTACCATAAATCATCCATAATTTTCATTACCATCTGGTTATGACTAACAGTTCGCCATGGAAGCCATGGCCCATAGAAATAGATGGTTTACCTAGGTTTACCTATTAAAAATGGTGATGTTCGATATAAATCACCATTTTCCCATGGTTTTCCGATGGTTTACCTATTATAAATGGTGGATCTTTCCATGGCGAACTGTGAATGTCAGAACCAGATGGTAATTGTCCACCCATCTGAGCTGAGTCACTGGGTCATGGTATGGCAGCAAGGTACCCACGATCGCATGTCCGGCCTATGGCGACGTGACGTGGGGCACAACAAGTGCGCAGGTTGGTGGCTCCCTTTACTAAGTAGGTCAGTTCACCTTTTTTGTAAGTAGGGTAAGTATAGGGTCCAGTTCTATCACTTGTTTTTTGTTTGGAAAAATGGGGCAATGTCCAGTTATAACTGAAGAATCTGAGCGATTTACCAAATTGGGGAAGATTCAACAGCTGCTGGTGTTGACCAGTTTCCATAAGCCTTCAACCAAACTTGGGACTTGCCCATTAAGTGTACAAACCTAAAAGGTGGTGCCCCCGGATGTGTTTGAGGGCTTATCAACCCCATCAACGAGTTCTTTCTATATCTACCGTAAACCCAAACGTTATAATTAGCAGTCACCAAAAAAAGCTATAAAAGAAACATCTAAAAATGCCTTACACATATTCCATATTCAATCTGCAATCCGCATGAAATCCCATCACCAACAATCCGCGATTCCATTGGGGGCACCACCACCTTGAAGATCCTACCAGGTGGTGCCCACCGTTTTTCCGAGCTCAGTTGGTGCCAAAAACATCACTGGGGGGCACCACCTTGTAGGAGGTGCCTCCATGCTGCAACATCTGGATCTGAAATTTCTGGGAACACCTCCATTCCATCCACAACGGTTAAAAAAATCAGGTTCCAAAAAATAATCATACATTCGTTATTCGTCCATATATATATATAATCTCTGTTTATGTATTATATATATATGTATGCATGTGATATATATATATATGTGTGTGTGAGTGGTGTATATATATATGCATATGATATATTTATAAATATATGATATATATATATGATATAAATATATATATATATATATATATATATTCCCATCAAAATCTTCAGACACAAACCTCCGAAATCGACTTCTGGATGTTCTCCCCATGAACCCTTTCCTCACCTCGTGGTAGGCGATCAACTTCTTCGAGGCGTTGTCCTGCAAGGCCCTTCCCTCCAGGCCGGCAATCACTCGGTCCGTCGCCTCGGCCGGTGCCGTCACTTCGCCGCATGCTTTTAGGTGGTTGAAAAGATCCACCATTTTTTATGGGAAAAGCATGGGAAAACCATGGGAAAATGGTGATTTATATTGAAAATCACCATTTTTAATGGGACAATTCACTATTTCAATGGCCATTTTCAATAGCCATGTTAAATTACCAGAGGGTAAGTTAAGGCTTTATGGTAGATAGATATCTCTATCTAGGTGGATGAAGCATGTTTTTTTTTGACGAAAAATGTATGGTTCAACATGATGCACAATGATGTTTTAAATGGGAATATTTATAACGCAAGATTCAAACTTAAGAGTGAAGTAAGAGTGAAGTATAATTATGGAGTTGCACTTAGATATTGCCGGAATTTGCCACTTGTGGTTGGCATCAAATAGCCTCAATAGGGGCTTCGTCCCAGATGTAACATAACCATTACAATGGTGAACATATGGTTATATGACAAAACCCTAGCTGGTACAAAACGGAAAACCTAAAACAGCTGGTTAATGGATGGTTATTCTCCCAAATATGATAATACAGCAATCGGTTTTGAACCTATGATGGAGTGCCTGATTTTGAGACAACCCCTGTGAAGCTCCCAGATTTCAACAACTAAGAATGATGGTATTCAGAAGATTTGTGAAACAGCTCGAGAAATGTCCAAGAACAACATGAGAAACATCCAATCTATCCATGCTAAAGGGGCGTACCCTCTGGGCAACTAGCATTAATGAGAAGCAGAACCATCATGAAACTTCTACATTTTGAGAAATGTAAATTTACCATTGACTGGAGTGATTTAAATGAAACAAAAACTGGAATCCATGGCTGATATATCAACTTATTCACTAAAACTCTTAAACATTAATATTAGATGTTCATTCCATTCATTACCATGTTTACTCCCATGGCTTATACAAACTCATATTAAACTATAGCCCATAGCAATCTGGCACCGAGTTTCATCGTTGATCTCGTCCATGGTGATGGCCTGAAGCAGCCCACATAAATTGTGGTTGGTTCATACAAGGCCCCCAAGATAGCGTTCAGTTGAGATATAAGTGGCTGAACCATGGTTTATGGTAAACTGGTTGACGGTTTCAACCCCTCTGAAAAATATGAAAGTCAGTTGGGATTACCATTCCCAATATATGGAAACATAAAAACATGTTCCAAACCACCAACCAGTACATATAACTATGGTCAATGGGGATAATAAACCAAGAAACATCACTGGAGAAAACCATCCTGTAGGTTTCGCAATCCTATGGGTTATCAAAACCCCTGTGAAACCATAGGTAAGATATATGTATGTATATATATATACATATCATCCAAGAGGTGAAATCTCCGTGAATTTAAACCAACATACCTCCAGGACATTCAAATCCCAGCCCCGTTTTTTTTTGTTTTCCAGGACCATCACATGAGAAACACCTCTGTATTGGTTTGCAAATCTCTGGCTATCCCCACTCAACATCCGCTATAGAGGATACCATTTATAGTGGATTTACCCATTGAAAATGGTGATTTTCCATAGTTACTGTATGTTAGTTTACCAGAAGGTATACTCAACATATAAAGAAAAGGTCATCCTCTAATTTTTGTTGGTAACATCTTTTTTTTCATACTTAACCCCCCATATTTTTTTGACAAACTGCCATCATGTCGCCTACACCTACACTTCCCATCCCACTTGTTGCGTGTTGTCATCGTCATAATCACCACTCCACGATTCATCCCAATCCATTAATTTTCGATTATCTGCTTAACTTGGACTTTCTCAAGGGGCTTCAAACAAAAAGTAAACCCTTCTTCGCCCATTCCTGGAACATTTTCCCATTAGGAACATATAGAATCAGCGACTCAGCAAAACCCAGGTTACATATTAGTATTAGATTATAGTTTTTGCAATATCCCATCACACATTTCATGAAAACTTATCCACATGAAAACCGGAACCCAACCCAACCAACCCAACTTCAACTTCAGCCCACAACTCGCCCGCCACGACTCGCACACCACTTAGATGGGCCATGGAGTTAGCGAAGTAGTTAGTTTTTATGGCTTATAATTGGGATATGTTTGGTTCATTTATAACCCACTTACTAACTAGTTAGCTAATCCCACCCATCTAAGTAGAATGGGGCTGTAGCTGATTATTTTCACTGGGGGATCATTAGCTAACATTTTTATCATTACAATGTCCCAGAATTAACCATAATTGATCACCAGAAAAACCACTGGATTAAACCATAATTAATCATAATTAACCATAATTAACTATGAGATAAGTTCTCCTGGGAGACCAACCATGCTAATAGTTACCCTCTGGTAAACTAACATAACTATGGAAAATCACTATTTCCCAACAGCAGGGCCTGTTGGGTTTCAATCTCTAGGGCTGGGGCTGGCTCGCGGGGACTTGCAGCCTTCAAAATCCGGAATGGAACCTGGAACCCTGGAACCCTGGAACCCTGG
>Ga0126342_10008403_pt1 | contig 18497 bp, 16 predicted proteins | sample Cyp1metagenome_FD_92528 | JGI IMG/M metagenome (GOLD analysis project Ga0126342, IMG submission 92528) | Coral microbial communities from Lord Howe Island, Old Settlement Bay, Australia - Cyphastrea 1 metagenome | ecosystem: Host-associated > Invertebrates > Cnidaria > Coral ...
CCGGGGGGGGGGGGGGGGGGGGGGGGGTGGGAACACGGGACACGGGACCATATATATATATATTGTGTGTGCAGTTGATTGAAGGTTCTGGGTTCTTAAACATCTCAAAGCCATGAACTTGCTCACTCACTGGACTTGGGGTGCGGGTCAAACTCGAAGACTTGAGAATTGATAGATCTTGGCAATTGGTACATCTTAGTTATTCTTACGTCCTTCATTATCCTTATTTAGGTTTGATTTTCCATCTTGGTTTGTGAAAACAACTATTCCTCTGTTTATTATCCCCTAGGCCCAAGTGCTCAGGCAGGTGCGTTACTTGTAGATCAGCAAACCCAGCAAACCACCGAGCGCCAAGGATGGTTCACCTGAATTTTTGGCGGAGCTTGCGGCTTCCAGCGGTGTGGCATCTGGCCTTCCTCTCGTTTCTCAGCTGTGCGTGGTGATCACGGGCGCCCAGAAACGGGACAAACACAGCTGAAAATGGTGTTCATGTGGGAACCCCAGGCAATCAACCTAGCATTTGGTGATCGTACCACCCATTTGTGGTGATTTTTGGGAGGGTTTATTGGGTATACCACATTACAACTATAGGATTATAGGTATCTATGGGTGATGTCAAATCTGGGGAAATTCCACAACCACCATCAACCACCTGGGATGATTGGCGCCCAGAAAATGGGGATTTTGAAGATCCACAAATCAGCTGGTTCTTGGATGCTGGCTTCAGACTGAGTCCACCAGGCTGTATCAGCTCTACATCATCATCGCGCTCATCAATACCTTGACTTTGTATTTAAAGGACAGGGCGTAGTGAGATATGTGAAATGGCCCAAAGAAACGGCACAGGTGTTTTTTTTATTGTTTGTCATAAATGGAATGCAAACATGTTGGTTTGAGATGATAGAGCAGAAATTCACCATGCACATCCATGCACGGATATAGCGACTTCACAACGATGCCATGATAAATGATGGTTGGTAAGGGGATTCATGCTGAAAATAACATTCCTGAATTGCACAAAAGGCCAGATTTGGCCGAAGGATGTCCACATGGATTTGGAATTGTCGGCGCTCTACACCTCCGTTGTTTTCCAAGTGTCAATCGCTGGCAAGCTGCTGATGGGTGCGGCAATGGATAGCAAGTTTCAGGCACCGTCTAAAATGGTTGGTTCATGGTGGTTGAGTTAATAATATTGTTTTTAAAAATTAGCTATAACTATCTATTTTGATGTAGGCATTGTAGTTTATCCACCAAAACAAATGTTCTGACCTGTTTCTTTCTGCGAACGGTACCTTCGGTGAGGCATCTCCCAGCTCTCAAATTCAAAATTATCCCAAACACCTAAATTATAATTAAATTATAATATCCTCGGCCTGCAGTGGATATATTCTTAAACAACTTACGCTTCACTGAGTTTTTCCTCCAAAAGTTCCCTCAAATCACCCCAGTTCCACCTCTTCAAAAAGAAAGTGCCACCAGGGCCTAGCAGGGCTCATCAGCTGCCTGATGCTTCTATTGGGAACTGTGTTGCCATTGGATTTCTCCAAGGGTGGGCGGCAACTGACGCAAAGTCATGGGCAGCTTTTGGCCTTTGCAATCATCTATGGCCTGGGGTTTGGAGGGTCATATTCCCTGTTGTCTGCGAAGCCAGTGACGAGTCATCCCGAATTTGGCATGTTTTTGTGAAGGATGGGTTTGAGGGTGATGTTTCCATGAGGGTGCGGATTCGGTACATCACATCAAAATCGTGATGAACATGCAAGTACCACCTTTCTTTGGTTTGGAGTCTGCGTACAGAATCAAATGAATTGAGCACATGCTACTTGGCCCTGCTTTTGAGTCTGCTGACTGTACCACTTATTGCAACGCTAGTTGTCACGCCGTGTTGATTTGGAGCATGTATCTTAGCCGCCGTTTTTGAAAGAGGCAGCTGGACAGGCATTCCGAGCAAAGAAGTTGGTCACGAACTAAGTCCATACAATCCACTTGATAGTCACCCTCTATCACTCTTCTTTGAGCTGTTGCAAGTATATTGCGAGTTTTCCCATGCCCCAATGCACGCCCGTGGTCACTAATCCCGCTGACTTATTTGATCCAACTTGCTGACTAATGAGACTAATGTTGAGATGACTTTGGATGTGTTTAGTATACTACACAATGCGTTTTGTATTGGATGTGTTTAGTATACTACACATCGCAACGGGGCATATCATCCCATTATGTCTCATAACTGATGGTCCAAGGCAAAGTTGCTGGGACGGATGGCGGATTTTGGAAAACTGCAGGGCTTCTTAATGCTCTTCCAAGTCATTGGCGGTTTCCTAGGGACCTTGGTTACAGGCAGACGATGGCAATGGGGAAATGCGGATTGTTTATTGGAAATCCTCTATTGATGGATTGGTGTGGTGGAAAATGATGTACACTGTATACTGTATACTTTTGAGAATGCTAGATGCCAGTGGGTACCAGTGGGTACCAGTAAAATGTCCCGAGATGGAGCCAGAGCCAATCAGAAATAGACTGTGAACTGAGCAGTTGAAATTTGTATATATTTGTGATTTGTGATGAAGTTTGTGAAGTATAGGCATGACATGTGTACGATGCTTGTTTTGCGCATTTCTAAATATTCGTTGTTAAATTAATCTATCTTAATCATCCCACTTGGTTGTCAACCCACTTGGTTGATGGTTATTAAAGCGGTGACACTACCCAACGTATTGGGGATTGTCACAGTCCATGAACTGGCAATCCCCAGTATCCAGTCCAACCATTGTTGTCAGGGATGCTCCAATTAGTAAGAGCTTCCCAACCCATACAGCCCATACAGTATATTACTGAAGCATATCTATCCCATATATCACCTATATGTCTATACATATGCACCCATTCTATATATGATTATATAATTACATATGTATTTTAATATATGATTATATATATATATTTGAGCTATATAGAACCAATATATAACATTATACAACCTATATGACCGTCCTTGTGGCTGGAACGTACGCTTTGAACCCATTTGGACCCCAACTCGCCGCTTCTCACGCCGTACCGGAGGCAAGTTGCGTGAACTCTCGGGCAGCTACACCTGGTCCTTCTATGTCTTTATTGTCATGGCATTTTTGGCCTCCTGCCACTATGCCGCCCTGGAACTCGGCAAGAAGAAGACGCTGCAGGCGACAAAGTCGATGATGTTTAAGTCACGGGAGTCGTCTTGTAAAGGGGGTGTTCCAAAGGTAGGGTAGTTCAAAATGCTTGGAGCAATCAATATGAAGTATCGTTCGTCTTCCCGTTAACAGTGTCACAAGTGGGGGTAAAAAATAAAGTTAAGGTTTTAATATGTTTTAATGCAGACACGTGTAATTTACCATTTGTTTTTGGTGTTTCTGTTTTGTGAGTGGCCCCCATTTGCCAACAGTTCATCAAGCTTTGGATTAGGCATCTCAACCAGACCCTTACCGACGGAATCCGATTGGTAGGAGATTCAAATTGTGGAACTGTCACCGTGCCTATGTATGATTCAATTTCAACTATATAATTAAATATATACAACACACAGGCAAGCATTATACCATTGAGAATTTAGAGCACTCAGCTTTGCTTCTTGTCACGTTTTATCAATTTTCCAGGGCTTTGAGCCAACTTTTGCCATGTTCGAAGCAGCCATGACTGTTCGTCAGGCGATTTCTGTGCCAGCCACTGATCGCGTGGAAACTTATCAATAGTGCCTGCCCAAAAAGAGTACCGCTGCCGCGCTAGATGTGTTTTGTTTTTATCGATCATGTAGATATGAGTCAATACCACACAATCCATCACAATCCCAAGTTGATGAACATCCCAACTTTAAAACCATTCTGCAGTTTTTTGTACTCTTCATGAGGGTTTCATGTTTTTTTTTACATATTTGGACCCATTGACATATTACAGGAAGAGATAGGAAGATGTTTTTTGTTTCTTTGTTATGACCGAAAGAGAGAAGTGTGTATGAAAACCCAAACTGTAGCAGGCACGCAGAGATGAAGTGCTGCAGTCTTTACTTCTTTAGCTTCAAAATCTGAGATGACAAGCAACACTGCAACACCACTCGCAGTTTCTATTTGAACCTGAGGGGCGCAACCTGAATGCAGAACTGGAACATTTTGTCACTCCAAACATATCCGAAAACGGGATTCTACAACCAAACAGCAGAGTTACAACTTACAGACACGTGTGAGTAAACCCAGTCATGATTGCTAAACCCCATCAAACTGATCATAATCTGCCCATTTCTCACTGGTAAGATGCCCCCTGGTTACCCGTTCTGGAGCGTTCTGAAACGCATGCGTTACCTACGTCGCCAGGTGTTTACCGGTCATGCCTCCTTCGTGACGGCGGTGAGATTTTCCCCCAGCAATGTGCGATGGGATGGGAGCGGTTGTGATGGGAGAGCTGGATGGTTGTTATTATTTAGTATTTAGGCAGCAAAAATATACTGTATGATTGTATGATAGTGTATGGTTATGTATGTTTTTCGACTTTTGACTAACAAACATAAAGATTCAATGGGGTTGTGTTTTTTCTCTTTGGCATAGATTGCCGTCACATCACAGCAAGACCTTAGGAAAGCCCGAGACTCAGCAGATGGCCCTGGAGTCTCTTGGGAATCCAGTTCACAAGTTCACACCCAAATAGCTAGTAGATGTCAGGTTGGTGGTTTGGAACATTTTTTCTTTTCTCCAATAGTTGGTATGATGATCCAATCTGACTTTCATATTTTTCAGGGGTGTTGAAACCACCAATTAGATGTGGATTTTCATTAACCCCAAACTTCAATGGTCGTGTAGGTTTTGACCCATCCCTATTTGCCCACTGAGACGTGTCCTGTGTTTGGCTTCAGCTGGAATTTGATACTGGTCTGAGAACCCACAGATATGAGAAAAGGATATGTTTCAACAGCTGAGACGGTCGAAAATTGCTTCCAGTTCTCCGCAAAAGTCAACTTGCTGTCAAAAAAGTGAGACTTTGAGGACCGTTCCCATTGATTGGCAAATTGGTTCGTCATCATCATCTCCAATGAAATTGGCCCAGCCACCACTGACTGCTGCGAGAACAGCCCATGTCACCGGGAGTCGGGGCCGGCTGCCGGACTGCTGCCTGTGAGAATTGGTGATGCTTCATGGAGGCCCAAGTTTTCCAGCTGCATTGAGGGGGGATGGTTGGCAAGTGATTTACCCTTTGGCAAGAGTTTGTATATATATATATGATATTATTTATATTTATATAGTTATTTATTCATTTATTTATATATGTATTTATTTATTACATATATATATAGTATATATATATATGGATCTGGTATAGATGGCCAATTTTGTTCGATACATAAGATCGTGATTTTCGATAGCTATGTCAGCTATGTGAAATGACCGGTAACGGGTATGATGGATATAATAAATGATGGATAATGTTTGGTATCTAATGGATAATCATCCCCAGTAGCAGTTTTAGCAATCGCAATGTCATCTGTAAATGGACATGGATCAAGAAAATCACCCCCCAGACGGCCCAGACGGCGCTATTTGTGGGTCCAAAAAGGGACCCCAACGACTTGACCCTGGGGTTATCTCGAACTTGCAAAGCTTAGAAGTTCCATGGTTTGTAATTTGGGTATGACCCTCAATTTCACCTGGGGTTTGCTAGAAATGATTAGAAATTGGACAAACCCCAAAATATCCCAAAATTGCCATGAAAGAATGTGGGAAATTGATGAGAACATGAGGGATTTGCCAACAAATCCCCAAAATATGGCAATGCCAAGACGGAAAATAGGTTAAGGCAGGAAAACCTAGGAAAATAATGATTGACCTTTTTTTTGGTGCCCTATTTTTGGACAAACCTACAAGGGTATGTCTCCAAATCACAAGCTCCTTGCACCATGGTGAAGCAATAGCTGGTATAAAGTATAAACGGATGGATAGTCGCATAGGTACTCAGCCATGCCCCTATCCCATACCCACACGTTCCTGGGATGTTTTTTTGAACTGGCCCATGTCTTCGGGGTGGCTAAACCACCAACCAAGCAAAGGCCGGACGGGTGTTTGCCAAACGTTCAGGTAGTAGATAGTGATACAGGCCAAGAGAATCCAACAAAAGGGGGTACACTCTGTTGGAGAATTCCTTTGGGGGGGTTTGACGTGACCAAATATCGATCATTTGAGCATTTTTTGAGGGTCTCATCACAGGCAGGTGATTGAACAACTCCACACTGTATAGACCACATTCTGAAAATTATCAGTGCATTTCACTTCCAATGTACAGATGCAGCTTGCTACTTGCAGTTGTATAGCCATAAAATTGAGCATTTCATGAGCGGGTCCCCTCCATTGGCACTGCCCTTTCTCCAAGGTTTTCAAAGGACGCCACAGCATCACTGCATCATGTTCCTTGTCTGTGGCTGTCATGGCGCCTTGTGGGTCATGGCCACAAGGTTGGTCCAGCAAAGATGGAGATTCGCCCAAGAAAGTTGTTTTTTTTCATCCTACTGTGATGATGCCACCGAATTGGCAATATTTGTTTTGGAGGATTGAAACCACCAAGCAGATCAGCGGAACATTTGGGGGGCACCAAGAGTTTGGCTAGCAACGGACCCACAAACGACTTAGTGTCACAGTTTATATTCGTAGCTACATTGAATTGGATTACTTTAATTTAAATATCAAAGCAGAACAGAACTTGGAATGTTTATTGTATACTTTGACAAATTGGTATGTTCACTTGCGAGTATTTGCGAGTTTGAGTCAAGAGGAGTACGGAGACTCCATGGCGTTGAAAAACCTGAACAACCTGAACGATTCTTGATATGACAGACCCATAACCATCCCTTTCCCCATACAACGTATTCCCTCCGTTTTCGATCATTGCCTAAACCCGATTTGTTTGAGTTTCATACACAGTATATTCCCCCCCAACACGTGGCCAAACACTGCCCATGGTCTGTGAACATCCCATCTCATCTCATGGTCTGTGAACATCCCATCTCAAGGTCCAAATGGGGATGCACCATTCTGGCTGGAAGACACTATAGTCAATGTATATATGTATAAAGTAGTCGTCAGAACAGAAGCTTGCAACTATTCTCCATTGTACAACAGCTAAGCCCCTATGGATCCCCAATGGTTTATCATGTTCCCATATTTTCCCTGCCAAACAATGGGGATTGAACATGGAGTCTCCAAAATGTCAGCCCCAGACTTCCCCAGCCCAGGTTCACAGCAAAGCGACTCAGACACTGAATCTGAGGAGGAAATAAAGCCAACACGGAAGGTTTTCCAGGCGCGGCTGGGCCATTGGAACCACCCTCAACAAAAAGTTTGACCCATTGTTTGACCCCATTTTTCTCGGAGGAAAGTTGTTTTTGTTGGGCCCTGGAAATGGCAGGGTTTATATTTCAGTTGGAAGGAGAATCATCCCAGAATAGGAGTGTTTTTGTTATATTATAGTTACAATATTATATAATGTTGGATAAATAAATGTACAATTAAGCACATATATATACACACATTTGTAACATATGTATATATAATTATACATACAATTGTGTAATTCAATCAGACATTTTGGAATCTATCAATGCTTTAAGGTGATTGAGCCGCAGAGTTTGGCTGCAGATTGTTCTCAGCACCAGACCAAGGCTTCTCAGGTTGGATTGCCAAGTTCGGTTCCAAGCAATTAACCTGAACATGTAAACAATGGTAAACAGCCTCAATGGAGAAACCACACTCAAGATGGGATGGTTCATAGCAACGAAAACCTCAAAACGGAATGGTGAATATTTTACTCATGCCCCCAAAAAGACCAAACTCTGTGTTTCCCGACAGGCAAAGGTGCAGAAGCTGCTGGCAGTGCGATGGTTCACGCAGAAGCGAGGAGTTCGTTATCGGCACTTGAGGACGGTGCCAGCGCCCTGGAGCACTGCTGGGATGAACATTTAAAGACATCACATATTGTCATGATTCGGATGATGATTGTTGGAATTTGTTAGATACATTATTTCTGCATATAGATATCACCATTATTACGTATTGTTATCTATATATATATATAATATATTAATATATATATATATATATTATCTATATTATCTATGTTGGAGCATCCATGACCGATAACTGAGATGATGGGATCCGCTGGTTGCCATTCAAAAAGCAATCGATTGGATTTTGAGGTACCCCATTTTTGGGCAAAACCTTTTCAAGGGTAGATAGTAGTTCAAGGCTTTTGAATGTTTTTGCCAGGAAGGGTGGTATACATGTATGATCATGTATGATTATTATTATATATAATATATGTAGCTTTGGTGTTGCAGGGTTATTATCTAAGATTCGTCATAGTTTCAGGTGTTTCAAAAGAACCTGCAGGTTCTTCTCACGCAACAGGGGCGGGATATGAATAAAACTTCAACGCCCAGGATTTTTTTGGGTGGTAACATAGGCATGATTTCCTACAAAGTTTCCCGGGCATCAAAATTATCTCAAACCGTTTTCAGAGCAAGCGCAGTTGTTCACCCTTTTTCTCATAAGAATTTGCAAGATGCTTGCTTGATTGGGCCGCCCATCCACTAATCGCATCTATACAATCCCATCACCTGCCCATTCATATCAAACAGATTCAATCACCACCATTCTATGGTCCCGAATATGTGGTTTCATCCCCTACATCCACCTGGTTTCTGGGGGTGTTGAATATGAACGGTGGATGGAATTCATAGTCCTTCGTGCAGGAGAAGTGGTTGTTGCACAGATGTTGCACCGACTCCAGAGGAAGAGGCACATTCTGCTGGCAAAACTGGCAAACATGGTTGACACACAACATTGGAGGGTCAAAGCCCGAACTGGGGATGTACTAAGATGTACTCCCCAACTTGCATGAGCTATGCTATTCTCAAATGTTACGAGCAGCTTTGAAGGCTCTTGGAATGACATGAGCCCCATTGCCGAAGACTGTGCACGCAGGCTTTGCTTGGAAAAGTATTGTCGAGTCGTCATCTCATGCACAAGACCACGGAAATGTCACTGAGCCAGCAGTGAGACTAATTCTCCGATGCTGTGGATCCAAGTTATATACGATGCTTTGGAGTAAGAGAACAGCGTGTCTAGCATGTCCAGCTTTGCAGCACCCTCACAAGACCTGATAGCCAGCTGAGGCTGCAAAGTTTCCAGCGTGAAATTAGCGGAGTTGACGGATTTTTTGATGAGCTAGGCACGGGTGCCCGAATTCTGTAGTTAGTGATCAAGAAGGGTAAGATCCGATAGTCTTGTGATGTCTTGTGCACTAGCCATCGGATGCCATCGCAATGTAGGATCGCATTTACCTGGGTTACCCTCCAATAAAAAAACAATTCAGGGCTCACTGCCACTGCAGCATTGTTTGAATATGTTTGAGTCATTGACACTGCGGCGTCAGTCGTTCACAAATCATGCAAGTGGGACTTCATGTCTTCGAAATAATGAATGAGAGCAGAGCGATTTAGAGTGTAAATGCGTCACAACAGCTATCAACAGCTTGATTTCTGCCTTTTCACAAAGTTGAGCAGACAAAGGTTAGTCGAACATCACAACAACTCACGGTTCCAACATGTTTGCCAAGGTGTGCAGCCCAGTTGGGTTGGAAGATTGGAAGACAGCTTGCCACTGGGCTGTTTGCGGCTGGGGAGTGGTTGCTTGAGATTGACCTTTCGATAAAGAAATACGAGAAGTTACTTGTTTGTTAAACTTCTCATCAGAACAAACTGTGTGATGTGCAGGATTTGGATGGAATTTGAACAACATACTGTATTGTGTGCCTTCTAATCTCGCATTTCCTATTCTATTGTGTTTATCGGAAGTTGATATGGTTGCTATACCATGTTATATCACTGAGGGTGCAACACTTGTCAGGAACAAAAGCAATTGTTGTGTTGTGGAAGCGATTGGATCTGGCGGCACTTTCGGTGTCTGAGCTGAGGAGAAAGCAGATTCCCAGGCTTTGATTTGAAAACGCAGCGCAATTAATTACCTGATGAATCCTTATGAAGGAAATTCAGACTAAACCGAGATAGGTTCCACCAAATCATAGAAACACTTCACTTCACTAATCAGCATCAACCCCAAGCAACAATGCCAGAAACAATCAGAAAAAAAATGAAAAAAGAGGCGGACACCTGAAGCAGTCCGCGAGTCTGTTTTGACCTGAGCAGTTTCCAAAACCCAGGTATTGGTTGAAAATCAAAAAGGGGATTATACTTCCAGTTATATATTGGCTAATTACTACTGTACATCCACGAACGGGGATGCAGAACAAGACCGTCACCATCATACCTGAGGTTTGCGGATGACAAAAAGGAGAGCTTGATGAAGTTGGCTGTGAAGGCGCTTTTTTAACATCTGAAAACTGGAAACCAGAAGGTGTCTCAATGCCCCAGGTACGAACTAAACGTTGACCCATTTTTTAAAGATGATCCCCCCCCAATGATCCACAGCGTTCAAACCCTGCGAGGCCATTCATCAAGCAAAATGGATGTCGTTGAGGATTTGTTACAATGATCACATGAAGCAGCAGGACTGGACGCTGAACGAACTGTCGTTCATGAATTTAGAATCGGAGATTCACTGATAGAAATGTGTGTTGGTCAGAAGAGCCTCACGATAGCCAAAACAGTTTCGGACATGTTTCCGCATAGGCTTGTGTCTCATGTCCCAGGTTTCAAGGATAGACTAAGGGGATGGCCACAGACCATGAGAGAGGTGCAAGAAAAGCAGGATGCTCCTTGCCAGCGGAAATGTTGCAGTAAATTCCAGTTTCTTTGGTCATTCCATCATTGAATCCTCATCTGTTGGTCAAATCCCTGCAGTCTGTGGTGAACGCACCATCCTTTTGCCCATTGGTACCCCACCTTTGGGTTTCAGATGTTTCCCCAGACCTTGCCAGGAGCAAGAGCTCAAGGTGCTGAAGCAAAACTATGAGAAGCGCCATGGCAGTATGGGGAGTATGGCTATGGATCCAGCAACTCACCATAGAAATGGATGGTTTGATTTTGCCTTTATGCCTCATGACATAGGGGTTATCAGTTATCACCGGAAAATCGGCATTCAAGCCATGATATATCGGATAATTCTGAGCCATGGGGTGGTGGACATCCACAAAGGTCCAGCACGAAGGTCCAGGAGTTTTTTTGTGGTGGATTCACGTCTTTAAAGTTTCGATACGCTCCATACCAGTGTGATTGGATATGATTATCCAAACTGACTAACTGACTCATAATATCTCATAATTTCGGGATGGGTTGAACCCGTGAACCAGAACGGTTGTGCAGCTGTTTCCTTTAGGGAAAACATGCAGTAGTCAAATGTGCTGGACATGGCGTGACTTGACATGGCCGGACATGGTATGTGATCACTGTTGTGGACAGATTGTGCAGTGTTGTCTCATCCGACCAATGATGCATGTTCATGTTGATACAAAGGCAAAACATGTATAGATGTTCGATGAGTAAGGCTCAGACAGCAATTTGCAGAAGTGCGGCAGGCAAGGCACCATTGCACATTGGGCTGATCATGTTTGCAAGCTGCAAGAATCAATGTCTGGAAGTCTTACCCACACCACCATCATGACCAGCATGCATGATCATCACCAACAAAATCATTAATGATCATCATTATCGATGATAGTTCTTTGTTTCAGCTGATGTGTTCTCGCAATTGCTGATGATATTTGCTGTTATATGGCTATGGGTCAATACCTATTAATACCATTTTTAGTGGGATGAACATCCATTTACCAGCTATTTTGGGGTTTACCAGGGGTACCAGGGTTTTGACCCACTGCCATATACGTGGGATGAGGACTACCTGCAGGAGGTCGCCACCCTGAGGGATCAAGTGCGGATCCGAGCCTCGGCACCGTTAGAAACCAGAGTGACTTTTTCGAGCTCAGCAAGGCGTTGATCCTATAGATTCTGTGATAGGTGACTAATAATTCACCATAGTTCACCATAGTTCACCATAGTTATCCTATATCTGACTAATTGACACACAGGCTTCTATCAGGTTATTGACAAACATAAGGCTGACACATATGGGTCAGAGATTTAGGTAACAGCAACGTCATCTACAAAGGTGATCTTTGAACTTTTTTGTTTCATATGTCTATGCGATTTTGACCAAACCGCATCGATTCTCCAAAACAAACGGAACACCTGTGACGCGGTCCAAAGAGCTTTAAGCTTCCAAGTTTGAGCCATTGCTGGTTGTTCACACCTACAAATTGTTTATTTGAAATCCCCAATGTTTGTACATAAACAAGCTAAATATACTATAATAATCTAGAACCTATACTAGTGTTTGTTGAGGTTCTTGTTTACACTCACCTCAACACCTGGGTGATTCACCTCACATGCCAGACACCCAGAATACCATATTTTGGGCGATGAACACCCGGGACAACTAAAGATATCGCTTTGAGATAGTAATGTGTTTTTGGGTAAACGGCCATTTCCGCTTGTTCAATTCTCCATTTCAATAGTTGATGGGTGAACCTTACTAATCCATCTAAAATCATCTAAATCTAAAGATGTTGGGTAAATCAATCATAATTAGTGATTGGTTATGCTTGCGAAAAATCCTCAACAAAATACTTTTTGATAAACCATAAATCCAACAGGATAAACCAAGATGCTTCAAGGAATTTGACCCAGCATTAGATCCGAGATTGGATGAGTACCCATATCGATTGGATCACAATTAAATGCTATCGTTAAATATAATCATATTGATTCTCAACAATAGTTGATATGTGTAGGTAAATAATCCTATAGGCCTATAAGTGTACCAATCGGATTATCAATAATCATGCTCAATAGTTGACACTAATTCTTGACAATATGGCCAATGTTATCCAATGTTTTGCTGAAACCCTGAATTAACAATCGTCAATTAGCAAACCACACTCCAACATATTATTCATCAACAACACATATACTGATCCTCAACAATCGTTGATCGGATTAGTAAACTTGGTTGATTGGTGAACCATAATAATGATCCTTATGGATCTGCAATAATGGTGCTAAGACTGCTAAGAATCCAATAGGATGACAAAAGTGTCAGCTGACGTGAACTGACCTGGGCTGAGGTGGAGATGTGGAAACTGAAGGCTGGATGGATGAAAGCGGTGGAGATGTGGCTTGGACGATGGGTTACATGCGCGGGAAATGGGTCGGCTAATATATGGTTTCATGAGCTTGAATATGGTTTGACATGACCCAGGATTATATAATGTGTTGTTTTTTTATTATATGGTTACGATTCAACATTGTTAAACCAAAATGCAGAGGTTGAGGGGTTGACCTTAAGATCCCTGGAATTCGAACAACCGCCATGTCAGGGGCAAAATGATCATCCCAGAATCGGTTTCCGACGTCGGTTTCCGGTACTTTTTCAAGGCAAAATCACTGGTGCAGGGCATCATTACCAACATGGTAAACCCATGAACCATCCCTCACTATCCCTCTTTGGGGTTTACTTTAGTGGATAACTCATCAATACTCATCATATTTTTTTTAATGGGATGATGGTCATATTCTAGATACTCTATTGTGATGGGATATACATGATATACCTCTGTTATGATCACATCCCCAATAGAGGTATATCCCATCACGATAGAGGTATAATAATGCGATATAGCTCTATATTATTCTATATATTGATATTGATATTGATATTGATATCCCCAATGATCAATATCTCAGTCCCAGAGATCCCCTGCGTGCCCTGAGGTGGTCTATTTCTTCGATCCCGCCAAAGCTCTGACGCCGAAGGAGACGCACTTCGTCCTCCATGCGGTGAAGGCGGCGAACGGTGACGACTGGGAGACATGGGAGATGGGAGATGAATGGTACGTTGACTGGGTAACTGTTGGTCCCTGATTTGTTTAACATTTTGTTAGTGGAAACTCATCTTCCAAGCACTATGAATGCCAGGGTCTATGTTAATTTACTGGAGGGCAGGGATATTAATCTGATATTAATGGGATATGAATAGGGATAACATTGTGAATTGTCAACGATCCCTCATTTACCACATTTTGATTTGGGGGGTATCAAAATCCATACCCAAAAATGGCTTTACTATTGGGTTTACTGCATTGATGCCCATAGATTGTGGATGGGCATCTTCCAGTTATTCAAATCTCCCAAGTTGTACAGTATCAGTATATACAAAAAGGTTGTCGGGAGGAAATCTGTCTAGCGATTAGGTGTATTTTTCCCACGTCAGTGACAACTGCGTCTCAGAACCCTCTGAGACCTGCCATTCTATTTGGTACAAGGATGCCTGGGGCTCGCAGATGCAGACAGTATATAGTGTATATATATATATATACCATCTGGTTATTTAACATAGCCATGGAAAATCACCATTTCCAATAGGTAAACCATCTATAAATGCACCATTTTCCATGGCTATGTTAAATAACCAGAGGGTATATATATTGGATTCGCTCAAAAATGTGTCTAAGGAATTGTAAAATCCGAAGAACGTAAATAATTGAGCAGTGATGCATTTTAGATCTCATTAGAAGGCGAAGTCCTGTATTATGTGTATATATATATAGATAGATAGATAGATAGATAGACAGACAGATAGATAGATAGATAGATAGATCAATTGTTTGAACCCCCCAACCAGCAAAAAGGCAGTCATGACTTGCATATCTTTTCCACCCAGTTGTCTTGCGTTCTTTTGGTTTGGTTTGAAAACTGGGTTCCATGTCAGTTCTCCCCATATGTTAAATAAATATTCATAGCATTTTATAGCCATAATCAGTGGATATATACATGGCAGTGTGTCAAAACCTGGTACCCCTAGTGAACATCAAAATAGCTGATAAATGGATGTTCATCCCACTAAAAATGGTAATAATAAGTATTGATCCATGCCCACATCATATATACATCATATCTCATTTTCAGAGCCATGGAGGAAACATCTTCATGTCACCAGATGTCACCAGGAAAAACTCATGATGATCCTGGAGCAGAACCCACGGATCGGCGGAGCTGGCGGACCAGTGGATTTGGGACAGCTGGAGAAGTTGAAGGACTTGAAGGCGACCGGTGAAAAGGTGAAGGCCGTTGAAGGCCCTCGTGTCAGAAAGGAGGTGGACTTAAATAGAATAAGCAGTTTTGAATAGTTTTGAATAGTTTTTGGTTCAGGGAACCTCACCTATACCGCCTATACCTGACCTTGTCTTAGGTTAATGTGATCATTGCGGTTCTACAGAATATGTTGGAAGGTATCGAAGCAACGTGCAATGCTTGTGCTATTGTTTTGAATGTTGAAAGCTGGATTCAAAAGGCGGTCTCAGCATATGCTTGGAAACTGGTTACTTCCAGTGTGCCTCCACGGGGCTCCTACAAACTAAGTCGAATTTATAGCTACCATATGTTTGGATCAAAAGTTTATCATTGATATCATTGATATAATTACATATAATCTATCCACAAGCAATATCAAATTTCAAACTATCCATGTAATATACACACATGCATACATTACATTACATTACATGACATTACATTGCATTACATTACATTACATGACATGACATGACATGAATACATACATACATACATACATTACATTACATTACGTTACATTACATTACATTACATTAATTAATACATACATTACATTACATTACATTACATTACATTAATACACACATACATACATACATACATATATATACATACATACATACATTACATTACATTACATTACATTACATTACATTACATTACATTACATACATACATACATACATATGTGCATATACATAATATATATAGATACACTGTATATACATTGCCATCGGCAATGACCATGCCGGCAGATAGGGCAGAGACCGGAATTTACATGCAAACTGCCGCAGCGGATTGACGCTTCTGGCTGTGCAGCCAAAAAACCCACCCCGAATGAGGATGATTAATATCACCCATTTGTGGCAATATTGGGGATGGTTAGTTTATCATTAGGTTCACCACATTATATACCTATATACCTACATATCCACCATCAATATCCATTACATAATATGTCCATATACTATTAATTATTTAATATAAAATCATATAATATGATATAGATATATACATATATATATATACATATATGTCTACATAGTATATATTTATATATAGAGTATATAATTCATTAGATCAGGTATCAATCACAAAAAAACACTTCTTTTTTTTTGCCACTATTAATCACTATTAACCATGGTTATTGCACCACCAGGAGAATAATACCATGGTTATGTTGGTTATTGCACCACTATTAATCATATTAATCACTATTAACCACCATCATTTAATATAAGTGTATATATATATAATACATATCCAACATCCAGGAGAACAAGGAGTTGGAGGACCTGAGATCCGAGCTGGTGAAGCGCAGCCACGAGCTGATCGAAGCGCAACGTGCCCTGCGGAAGCTCCAGGAGGACCGGACCGTGACGTGGGGAACGTGGGGAACGGGGGGAACACACCATGGGAAAAGGTGGGGAAAAGGTGGGGAAAATGTGAAGGAAATTACCGGTACCGTAGGTTTTATGATGTTGTATCATGTTTTTCATGGATGTTACAAGATTTTGCAATTTGTTTGGTGGGGTTTACCATTTTGTTCCATCTTTTTAATCGTGTTCTTGCTGGGGTGGGGGGAGAGTTGTTTCTCAAAATGGACTGACGTAACAATGAACATATCAACGGTTAGTACTGTGAATGTTGAACATTCCTACAGTATCATGTTAATTGTTCCTATTTATCTATTTTGACGATGGATTGATTTGGGATGACGAATCTATGTGGCTTAAGCCAGAGGAGTTTGACCCCACATGGCCATTCGAAAGTGGAACAGTTGACGGGTCAAGTCATTGGGGCAGCTTCCAACCCATGTCTGGTCATTTTTAGGAACTGAAACGTCCGTTTTGGGGGTTGATATGTTTTTCCAAAAAAAACTCAATGATGATGGTTTCTTGCTATGGAATCTCCTCAAATAAGATTTTGTCATGTTTATATAAAACCTCATAATTTGGTCCAGATGAGTTCAAGAAATACCACACTCCCAGCAAAAACCCAATAAAAACAACATCTAAAAAGCCGGTGGATGCGGACTGGATGCTATTTCCATGCCTGGGATGAGAGCACCGAAACCATCCCGGACTTGGATGATGAGAGCATTGGAAACCATGTCTGTGGTATAGTATGGTATAGTGTTGTCCACCCCCAGTTGTGTTTGTTGGATTGTACAACCCGTTAACTACAAGTACATATATCAGATATAGATAGATAGATAGATAGATAGACAGATAGACAGATGCATAGATAGATAGATAGATAGATGGATAGATCGATAGATCGATAGATGGATAGATGGATAGATGGATAGATGGCTGGATGGATAGATGGATAGATAGATAGATAGATAGATAGATGAATAGATAGATAGATAGATAGATAGATATAGATAGATATAGATAGATAGATGGATGGATAGATAGATAGATAGATGAATATATAGATAGATAGATGGATGGATGGATGGATGGATGGATGGATGGATGGATGGATAGAGAGTGATAGATAATGCTAATTAATGATAGATAATGATAGGTAATGATAGATACTGATAGATACTGATAGAGAATGATAGATGATGATAGATAATGATAGATCATGATAGATAATGATAGATACTGATAGATACTGATAGATAATGATAGATTGATTGATTGATTGGTTTATTGATTGCTTGATTGATTGATAGATATATAGATAAATAAATTGATAGATAGATAGATAGATATATGTTTTTGCGATAACCACTAGTTGTAAACCAACTTAGCTAAGCATTGGGGCACCCCATTTTCAGTCCCGAAAACCCCACGTCCAGGAGATGGAGAAGGCTCAGACGCTACTGGAACCTGGTCGCAACAAGCATCGCTTCGAACGGATGGTGCTGGAACTGGAAGACAAGGCCAGTGGAAGATGGGGATAGCGGGATGGGTCAAACCTATGAAATATCATGAAATGGCTATGGATCAATACCTATTAATACCATTATTAGTGGGATGAACATCCATTTACCAGCTATTTTGGGGTTCACTAGGTGCCAGGGTTTTGACCAATAGCCATATCATGAAATTACCATATGACTGGGGAAAGATCCAGCTACACCACGTCAAGCCAGGGTTTTGACTCATATCATGGGGAAAGCTTATCCCGCCCTTGCTTCAGATCATGTTTTTTTTTTCCCCAGGGGAAAATCCACCACTGGGGGAATCGTCATAGGTGTTTTTTTCCCAAAAGCATCTCCGATGCTTGGGTTCTCGTTTAGTTGCACTCGCCGCGGGGGAGCGAGACTGAGTGGTCGACGGAGATGTGTTGGAAGGAAGGAAGGAAGGAAGGAAGGAAG
>Ga0126342_10008404_pt1 | contig 18494 bp, 15 predicted proteins | sample Cyp1metagenome_FD_92528 | JGI IMG/M metagenome (GOLD analysis project Ga0126342, IMG submission 92528) | Coral microbial communities from Lord Howe Island, Old Settlement Bay, Australia - Cyphastrea 1 metagenome | ecosystem: Host-associated > Invertebrates > Cnidaria > Coral ...
ACACTCCACACTCCACACTCCACACTCTACACTCCACACTCCACACTCTACACTTTACACTCCACACTCCACCACACTCTACTCTTTACACACCACACTCCACACTCTACACTCCACACTCCACACTCTACACTTTACACTCCACACTCCACCACACTCTACTCTTTACACACTCCTCACTCCTCACTCCACACTTTACACTCCACACTCTACACTCTACACTTTACACTCTACACTTTACACTCCACACTTTACACTCCACACTCTACACTCCACACTTTACACTTTCCACTCCGCACTCCACACTCTACACTTTACACTCCACACTCCACAATTTACACTCCACACTCTACACTTTACACTCCACACTCCACACTTTACACTACACACTCTACACTCTACACTTTACACTCTACACTTTACACTCCACACTTTACACTCTACGCTCCACACTTTACACTGTACACTCCTCACTCCACACTTTACACTCCTCACTCCACACTCCACACTCTACACTCCACACTCCACACTCTACACTCCACACTCTACACTTTTTACTCCACACTGCAGACTGGTAACAGGGGAAATATGTACAAGACTGTTCAAAAAAACTTTTGCAGAAAAGTGTTCTGGGTGACTGCATATCCGTGAGTTTCGACATCTGTACCATGAACATACGTGTGAGCATTCGGGTTCGTGGGCTGCATCTTGTTTTTTCTGATGACATCCCCATTGTTGACGAAATCCCATGCAGCCACCATGTTTTCCCGTTGTATTCTCCATCCCTCGGAACAAGCAGCACTGGCCGTGGACTTCGCCCGGGCCACTGCACCCGCGGGATGCGCGGCTCCAAATCGTCCGGAACGGCCATGGGATGAAAGACTTCCTGAAGCTTCGAAAAAGATCTGGTTGCAACAAAAATAGCAGATATGTGGATATTTCATGGGATATTGTTGATGATTATTGATTTAAAAAAATATCATATCAAGAAGTGTTTGGATATGTATATATATATATGTGGATTAATGATGGTTGATGATGAAATTATAATTAATATTGCATAATGGAGATGATTGTGGTTGGATATGATGGTTGGATAGTTGCGTCCAAAATAGATGAAAATGATATGAATTAATTATCATGGAGAGTTATATATATAATGATATAATCTGGATAATATAGTATATGATATATGGACAATATACGGACAATATATTCCATGGATTATTCAACACTGGGGCTGGTAACATTCGAATTACTAGACTAATGATAATCTTGGGGATGGTTTTATCATTCTTATTGTGGTTGATTTATTATGTTTGTTATTATATGGAATTATGATATAATATTCACATATTATTAATCAATTTATTTATTAACATTAATATTTAGTAATATTATCATTTATTAATTATAATATCATTTGTTATTGTCACTTATTTATTAACATATTTATCATGATATAATTATTGCTGGATAGTTAATGCTTCGAAAACAGAATAGATGAGACTATACAGATTTGGAACGATATAGTCTGAACAATACAATACATGATATATGGCTATATGGAGACATATGGACATATGGATATATGGATAGTGTATATATATATAATGATATATATATATATACATATATATAACAAGAATTATGGATGTATCTGGATATATGTAGTACTTTCACTATGGATATATCATATATGTGAATAATGGACCGAGATGATAAATGGATTACGATGGATTCTTCATAATATACGGATACAATACATTTGGTACACAATTTCCATGGCAATGGGGAAAATATGGAAAAATCATGTGGCTGGATATAACCATCTACAATAAGTTTAGAATTATATTGGGTATATTACAACTACCCACGGTAGTTAAGTGCCAGCAACCCATTGGAACCATCATCGTTGTTCAGGGTTTTTTCGGGTGCCAGCATCTTAATAAGTGCCCATGGAACTATATATGGATTGTATATGGCTATATGGACAAATGGATATATGGATAGTGTATGGATGTAATAAGTGCCAAAAAAGTGAAACATGGGAAAAGAGCGACACGCTTAGGACGTCCACAGAGGATTCATTTTTCTGTTATAAAACACTGCGCCTTCGCAGTGAAATGAGCCCCCTTTGGACGTTAACAACACACGATTCCGGGCCAACCCTCAGTCCTGCCCGTACAACTACAACAAATATACCTATAGTTAAACATTTAGTTGGATAAGCCATTACACCCGGGTTAGCTACGATTTACACTGATAAATAGACATACCGTATCTATAGTTAGATGGTGGTTTATACTGAATATATCTGGATATTCTGAATAAATTAGTATAAGCAATCAGCAACCTGAAATGAGGTCATTTGGGGAAGATTCCCTTTGTATATTACCCATCATACAGATGTATGGATATTCATGATGTAAGAATATAGACTGGAAAGTATATATATACAGGGATTTATGGACAGTATATATATATATATAATTATATATAACGAAAAGTGATTATATATGATGATGATTAGTGATATCATACGTGTTTTTCTATGTTTAGGTGATGATCCATTCTTTGTACAGTGAAAGATATTGCTAACTGCAGTTGATGATCCCATCATGCAAGTTACTGCCATGGGCATATGATGGGCATATGAGGGGACCCTTGCCATCGAACTTCCTGAAATTCAATCCTCCCAGGGATGGAATCTCCAGAGTCATGTGTATATACATCTAGATTATATATACGTACTGTACATACTGTACATAGTTCCTATGAAAATAATGATAGCTAGTGATGTATTCGATACTATCCATATGTACATATTCAGTAATACAAAATTATATGCATATTATACAAAAGGTATAGTCTCCAGTTTTCTAATCATACTGAAAAGATTTGAAAAGTAGGAATGTAGTGATCATCTACACTCATATAAGCCCCTAAACCTCTACAATCAATATACATTTGAACAGCTTAGCAGAACAAAGGTTCCAAGTTGTTTGATGAAATCTGTCGCTCAAGGAGATATGGGGAAACCCAATGACCAAGTCAAACCTGGATCAACTCTGGCGTCTGTTTTCCCACCAATGACCAAATCAAATCAAGTCAAAATTGGGGGTCTATACTATCCTCAAAAAAAAAGACAACACACTTTGAAATTTGAATGTGTAGGTTTTTTGGGATTGCAACAGAATGTCTTGAAGTCGGGCCGCCAGGCCAAAAGACTTGCCAAAAGCCTCCTGTGGACTTCAACAAGATTCTGAGGATTGCTGGGACCCTCATCGGTCATTGGTCATGAAACACCGTGCTACGACTACCCGAAATCCCGAAATCGCAGCGCTTTAGCTGGATGGGAATGCCCCTGTATGGTAGATTATAAAGGTTTGATCCATATCCGTGTCTTCATCGAAGGTTCATCGAAATCATTTTCCCATGACTTCCGTTTGTATCGTCATCATCTCCATTTTTTGGTTAGTTAAATCGCCCCTGTTTGTTGCATTTCCCATCAGCCATCCGGCAATCAAACGTGGCAATGTGAAATTCGCTGAGACCCTCCATATCCCTCCATTAGTTCAGGGATTTTCCCACCAGCCACGTTTGATTGTCGGTGGCTACATCAGCAATATACAATAATATACATATACTTCTGTATCAGTATCATATAATGTTGGCATGTATATATATATATATATATATGCATGTATAATCATGTATATACATGTATAGGTATATTTATCATATGTATATATATTACAATATTATAACATAATATCTTGTAATATTTATCTTATAATATGACATAATAATACATAATATATATAGAGAGAGAGATATCATAACTGATGTGATTGTCCATTCTTCTGCCACGACTCCTGCGGCCAGTAATCTGAGCTTCGCCAGCCGGGGAGCGGGCCTCGCTGAAATCCAGCAATTCATAAGGACTTTTACCCGCAACACTTGGGGATTTATCTAGAGCCAACACGGATTGGCTCTGATTGGTTTATGTTCTTCAAAAGAATAGAAACATGTTTTTTACAGATTTCACCATGTCTGTTTGGTTTCTTGTTTGGTAACTCAACATTTTGACACCTACATGTACTACATGCAAACGAAACAATTTTGGAGATGATTGAAAATTCATGAGTTCCAAGGTTAGACCATATCAAAACATCCAATGGTGGCAGTTCAACATTTGACCCGTAAAATAAAGATGACTCCATAAAATTGTCAGAATTAAAGCATATTAAACATTATTATATAACATATTAAACCATATTATTGAAACGTATTGAACATGAATAAAATCCGGAAAAAAATAAATTCCCAACAAATGCAGCACAGGTGAGTATCCATAGACATCCATAGACCATATTGAACATGATGAACCTATCCATGTCAAACCATCACCTCTTTCATCCCAGTCGCGGTCGTTGAGCGGACGGCGCTCCACCAAATGCTCCCAGCTGTGCAAACCAGGCATTCCTAGAGGTGCCAGGGATCAATAAGGTAAGGCCTGGAGATTTATGGTGATTTAATGATAATGGGTTTTGATCTAAACAAGAATCTGAGAAAACATGTGAATCGAATAGGAACAACAAGAGCTTTAATCGAAACAGCTTTCCGGGCCGGAATCTGGGCGTGGACTTTATTGGATTGTGAGATGTCTTTAAGGTTCTTATGCAAAACACCATGGTGGGATCATCGTTTTGGTCCTCTTACAGTCTCAGTTCAAAGTGGCAATGAAGTGACTGGATTGCAACCCACGTCAGTAAAACATGTCAGCATCGTCTAAATCGGTTGGTCAAGCAGGGAGAATGATGAATTAGCCCCTGGCAATCGAACATGGCAATCCCAAATCCCTCATTTGTAGATGATTTTCCCAGCTATAAACCTCCATTAGTTCGGGGATCTTCCAGCTAGCCGCTAGCCACGTTTGGTTTTCCCAACAATTTTCAGCGAGACTCTGGTGCCCGGCAGCCCTTCCAATAAGATGTCATACGCCATGCGGCCAATGTCACGGTGCTCTTTTCCCTATTTTATTTATCATTGTGTAGATAGCTACTGTAACACTTGCTGATAGGCACAGATGGGCACAGTACAATCCCATTCACTTTGAAAGAAGTATCACCAGCTTTGATTCAATCTCATGTGTGGTCTGGGCTTGAAGCTGTACCTTTGAGCAGAAATTCCGCCCACGTGCATGGTTGATTTCCTTCCCCTGCTCCGCAGTTCTTTGACGATTTGTTTCATCACCTGCATTCAGTGCTAGCAGCACCATTTTTACAAAGTGCAAGCAGAAATCAGACCAAATTCAGCATGTCCAAGTTCCAAGACCCATAGTAGGTTGACTCTCCTGGCTGGTGAATTGTAGTAGACAAGACGACTGTCATGGTTTTCATGATTTACAGCAAATCAAACCCACTAGCCTAGCCAACAAACGTGCATGAATATACTGTCAATCAGGGTGATATGGCCATGGCCCTCTTGAAGCCACATGAAACCATGTTTCGGACATGCAGACATGTGCCACGGGCTGCCGGACGTGCTGTCGATTTTCCAGCGACTTTCTACATCTTAAGATATCTCAAGCTACCAGCCGACCAGCCTTTGGGTTAGCTTAGTGCAGTTCGTTGATTCCTCAGCATGTCGATGGCTTCCGCCGTGCCGTCGACGAAGTACTCCACGGCAGATGGATGCGCTGTGCCAGTGTAGAATCGCGAGATCAAAGTGTCCTCCGATGCGCCCGAGAATCAAGGGAACTTGCAGGAACCTAATTGGTACTGGCTGGTTCTTGTCAGGTTTTCCCTGATTAGCCAAAATATCATCCCAAAAAAGGGTGTGTAGTATATACAAGTATATAATATAGTATATATATATATAAACTATTTATAACGATATATCAAAAAACTCTTAAGCTGCCAACTAGTATGTTGGGGACTGCTCAATGAAGGTACCTAACATATGTAATCTCTGTGTAAGGCCGTGTAAGGCCTATCATGTTGGCAATTTCCCCTGGGCCACAAGGAGAGGATGCTGTTTGAAAAGGGGATAGATGGGGATAGGTAGGATGACGAAGGGAGAATGATGACATAGAATAATAATTTATTAATAATGAATAATATAGAATCTTCATGGTCACATGAACCACACATAAAGTGCAATGCTCAACATGATTCAAAATGTAGATGTGGTCCCACGATGGGAATCGTATTGATGACCATCTTGATGGATCAAAAAAACTGCCATGTGATGTTGATTCTGATGATTTCTCCGTATCATCTGACCCAAAAAGGACTCGGGCAAAAACGTAGGTTTTTGATGGTGTTTCATCAATCCCATAAAAATAGTGACATGGAACCTGGTGAGTGAAACATGATAAACATGGAGTTCCACAATTCATCAAGGAAAAACCCTCCTGAAGGGAGGGGAAAAAAACCTCGATGCAAGATGGTGTTTCTCGTTCCAATGCTTGGGTACTGTCCCATGTGTTTTTGTCCATTAAAATTGCCGTTGTTGGGGTATCAACCCAACTGTAAGCTGCAAACCAAACCCACAGATCCAACCAAATGATATTTCACTGAAGCCTTCAATAATGCAGGGTAAACGCCGTGATAAATAATAATTCAATAATAACACTACATAATAAAGAACACATATGCTAAACAACAACTATAATAACTGGTAAACAATCAATAGCAATGTAGTAATACCAATAATGATAACACATGATAACACTAATTAATGACAATAATGATGCTAATGATACTTAATAATACCAATACATACCAATAATATACATACGTACAATAATGATAATCAATAAATACCAATACATCATACAATAATGATAACATGAATGGTTGATGTCAAGTCTCAAGTGAAACAGGGATTAATGATAATAATATACAATACCCTCTGGTAATTTAACGTAGCTATGGAAAATCACCATTCTTAATGGGAAAACTCACTATGAATGGTCATTTTCAATAGCTATGTTAAATTACCAGAGGGTAATCATATATAATCGTATTAACAATAATCCATCCCGGCCCCGTTTTTTGCCGAGCTTCGCCCAGCACTAGGCGGCCCTGGCACCTGCTGTGCACTCGACCGTCGGCCTGGGCGGTGTGGCCCACCACCATGCCTCAGGCGGGGATTCTTTGGCTTGAACTTTGAAGAATGGGAAAGTCCGACTGGTTTCCTGTAGATGTTTCATGTTTCCTTCATCAAATTTTGGGACAGCTGCGGAAGCAAATCATAGATCTCGATGGATCGAGGTAGATTCGAATTACTGTAGATCAAGGCCTTGGGAAAAATCTGGTTGTCATATCACAGCTGGTAGTTCAATTGCGGGAGGAAAGGATAGCTGTTCCAAACCTTGAATAGTGAAGAGTGGGTCTATGACATTCTATGACAGCTTGATAGATATCATAGTCTTTGTATGTCTTTGTGGATTAAAATGTATTACAATCATCATCAACTAGCCACTTTTGACCCAGAAAAGGCTGCTGTTTCCTGGGCGAAATCGGAGTTCGCAACCGACTTCGCCATGTGCTGGGGGATGCGGTTGCGCTACCTGAACCCTCCCACCTGTTCAGATGGGAATAACACCACAAAAATTATACATTACACACATACATATAATATATATATATACATATAATAGAGATATCCTTCCAAAAAGGTAGAAAATATAGACAAAAGTAAAGAACAACGTAAAACAGTAAACCCTTTAAAGAAGCAGTATCCCTACAAAATGTAGAGCATTCCTCTAAACATGCAGTGTTCCTTTCTGAAGAAATGAAGTTGTCCTTTCAAAATACATCGAGCATATGCCCATTGTATATAGTAATAGCAAAACCTAGTCAAACTCCACACATGTCAATTTCAAGTTCAATTTAAATCCCATAAAGGTGCTCTATCTCTCAGCTGGCGACAACAAAAATTGGGATCAAAACAAGCTGCGGGTCACGCCCACGAGATCCAAGCTCTCCTGCACCTCGCGGCAGATGCTGCCTTCGGGCCCAAGCGCCAAGCGCCGCGTCCAGAAGGGACCGTCATCGCCCCTGGGGAGATGGAGATGGGAAAGACTCAAACTTCGATTCTCTGTCTATCGTATCTTAGCTTGTCTATCTACCTACCCACGTATCTATATGTCTATCTATATGTCTATCTATTGTTCTCTCGTTCTTTCTTTATTTGTTTCTTTATTTCGTTCTTTCTTTTCTTTCTTTCGTTCGTTCCTATCTATCTATCTGGATCTATCTGTCTGTCTATCTATCTATCTACCTGTCTGTCTGTCTGTCTGTCTGTCTGTCTGTCTATCTATATATTCATATATCTAGCTATCTATATATATAACTATATGTACATCTATCTATCGGTCTTTCTTTCTCTCTTTATGAATGGGCATGAAAACGCCGATATTATCTATGTAAGGATGTATATATATATATGTAAATAATTGTATATGTATGTAAGGCCCTCTATATACTTATACGCTCTTTTACAATGTAAGATTATCTATGTATCTATTAGGATATATTCTCTTTATAATGTAAGGATGTACATATATATATATGTATACACATTCCATAAACATTCTGATATAAAGCATGTATACACAATCTAGTGTGATATCATTCTACCCCTACGGTGTTGTTCATTTTGAACATAAGAATAGACATGCTAATCATGTACTATATCTTGTATATCGCATGTCCAACACACTGCTCATTGCCTATAAGGCCATAGACTTGTCCATCATGCGCATCCAAATCACTGGTGAGGCGTCGGCCTTCCCACTGCCCAAATATGCCATTTGTGGGTCAAGATTTGGCCCCAAAATGGGATGGTTTTACTCAGAAAGACCACGTCGTCCCCGGAGCCAAAAACCTGCGTACATTTCGACCCATGCGCACTTAAGGTCTTGGAGGATGCTTTGAGGTCAATTTGAAGAACTATAGGATATCCATGTATATATTAATATATGTTACAGTATATATTACATACACACATTCCATATCCCGATTGGAAATTGATATTTCCACATACAAACTAAACTATCTTTCTGGGAAATGATCACTGAGCCTACGCGTTGAGCCATGGGGGTCGCATGGGGTTCCTGAAATTCTTCCGGACGTCCTTCTTTAAAAAAACAAAAACAAAGCCAGATCTCAGGCCATGATCCTTCCCAAATATTGTCCAATAGTGACCAACCATTATACCACCGTTTATTGTTTGGTCGCAAATGATGCTGCCATAGATTCTCCAGAATCTTCCCTTGGTGGTCCAAGAGACAGCAGAGGTGAAGCTTCCATTCTCAGGCTGCTCGCATCTTGCGTCCTGGGTTGGAATCTTCACATCGCATCCACCATTGGTTGGTGGTTGAACAACCCCCCTGACAAACCAGCGTGTCAATAGGGATGATCCTCCAATTTGGCGGATGGAAAATTTCAAACATGTCCAACCACCAGTCGGTAAGGCAATCTTATTTTCAATCTTGGCTTCAGCAATCCGCCGGCTGATTGTTTCCAGCAGGGTACGAAAGAGGTCTAAGATCCAAGCTGGAAACCCTTTCTATAAATTTGATTAAATTTGTCTATAGCAATTTCGTAGATGATCTTGTTCTCAAGCGGGATTTTGCAGTGCCATAGCATGCCATAGCCATTTCGCATTGCGATTTTCCTCACCTTGGCCCGAGTCAGCATGGCGGCCCGGTGCCTCCAAGTCTCAACAAGCGCTTCACCTCTGCATTCACGGAGTCCAGTCCGCCAGGCAACATATCCTGCGAAATCCCTCCCAATTGCTGTGGGCAAATTATCCCGAAAGTTGTTAGTCAAATTAGTCAAAGGTTTGATCATTTTGATACCCCGGCAACATGGTTTGCTGGAAAATCACCGAGTAGAATGTGTGTTCCATTTCAATATTTTCAATGCCCGTTTACCTCGGGGTAGCTTTGAGTTCCGAGTTTGATAGCAACTTTGCCCACCAGCAACCCCTCCTTGAAGATAGGCAGCAACCCAGCATGTACAAACAACACATTCCTCTCCACGGCCAGGGCTTGAAAACGCTCGCGGACGCCTTGCCCGAGCCACCCTTCCTGGAAAGGCGAACCGGTGAGGGCATCATAGATCCATCCAGGCCAACAGTTATACTGGCTATACTGTCCAAGCCTTTGAATAGGTGAAATATGTTTTGAAACATGTTGTGAACCATGTTGGGAAACATGCTTGGAACTAGGCGAAATCAACAAGCCAATAGACCATCTCAGTTTTCATTCCCCGATGCGTCAGGAACCGACGTGTCCTTGGAGAAAATCCTGGTGCGCGTTTGCAACGAAGAGCTGGACTCGCCTGCTGCCAAGGTACTGTGAATGGATTGGCTGGAGGGAATATCTACAGATACATGTTACTACTGTTGAAATCGTGGATGTTGACAGTTTTTTACCAGCCCGATAAGAGATTTCCTGCAGCTTTTACCTTCACATCCTTCTTCGCTGCACATAGTTAAGAAATTTTACGAAGTAACTCATGGGAAACTAAGCATGGTGCTAATTGAGTATGGCCCGTATGGCTATGAATGTTAAGGATTTGGAGGATCATCCGGATCAGAACTGGTTGCGAATCGTGCGAATCGTAGGTAGTTCACTCATTTTCTATTTTCAAAGGGGATAAATCTATGAATCAGGACTTACTGACCAAGGCGCTTCCTGTAACTCTAACCAGTTACCAAGTGGGATGATCCTCCACCCTGTAGTTCACCGCAACTTTTGGGACTGGACCTCATTGATCCCCGCGGTCAAACCTCTGATATCAAATATTCCCGCATCAAATTCTAAACAGCAATACACTATACAACCCATTGACCTACAATTTCTCAGTCGGTCTATGTTCATGGTGCGGTAAATTTCATGTTTGTTGCTGGTTCAAACCCACTTTTGAATACTTTTGATGGTTATACAATCATATGTTAAATCCACATGCTTGTGGTTGAAATCAATTCAAATCCTCATTGCTATGATTAAGAATCAATTCTACGAGGCAAAATCAAAGTATTGTTGGTCAATAGTTGGTAAACTCTTGCTTTTGTATAGCTGAAAGCCCCATGTGCTCTCCAATTTTTCGTCGCCCGCACCTTTCAAGTCCGGCTCTAGCGCGGCAATGGAGGCAGTGTCCGGCGGGGTGGCATAGCGAAAGTCGCCCTGCAGGTTCATGAGCTCGTGATTTCCCAGCAACCTGGAGTCTTCGATTGCTGGAGGTTCTGGGAATAAAGCTATGATGGCTATGATATACAACTAAACTTTATAATGTATTTTAAATGATCAATCCAAAACATTGCCATTGCTATAAGTTAGTGATACTTGATGCTTACATATTACATACATATATATAATATAGTCCATTTTAATATTATGCATTTGGCAGAAATCCCCATGTGTGTGTTGTTCTGAAATGCCGTTTTCTGCGATCAGCACAGCAGTATCTACCAGGCAACAAGATGACCTTGCCACCAGATGCAGGTGCTTCATCCTGCGGTCAAGTTGGGATTTTGCAGATGAGAGTATACTCATCCCATCAAGAAATGGGACTCTCTAATTCTAATAGCCCCCATACAGCTGCGGTACATCGGACATACATGGACATACCATTTCTGGGACATCCAAGATCACTTGTGTGTGCAGATTTACGGCTAGCAACATTTAATGGCTATCAAATTAGTCATCATAGGGATTGTATCCAGACTTAGCATGGTTCCTACCATTGTTATACAGGTTAATCCATCCACTCTAGCAATAAATACACCCCTAGACACCCTGGTTTAGTATTGCATCTGTTCATGTTGGGACCCAGATGGGGGTAGATCGGGTGGTTACATCTCACAATATTCCGCAAATCTCCACCATTCTATCCTCATGATATCCCCATAATTCTATGTATGTCTATAATTATGTACATATACATACATACAGGCATACATATATAATATTATGTGTCTATAATTGTGCGTACAGTCTATAGTAAGATCATACTGTGTGGTTTTTCATCCATATCCTCATTATATCCTCATGATATCCTACAAAATAACGGCTCAATCCCCATTCAAAGTGTTCTTCTCTGTTCTATATAGTTCAGTATTATATGATAGATACACGTGTATGTGTATATATATAATATACACATATGTGTGTCTACCTATAATTTTCCATATACTCCTATAGTAACCCAAACAAGATGGAAACAAAAACACCAAATTGTTTTAGGATGTTACTGTGCCTCAAAAAGGAGCTGTGTCCAAAATTTCATCAATTTGGGGGTACCACTTTTTTGGACAACCCATTTTTCCAGATATTTCTTGGTGAAATCATCACCCTGGCGCCGTCGGCTCCTGCAGCCGGAAGAGGGACTGGAAGATGGGGCCCGACGCGTCCCCGCGGTCCGTGACATCCCCCGTCTGCACCAGGATGGAACGACCACCCGTCCACTCTCCTGGAGAAAAACCACCGTGGTTACATATATATATAATCATCCTGCGAAAAAAGTGACATTTTCATACATTTTCAACAAGATTCCAAGGTTTTTTTTCAGATTTAAGTAAATAAATAAAGATATGTGTATATATATATATACATATACATGTGACAGCCTCTCCAACCCCCCCAACCCCCCTATGTGGTGGTGGAGGGGGGCAGAAGTGTATGTACGTTTGTCTGGATGTCTGCATCGATGCAAGTATTTATTTCTCCCCCCCTGTGGTGGGGGTATGTGGCGGTGTGGTGGGGGCAAAGTGTATGTATGTATGTATGTGTGTGTGTATGTGTGTATGTGTGTGTATGTGTGTGTGTATGTGTGTATGTGTGTGTATGTGTGTGTATGTGTGTATGTGTGTATGTATGTGTGTATGTATGTATGTATGTATGTATGTATGTATGTATGTGTGTATGTATGTATGTATGTATGTATGTATGTGTGTATGTATGTATGTATGTATGTATGTATGTATGTATGTATGTATGTAACGTAACGAGCACGTGGTCCGCGAACGACGCATCACTGTTTGAAAGTTGGATGCACTGATAGAAAAACATACCAATATGATATTGCTACTCACGAGCAATTAGTTCGAATAAGGCTTGATCTTCAAAGCTACTACCCCATGCTTGGCAGCACGCTGTTCGTAATTTCGAGATTGGTGATGAATGGTCACTGCCTCATCCAACGACTCCGCGCTTGGGAGGCAGTTCGCCACCCCTTCAGATCGCAGCATTTCAATGACTGAGGGGTAATACGCAAGTCCAGTCACTTGACACAATGACTCTTGAGTACCATTGAAAAAGGTGATCGTGTCACCGACCTTGCAATGCATGATGTTCCCAGAGTTAATGCGACCTTCAACGGTTTTTCGTCCTGAAGCGACTTGTAGAAGTTGATCGGCGTCAAGACCGAAAATTCCCAAATGCACGGATTCAGCATCCCTTCCCGGTGGAACACTGTTCGGATTGCGAGCATCACTTTGGGATTGGGAGCTTGATGCAAATTGTGGATGCATTTCTGCGGAGTGCGGTGGGATGGATGAGTCGCTGGGTTGTGATGACTGCGACTGAGCAACGGCGGGCATTGAGGGCTGCTGCTCAATATCTGGGACCGATGCCTGGGCTTGGGTAGGCACAGGAGAGTGATGGGAGGTCAGTGGAGGTACACGGGATGCCGCAAGCTGGCGCTCAGAGATGACATAATTGCGAAAATTGGAATAGATCGGATCTCCAGCTGGAAAGCCTTTCATGACATCATCGCAAATGCGATCCCGGAAGACACCAGCTGTGCAGCGAGATGGCTTCCCTTGTAACCACAAATGCAGGTCAGTCCCATCGTAGGCTCCGATCAGGGCTTTGACCTCCGCCACAGCGGCCTCAAGATTGAGATGACCGATAAAAAAAGTTTCTTCACTACACTAAGGCCTTCCTTGAGCCTCACAGACGTCCTTCAGCTGCGACCACTGCTGAGCTTGAGTTGAACGTTGCTCATCAATATTTTTCGTCCAAATGCAATCAGGGTAAACCCGTCCTTGTTCTACGGCTTTAGCAGCCTTTGCACAAGAGTGATTTTTCCATTCATTGAAATAGACGCACAATCAAGCTCCGCTCGGCATAGCTTGTTGCAGTTGTTGGCGTACAGCATCACCTAGTCGGGTAGGCCTTGGTCTCATGGTAGTGAATAAGGTTTTGGCCAAGATCGCAGAGAAGCCAGCTGCTTGAAATTCCTTCACTTCTGCTTGCAAAGATACAGCCTTCACGCGCCTGGCTATCAACAAACTGATGGGTCCAGTAGCTTCACACATTTTGTGATGCATCCAGCTGACGCTGGTAACATCCTGCATGGTCCAGCCTCGTAGCAGCTGCGACACGTCCGACGACGAACCTGCTGTGCTAAGCTTTGAGGAAATCTGCTTCATGGCCGACGTAAACGGTGACAGCTTTGCGATCTTCTCCACACAGCATCTCAGCCTCATAGGAGTTGCCTCTCGCCCAAGCAATGACGTCCTGAGTGATGTCGCCAGGAGATTTGTTGGGATAGACAGCATAGCTTCGTACTGCAACATCAGTAGCAATGTCAGCTGACGCTATTAGTGATGCTAGCTCAGCTGCATCCAGATGCTTGGCCCAAACGGCCAGTTGCTTCAGAAGACCGTGGCGCAGAGTGATCACACCAAATTCACTTTCAAGGGTCGGCCATAATCCAAGATATCGCGCTTTTGAAACTAAGACGCACGGTCTCGGCGCTGCTTGCATTGCCACTAGCGCTTTGCGAGTGTGGAACGCGCAAAATACAACGTTGAAATAGGCTACCGTGGGAGCGCTCTCTGGAATCGGCATTCCTTTTTCAACGCACATCGCCTCCCATCCAAACCTGGTAACGAGGGTATCAAGGGCGGTCACAGTGGTCATTGCACCTTTCGTCACGGCTGAAAAATCTTGGGACAGCACTCCGTCCAGAGTTCCGTATGTCCTGATGACCCACCGTCGACAAGCGATCATGGCGATTTCGCGGGCTCTTTGGTAGTCGATGTTGCTGATCATTGGAGCCGATGGAACGTTCTCGGTCAACGCGTCACTTGGATTCGTGACAAACTCCTCCAGTTCCCCAGTGAACGGTTCCAACTCGAATGACGTAGAGCACAGTTCCGCGATGGAGGCAATCGGGCTGTCATACACAACAAGTCGTAGACCAACAGCTCTTTTCACTCAAGCTTGGAGGGCCAGACTGATCAAGTTGTCTGGATCTCTTCCGGTTCCAGTCTCCCTTGAATGCCCAAAGCACCCTTGAGCTTGTTGAGAAGATCAAACAGCAGCTCTTGGGTGCCACTTCCATGCGTGTCAATGTGGATCAACAAATTGTTCACACCTCTTTGCAAGTCGCCAGTTACTACGGCATGAGTTCCCGTAAGCTTCCGACTTGAGGTGCAAGTTGGGCATGACCGACCGAGGATTCCGTGGAGGCATACGATGTCGCCAAATTCTCTCACACTTTTAGTCTCACCCTTTTGCCAACCCTCTCAACCCAAGTAGCTGCACCAAAGACATGGGAAGGAAAAAAACCAGCCTCTAGTTTGAAGCCACCTACCTACAAATTGCCATTGCAGCAATTGAACCCGAGGAAGCACATGCAACAGTAGCTGAGCCAACAGGAACAGAGGCAGCAGAAAGCCAGGAAGAGATTGCAAACCACAAGACAAAACTACTTGCTCTGGAATCTGGCGCAAGTGAGCCAGATCCAAAAGCAAAAGCCAAAGCCAAGGCAACAAGCAAAGGAAAGGCCCGAGCAAAGTTTAATCCCAAGAAGAAGGCTACATTGAAATCAACACCAGCAAGCAAGACAAAGACAAAAACAAACACGAATGCACTCCACACAAAAAGAAAGGACAACAAGAGAAGATTTTGAACAATGATTAGTTTGTTGGCTGTTTTGTTGTGGATTGTAATGTTGCTTGAATGTGAATTGATCTCCCATGCAGTAATCCTCGAAAAAATGTTTTCTTTATATAGTTTTTATATTTCCCTATGGAAACATGTTTCAACAATATCAAAAAATAGCTTCAAATATAAATCACAAATAGTTAAAAATATGTTTAAAATATTTTACAAATAATGAAACATAGTTAAAATATAGCTTAAAAAAAGTCAAAAAATAGTCAAAAATAGTTTTAAAAAATAGTTTAAAAAATAGTTTAAAAAATAGTTAAAAATAGTTTGAAAAATAGTTTTAAAAATAGTTTTAAAAATAGTTTTAAAAATAGTAAAAAATTAACTAAATAGTTAAAAAGATAACTAAATAGTTAATTTTGAGAGTAGCAAAATTAACTTAAAATAGTTAGGAAATTAACTATTAACTATTAGGCAGAAAATTGTCTAACCTGATCTATTGGGAATCATCATTTTTTGCTCTATTCCGACCCAGGACCCATCTCCAGGGTAAAACGAATCTTCAATCTCCCAAGCCACCTGGCGCTTGGGGTCTGGCGAAGCGAAAATGCGGCTGTCTTCCCGGGATGCACCCGGATGTTTCCTGAAGCATCGGCTGTTTGGGGCAGCTTTGGCGAGGCGATCAACCAACACTTCCTGCAGGGGAACATCTACTTTTGGGGTCCAACGATCCACAGCCATCAAGATTCGTAAAGTGTAAAAGGTGCACTTCGGAATGGAGAAGTGAACCTGATCTGTACTGCACACCCTAGTGAGATGAAGCTCAGGTACTTGTGCTGCATCTGTGCGCGCTCCATCTTGCTTCTGCGTTTCGCGGCCAGGAGGAGGTAATAGGTTGCGGTCGCGCTGTTGTGTTGGTTGTTGCGGAGGCAAGTGGCTGCATACCTGAATCAGGGTACTAGCTCAAGAAGACTCACGCGGCGAACCACCACCGGGAATTATGCCCAAAACTGCTTTTCAATCAGCGTATTACATAAATCATTTCCCATTGAAGGCCTGTGTTTTGGACTTCCCCACCCAAGAATGCAAGGCCTGGACGCCAACAAGGAAAGCCATGGTCAATCATTCCAGGATTCAGGTTGCAATGGTTCTGACACGTGGCATGACAAGTTGAGTTTGGATCAAGTTACTGTGAAGTTACTTCTAGGCTTGCGAGTTTTTAGTAAGGGTCCGGTGACGTTTTCACCCATATCCCAACTGCTGCAACAGTGAATTTTGAAGTCCGGGCTGCTGGGGCGAAAAGCCGTGACGTTTCAAGTCCTCCAGCACGTCTTCGTCAAGACCCCCTGAGGCGATCAGGCGGAAAACTGCAGTCACTGTCAGGTCTGCTGACCAAATATGCGACGATCGATTGCGCCTTCTGTGCATCCTTCTCGTTCGGCAAAGCATCATCCAAGGTACCTGGTGAAAACGAAATGCGCAGCCTGCCAAATTTGGTCACAGAAGAAGAAGAAGAAAAACGCTGAGTAGCAATCGGACCCATCGGAGCTTCCGTCGGCATACCTTCCCACGCCTCCCAATGGCCAGTGTTGGCGTTTTGTGTTTGAATGGCTAAGGCCTCGACTGGGATCCCGGTGCGTTCCACCTTCGGCACGACAATGAAACACGAAGGGCGGGCGTAGATGTCAAACCTGCCTGATGCAACTAACGGACTTTGATGCACGATAACCACGGCATTGAAAGGAGAGTCACCTTTGCCAGGCACCAGACCTCTGGTTGGCCAAACGGAAGAAAAGTAAATGCAATCCTTGGTCATGGGCAGCAAACCTTTCTCTTTGATACCGACCAAGTTGCTGCGAAACGTGCCATGGAACATCAACTGATATGGCCGTTGAATTGGACTCCACAGAATTGTGTAGTCGGCAATCCGGTACTCATGCCCGCAAATAGCGTACATCTTCCCATACCTGACCACTACTTTGCCTGCACATCGGAACAAGGCATAAGTCAACTCAGAAGGGGTATAAAGAATAGCTGAATGTGTCCAATTGGAAACCCACCGTTGCCATCGTGCGCCACGCCAGCGATGACTTGCATTTTCGTAAGCAAGTGCATCAACCGGTACCTGGCTGGAAGAGTCATGAGGTCAGTATCAGTATACGAAGTCGCATCACTTGGCGTGGTGAACCGCTCATACGCCTGCCGCACGTTTGGCAATTTGCTGAATATCAGGCCTCTGATCAACGCTTCCAAGACTTCTGGTTCAAGCACCACATGATGGGCCACAAGGAATTCTTGGAGTGAATCCAAAGTCCGGAAACTTCCCTGATATCCGTTTCAAATTGCGTAACACCCCATAAATCGCCATAAAGTTTATGTATGTATGTATGTATGTATGTATGTATGTGTGTGTGTATGTATGTATGTGTGTGTATGTATGTATGTATGTATGTATGTATGTATGTATGTATGTGTGTATGTATGTATGTATGTATGTATGTATGTATGTATGTATGTATGTGTGTATGTGTGTATGTGTGTATGTGTGTATGTGTGTATGTGTGTATGT
>Ga0126342_10008405_pt1 | contig 18492 bp, 21 predicted proteins | sample Cyp1metagenome_FD_92528 | JGI IMG/M metagenome (GOLD analysis project Ga0126342, IMG submission 92528) | Coral microbial communities from Lord Howe Island, Old Settlement Bay, Australia - Cyphastrea 1 metagenome | ecosystem: Host-associated > Invertebrates > Cnidaria > Coral ...
ATCTATGCCATCTATGCCATCTATGCCATCTATGCCTATGCATTAAAACTGACCATACAGATCAATCATATTCAATCATGATGATTCACTCTCCATTTTCCGGTTGATTGTCCATATGTCGCCATATGTCTCTAAGCCATCACGAAATGGAATCCACGGTGCATGTTGATTTGGAGATCCCGAGGCAACAGCAGTTGCCATGGTGGAGATTCAGGAGACTCAGCGACATAGCACAGTCGACCAACACTATCAGATCTGATCAGTCACTGTCATTGCAAAATCTTGGTTGGTGAGTCCATGTACTATCTGTACTGTACTATCTGTACTCTGATATTTGAAGTATTTGGAAGTGTTCGTAATTCTTTTTCGACAGAGAAAACCAGAGGTCTTAAGGCGATGTGACATGTGTGGAGTTTTGCTGGGCAGGGTTCAGACACCGTCTGGGTGAAGAGTGCCGGCGGTCAAAGCTGCGAATTGGCATGCAAGGCGCGCCCCAGGATAGTGTCCGATGTGCAAGATTCAACTGGAGTTCGTACAAACATGAGAGTTCCCACCTCCAGTTTGAAAATGTTTGTGTCCACGAACCATCACAGGTTTTGCTTGGCTCTGTTGGGTTCATATTTTCTCAGAAGTTAAGTTGAACTAAGTTGCAGGGTGGCATTCATGGTCAGGCCAGAGGTGGATGCAAGGAAGATGTTTGGCCGTCGACATCTCAGATTTGAAGGCAGAATTCTTCAGGTTTTCTGTGTCATTTCCAGACTTGAACACCTTTCCAAGCTGCAGCTGCACTTTCAAATTTGTCTCCTCACATGATTGGCACATTTGGCACTTTGAGATCTTTGAGAATCGAGTTGAAGATGAAGCATATTGAAGCAATAAAGATTGTGTTGACCGGTGTTGACCGGTGTTGACTTCGAAACGAGGACCACATTGGAAGAGTTCCACGAGATGCTGGCGGAGTCAGGATACGTCTGTGCCAGGAGCTGAGAGTTGCACCGCTCCGACTGCTCCGACTGCTCTGACTGCTCCGACTGCTCCGCAGTGGTGCTCCGAGGTTGGCATCCAACCGGGTGGTGCCAAGTACGATCCCAGTACTGACGGCCAGAAAGCTGAGCAGATCATTGGAGATCAAGGCATATCATATCAAAATAATTCAAAATATATCAAAGAAACCTTTTAAGATGTTTTAACTCTTGATGGAGTTGCAACATGCCCAACATGTTGCAACGAACTGCACGATCTGTGGTTTGCACGGTCTGTACAGCACAAAAGCAGTGGGGCTGAGGCCGCTACTGCGGGTGGCATGGTGAGAGCGATTCTTCGCACGGCGGCCCAGCACCAGCACCGACTGCACAATCGTGGGGACTGTTGGGGATCGGTTGCACGTGCTGAGTGGCTGAGGCAACCACGATGCGCATCCGTCGGCGATGCTGGGACGTTCAGGTGCATGAGCCCCCAATAAAGCAGTGATATTTTCTTTTGGCACCTCCATGGTCCATGTTTGAAGTCTGAGTTGCGTGAGTTGTCCAAGGTAGAAATGATGACATCTTGGGGGTCAAGATGGAGAAACCCGAAATGGCACGGTTCAACTCAATCTTTTCTAGATCTCAGATTTTGACCCAGTGCATCTCGAGTTTCATCCACCCTTTTGTGGCCTTTTGGCCTCGTCCTTATTTCACTTTTTTCCGGAAGAGTTGTCTTCAGGTTCTGCCCCTGCTATGGAGACAAAGAACTGTGAGGCAGCAGATCACTCAGCGCGAGTGGAGACAGCGCCCAAAAAGGGCCTCCCCAAAGCAGGGCAGAAACTCCAGGCAGAGTGGGGTCAAAAGGAGTTTTTACTGGCGAGTCTTAGGGAAAGACATGTGACAAGATATATCAAGTGCCATCTGGAGAAAATTCTTTGCCTTTGCTTTTGACAAACGATAAAAGAGCATACCGAGTGCATGTCCGGGGAGATGCAACCAACATCAATAATTGCTTTCGCTTCACAAGTGTCAAGTTCAGTACCGGTGTGGAAAGCGGAAGCAAAAACAGTTCCTGCCAGACACCAGCATGAAATTTCCAACAGCCTTGACTTCCATTTGAAGCAGGGAAACTGAAAGAAGGAAAACATACAAACAGTATCAAACAGTCTGCAAGAAGCCATTTTCAGGTGGCTTTTTGCTCTTGTTTCAGTGATTCTTTTGGGTGAAAACTTGTTTCAGTGTTCATCGGTCGGAGCTCCAAACGAGCTCTTGGACCTCGTCGAAATTGCGGCCATGGACCTCGATGATGAGCTCTTCAGTCGCCAAAAGGCGCAGAAATTGGCTCAGAAGGAGCACTGCACTGCAACAACCACTAGGGGCCACGGGGGAACCGAGGGGAACCTGGATCAACAACGGGATCATTTGGAGAGTGGTTGGACTGGGACTTCTGACTGAGATGGAGATAAGAAGGTTGATGAAAGATTGATGAAGGGAGCCGAAATTCTAAACCTCTTAGGCCTCTTGGGAAGATGATGAAGGAATCTAAAGGACATAATTCATGAGTATTCATGATGTTTATATGATATGTTTGCTATTGGTTAACTTGAGCCCCTAGGAGATGATTGAGGCGGTCAGCGGGTGTGTTGATCAGATGAAGGCGCGGTCAGGTGAAACAAGATCAAGATCCGAACACTGGAATGGACTTGGCAACTGCGACGGTGACAGCCATGGACAACTGAGACTTGCAGCTTAGTCCTTGGTGCCAAGGCGGAACTTTTGCAGAAGCTTCAAGCTCAGTGAAAACTGCATCAGATTGAAACAGATGGAAAAAGCTGGAAGAGGATGGAAGAAGAAGAAGAAATCCCCAGGACCTCAAAGATTGCTCAGCCATGCTCAGCCATGCTCAGCCATGCTCAGCCATGCTCAGCCATGCTCAGCCTTAGTTTCATTTTCATTTTGGTTCATTTTGGCTGTGTGATGCTGTGGGGGCCGTTCACAGGTTGCAGCGCATCATGGATCCAGCACGGGCCCGTGGGCAACGCACTTCCTTTCGGCGCGGATCGAAACAGACGGCTCCGACGGGGCCGACGGGCAGTCCTGGCCTAGAGATGCTCCAAGTGTCGACAGGCACCGCGCCCGGCATATGGCGAGCCAACATGGCTATACCATGGTTAGTTATACATAAGTTATACCATATATTTTACAATATAATGCGGATTAAACATTACTATAAATGATTATGTATGACATATGAATACGTACATATTATAGTATAATATTGATATGATATATAATAACAATAATAACGATCGTAATAACAATACTAGTACTAATAATAGTAACAATAATAGGGGTAATAAGTATGGCTAAATGTCTCAACATCGGAATCCTGCGTCGCCTGAATTTCTGTGGCCTGGAGGTGGAGACATTCCTGCAGAGCCTTCGATGCAAGGCGGGACAGCAAAAACTGTCGTCATATGGACAGTTGACATATGGATAGATTGGATAGTGATAGTCAGATACTCGACTCAAAAAACAAGCTGTAGAGACATTTTACAGACTTATAGGATCTTATAGGATTTTATCGATCTTAGAAATGTGTACTGATACGCAAGGATCCACGGACAAAGCAGATATAGAGTTGTTGACTTTCAGCTGAAGGATTCCGAGCGAGATATATTGAGATATATTGAGATATATTGAGATTAATTATATCCACATATTTTCACAGTTTTTCTGAAGTTGTTGCAGGTCCAACTTTGGGGACCTCCGTGAAAGTGGGACTCAGTGGGCCTCGTACATCTCCAGCCTTGACGGGACCACAGGCCAGGCTCAGTTTACGCTGTGGCAGGATTTTTTCGAATATTGTGACAGAATGTCGCAGATATTTTCAGGGTTTGTACCCTCTGGTAAACTAACATAGCTATTGAACATGACCATTTATAGTGGATTTTCCCATTGAAAATGGTGATTTTCCATAGTTATGTTAAATAACCAGAGGGTAGCGTTCAGCGTTTCACGATCGATTCCATCATTTTTTTGTGCGTTTGAGTGGCTTGAATCTAGAAAAACCACAGATCGATGAGTGGGATGAAACCAGGGGGTCTTTTGTTTCGTCCAACGCGGATTTCTTCTCTGCAGGTAACCGATAGCGAGGAAATGCTGGAAGGAGGGGAAGCCGCTCCATCTCCAAGACACAAAGCTCGTTGTAATTCGTTGCAACTTGTCAGTTCAACTTGATTCGACTTCCCAATTTGTGCAGGAGAGGGAGGTGGAGATGAAATGACAGGAATTGAGTCCATCACAATGGACAAGGCAGTGCTGCGCTTCAGCTCTGTGCAGCTGTGCTTCGCAGTGCTTCGCAGTGCTTCGCAGTGCTTCAGTGAATTGTCAAATCTTCAGTGAATTGTCGTGAACATTCGTGAACTGTCAGAAGCTTGGACAATTTTACGCTGTTTTGGAGGTACTATCACCTGCCCAGATCGATAATGTGCAGGTGGAGTAGTGAAAGCTACCAGAAAGACAAGCGATCTGATGCCATTTGTTTTGTTGTTTACAGAATTTGGAACGCCTCTTCGCACAAAGTTTGAAAGCGAAATCTGTCCTTTGTGCCTTTGCACTAAAAAGCTGCGTGCAGGATGCTATTTTGACCAACCGCAACGGGAACCGCAACGGGAATGAATCACAGAAGCTGCGTTTACACAAGGCCGAGAGATTTGGTGAGCTATGTGGAGCCATTTGAGTTGTGACCAGGGGTGAACATGGTCCACACGCAAGACACGCGAGGCATGGAAGTTGGACGATGAGCCGAAGCTGAGAAGCTCAGCGAGTCACAGCACTAGCAACAGCTTTCTGAAGATGGGATCGAGTCAGTTTTCCAATGGAGCTTCTTGGCGACAGATCTTGGCGACATTCTGCGATTTGCTGTGGACATGTGTCGACATGTGTCGACATGTGTGGACATGTGTGGACATGTGTCGACATGACAGCAGAACATCTTTTTGATGCTTTTTGATGCTTTTTGGCTTTGCACTCTGCTTTGCTGATCAAATCTCGCCTTTTCCCTTGTTGCAATGAACTGAGGATGGAGGAACCATGAGGAAGTCTGGATCAAACAGAACCAAGGAGGAAACTTTTCATTGGTATGATCGTCCTTCGGATGAAAGCTGGGTGACGACGGTTGATCCCTCATTGAAAAAGTGGGGTATTTGAGACCAAAAAAGAGACATATAGAGACGTGTTCCTCATGCTGCATATGCTTGAATTTCAAGGGAGAGAAGTCGAACGTGTTCAGTCCTGCCTTGAGCATAGGGTGTCATTGGAGGCCACTATGGGCCACTGGATTTCACTTCCCATGGTGACTAACATGGGCCTTGCATCAGGCCTTACCGTGTCTCACCGCTCTCCAATTTGTATGATTTGGGACATTTGGACCTCCATCGCCATTGCCTATGACATGGCCAGGGCCTCATTGAAAGAGCCGAACCGGCAGACGTTTTGTTTACGTCTCAAAAACGACAGGTGATGACGCCCATGGATGCCTTCAACATTCAGATCACTCCTGTGGCGTGGAGAAACACTGGGGAAAAGGTGTTTCGGAGTCCGGCTTTTGGGAGATATTGCACAACATTCGATGGATTTCGATGGATTTCATAGATGAATTGTCTGAATTGTATCGTGTATTACCAAGTCTTCAAAAGAGATCTCCGCCATGCCACGGTCATATCTTTGAGGTGTTGAGAGCTCTGGAACGAACTTCCTCAATCACTTGGCTGGTGGACATGCTGTTGCTGCTTGTCGTTGCCAGCTCTTTTGCATCCTTGATCATCCTTGATCATCCTTGATCATCCTCGATCATCCTTAATCATCCTCATACCCTGTTCTTACAAAGCTGACATAAGCTAAGTCTCTCTGAGAAAATTCTCATGATCAATGCGTCAGGGATGGTGTCGTCAGGCTTTGATGCTTTCCAATCACTCCTGCAGCATGCATGTTTGAGGTCTTTTGTACGGAGCTATGGCAAGTTGAACGGCACAGAGGATTCGATGTCGCTTCAGAGAATGGACAAACAAATCAAGAAACTGATTACCCTTGTTTGGTCAAACAATGCTCTAGATCTGATGATTTTTCTAGATTCTATATACAATGCCGACAATATCATTTATACCACACTTTAGCACAATGATTTGCATAGAGTACACTACGAGACTACTTTCATGAACTTGGCAAGGAGAGACATTTGAAAGCCACCGCGTCATACTACTTGAGAACGTGGCAGCTTGGTTGAAGGAACAGCTCCGCCAGCTTTTCTCAATATTGAAATCATTGAAATCTGGTTGAAATCCGCCTTTTTGCGAAAGAAACGTGCACGAAACGTGCACGAAACGTGGTGAAGAAACGACGAGGTTTGCGTTTGACTTCACCCTAGTCTGTTTGGCCATGGCCTCGGCTCTGACAGGGTGAAACCAGGGTGAAACGTGCTATGGATGTGAGTTTCCCAAAGTTTCCCAACAAAGCCTGGCAAAATGCGCAAAATGTGCAAAATGATGCATGTCTTGAATGTCTTGCGGGTAGAACTTTGGAAGAAACTTGATGCGATGCGGCACCCAATCCAAGCTGGATCCTTATCCGTTGTTTTTCCATGTTTTTCCCAAATGCTCAGGACATGTTCATCTTTATTTTGGAAGATACCTCCTGGACTGTCGCTGCGATGAGCTTTGAGATGTTTGTACTCTTGGTGGTCCGTGGATGTTGTCCCCATGTGTCTCCATGTCCACGGTGTCCACGGTGTCCACGGTGTTCACGGTGTCCACGGTGTCCACGGCGCAGGATGCGCTACATGAGCTTCCTGAGAGCCATCCGACTCTTCCGACTTCTCCGGGTGCTGCGGGTGGCGAAAGTCAAGGCGCCGCTGGTGAAGGTGGTGATGTTTCCCACAATGCTTCCTCGCACCTCGGCGCGGCACACTGGGCACACTTTGTGGTGGATCTTGTGAGGCACGGATTGCGGTGTTAGCGCAGCTGTCGCTTATCCTGCAGACCCAGCCAGCACCTCAAATCGTTGGAAGATGTTGGAACATGTTGGAACCCTTGGAATCGGGCACGAGTTTATAACCGTTAAGCTTGAGCCATGAGGCGCATCACGGATCGTGGTTTTCTCATGCTCAACATCGCCAAGAGTCTGTTGATCGTCACCGTGCTCAATCACTTCACAGCAACTCGTCAACCACAACTCGTTGGCAGCTCATTGTCAACTTTCGGTTTAGTTTCGCTTTTCTTAAAGCTATTTATAAAACTGAAACTTTGATTGAATGCTTGACGAAGATCCTCTGGCGCCTGGAAAACACAAGTAGATCGGCATAGGTCCACCACGTGTTTTTTGATCATGTTTCTTGCAGGGTTTTCAGAAAGATCAGCGAGTGCTGCCCACTGAGCCCACTGAGCCCACTGTCAGTGCTACCGGACCAAGACACTTTTTAAACAACAAAGCAAAATTTGCAAACACAGATCGGCCATGTCTACCACAAGTTGCAAGTTGTGCTTTGGAAATTCCAGCTTTGTTTGAGAACCTAGCAATCTTGCCAATCTTTGCGCCCGAAGTGCTGTTGAGGCTTGTATTTGGTATTCCGTCGCAACAATTCTTGAGGACCGATGCTGCGACTCATGCAAGACCATTGCTGGTAGTTGAAGCAGCAGAGTCGTCTTTATGATATCATCCAACCTTTTCTAGTTACATCTAGTATCATCTAGTTACAAAATCTCACAAGGCCGGTGTACACTGAGTTACAACTGGTCATCACTGTAGCTGTGAAGCGCTGAATTTGAATCGAGAGGCCGATCAGAACAACTGGGTCTACATGCACTTTTCTGATCCAAATCGTCCTGATTCCCTGCTCTACCTCTACACCACGGTCACCTTGGAGATCTCTGTTGTGTGTAGCGAGGGAATGATCTGGTACCACATGGTATGCCACTTTTTGTTTCCATTTGGATGGCATTTGCATCAAAACTTTGGTGGAGGATGCTCTAGTCGTTGTCTCAGGCTTACCATTGGTCCATCACGCAATTGACTCCTGCGTCCTGTGAGATTTATCCCAGCAGCGCCCGAGAGCGCATCTTCAACATTGCTGTGATCCTCTTTGGGTCCTTGGAAGTTCAAAGTTCAATGGGTCGGATGGTGTGGGTCCTGACAGATGCGAGAAGACATCGAGCTTCTACGGTCTCCACACGACATTTGCGACTGTGAAATTGCGAAATAGAGACCCAGGCCCCAGGTCAGATTGAAAATGCAGAGGCAGAAAAATCGAAGGAAGTCTTGCTAACATGGTCATCAACCATTGTATGAGAAGTGCACGAGTTTGCTGTTCTTGAGAAGCATCTTAAATATTCTCAACCAAGGCTATGTGTTTTCTCCTCCTTCATTAGCTCCATGGCACAGCAGTTGCATGCGCTTGGACAACTCAATCGTGCGGACCGCCGCTAAGCTGAACACGAAAAAACGAAACGGAGTTCAAACACCATTTACATTCATTATCATTCATTTACAGTGATAAGCGCTTGGAAACCCCAACAACTAACAGTGCTAACAGTGCGAACAGTGCGAAGAGTCATCACGCTAAATCTCCAAGTTTTCATCAGGTCATCGCATGGAGGTTCTTCGGCGATTTATTTCGGAGCACCACATGTCAGTTGCCTTGGCGACCAACATTGTGGACTTTGTGAGGCTCGTGGCGTGTTTGATTTTCTCCAGCGATTTTCCAGGCTTCACATAGGAACTTTCGAGCGCGGCCAAACGTTGCTTTTCATAGGCAGAAACGTGGACCACAGATGCAACGGCCTCTGAAGGCGCCGGGAACACATGGCTAGGATCGACAAGAACTCCGGAAGCATCAAGATAACGCAAGATATATGTTGCACATGGCAGGTATATATGTCTAAAACATGAATACATTTACAAGTTTTATATGTTATATAAGCTATATAAGTTATATAAGTTATATAATATATACACAATTCTAGATATTGTGGATGGATAGAAGGCATCATCCCGGAAGCGCCATGTTTCTGCCACGCTCCGCAGATCAGCGACATTGAGACCTTCAACAACTTCCCAACGGTGCACTGCATGGTGTGAGACAGAAAGAATCTGACCATTGGAAAGGGCATCAAATATACACAATATCTTTTTGGATATATTTGGATTCATATGAAATATATGTATATAATATATTATATACACATATACAGAAAATGATCATTCATTCATATATATATATATGGTGGTCGATCTAAAGGTCCTTGTAAGGAGTTTTAATTGAGAAAGCCGTCCATGTTATGTTGGAAACCCTCGCGAAAGTTTTTTTCGAGTTCGCAAAAGTAACATTTTTTTTCGCCAAAGTTTCGCGAAAGTTGGATATCATGATTGCCTAACATAGGTTCCGCGAAAGATAAACATGGAGTTCGCGAAAGTTTCGCGAAAGTAACATTTTTATTCGCGAAGAATGGCCGTTCCCGATAAAGGCATTTTGATCAAAAACCATATATATATATATATATCTATTTATGTACACAAAAACGTGTCTCATTTTTTCGTTGTTTCTGTGGCGACCTTGGTGCACCCTGGCCATCAGCTCAGCCACGGAGGCGCTCCTGCAGAAGATCCGATCTGAGGCCTACATCTTTGCGCTCCAGATGCAGAGAGATTGAAGAGATCGGAGGTTTCGGATATTGATAGCATATTATTAACATATTACATCAACATATTATATCAACATATGATTAACATATTATTACAATTCATTAATATATAAATAAATCGAATCTTTAGGACCTTGGCACCATAATGCACCATATATTTGCAATAGAATGGATATATGTAAGTTTGCACAATTGTATCCATACATGATTTCCTATGATTTCGTGAATCAACATGAATCACACAGAATGTCCAAAACGTAGAAACTCTTGGGATCGAACTTTGTTTATGTGAATTTATATGTATGTAGGATGTTATTTGGAAATTATTTTGTAAACGACATAATTTGACTAAGATCTTGAGCAAACACATTTTCTACAAGACGATCTATGAAGCCGATCGCGAGTGCTTCAACAAGCTCTGCAGCAATGCCATCTTCGAAGAGACCGTGGACAAAGGTCACGAAGTTTTCGCAACTGGAGAGGAAGGCGCGATGTCATGCGATGTCCGTGACACACGTGTGACACACGTGTGACACACGTGTGACACACGTGTGACACTTGTTGATTGTTGCGATGTTTGTTACATCTTGTTAACAGTCAGAATCAGTCAGAATCAGTCGGAGTTGAAGTGAGGATTTTGCTTTGCACAGATCCACGGGCTTATGGTTTCACATGGCACGTGCATAATAGAACTAGTACATGGTACTTGAAACAGCTTCTTGTGACCCGAATCATCATGAACAGTAAGACTCCTTTTCAATATCTTTTGATATCCATGTTTAAGCTTTGGGCATCTTTGGGCTGTGTCTCGTCAGGCAAAGGTATGTATTTCCTTTACCATGGCAAATTGGCCTACGCCTATCTCTTGGACGACGTGAGTTTTGATGCCGCCGAAGAGGACTGGATGAATTCCCCTGAGACCAGTTGCTTCATCACCAACGGCTTCATCTCTGAGGCGGGCTAAGCTCGGGAAGCTGCAAATTGAGAGGGGTTTCATAGACCCACTGAAATACGGAAATTGCATGAATAGATTATGAATAGATTATGAATAGATTATGAATAGGATATGAATAGGATATGAATAGGATATGAATAGGATATTCAAGGTATGCCTCAATTTGAAAGGCTTTCCGTGATTTCTATGGCTTTTTAGACAGTTGAACTCCATTTTCACATGGTTTTCAGGTTTCGATGTGGCTGAATTGGTTCCACCGTGGACGTCTCGCTGGTGAAGCCATCGTCACGGATATGCTGTTTGTCTCGGGGGATCGATTTCGAGAGGTGCAACTGGCAGCAGAATTGATACCCTCTGGTAATTTAACATAGCTATTGAACATGACCCATAGAAATAGTTGTTTTACCCATTAATCATGGTGATTTTAACCATAGCTATGTTAAATTACCAGAGGGTACAAACTATCTGGACACTGCTTGTGAAACTTCGTGATGTGTGATGTCGCGTCGATGTCAGGTGATCCGGCAAAGCCACTTGTTGAAAGAGGTGCGTCTCTATGCCAGGCTTTATGCGTTGCGTGCCTTGCGGGCAGGACTGCAATGGACCGTGAGCGTTGATGAAATGTGCAGAGTCGAACCCTGACTGTCAGCTGAACAGCACTGTATGAAGCTTGTGACGATTTTTTCCTGAGGAGACTGCCGGCTACAGAAAACACATCCAAACACACGCATCCCGACAGTCCCGACATGCACATTTTCTTTCTGTGCAAGCATCGAAGACTGGCTGTGGCAGGAAAAGAGGGAACTGAACTAGATGATCTCTGGCACGAGGCACCTCGCAATGAACTTTTTTCCGTTTTCTGCTTTTGCTCGTTTTTCCGGTCTTGCGAGTGTCGCTCTTGTCGCTTTCGCCATTTCACCATCGGTCAGTGGTCAGGATGAGATCATTGACGAGATCAGTAAACTTGCCCTCCAGGGAGGCCTAGAACAGGCAGTGAATATCTTGGCAGCTGGTCGAAGCTCAGCTGCATGTGCTGTGCATCCGCTGTTCTGCACAGCAGCACCATGTAGGTAGCACTGTGGAGAGGAGGGATGAAACAGACTGTCATCAAAATTGCCAAAGAATGCAGTGCATGTGCAGGCGTCCTTACCAATCCTTACAATATGTCACGATTGTAAGTTACAATGATTTACAATGTGATGCTTGCAGGGTTTTGGCAGTTGATGGCAGTTGTCTCAGAGTTTGCCATGACACTGAGTCAGTCACTGAGGAATCACGCCCCAGAAGATTCTTAGGGCCTGGCGACAGCATGCTCAAGCAAGTCTGCCACTGAGTCTGTCGAGTCTGTCGTTTCCAACTGCGCCGTGCTAGACTTGAGCGGATGAAATTATGAAATCTTACAAAATCTTACAGATCTCAAAAAAGCTTTCAGACAGCACCTAAGTCATCCAAAGCCAATCACTTGGGGTTCCAACTGCACAACTCTCATGCGCACTGCCGGGCACTGCCGCTTTGCAGGTCGCTTTACTCGCAGATTCAAGAAACCTATAACTCAGTGGAGGCGCACCAAAGATGATCAGATGTTTCAACCTGTATACAATATATTACAATATATGATATCTATATCACACCAGGAAACATCACGGTAAAATCCATCCATCAAAAATCACCAAACCATTTATCCAAAACATCCATCAAAAACATCCATCAAAAGATCCATAAACATATGACATCCGCCAATGGCAGGCGCTTCACGGCCTGGGTGCGATGCTGCTTCAGTGCCCCGCAAGAGCGCGAGGACTTAACATGAGAGGCACGGTGGGACGAATAGATCGATACATATCGAACATCACATGGATCATGGAACATCATGACATGTGACATACTGCTTGGTGGTTTGGAACCATGGAATTTTAATGAATTGTATGACTTTCCCATCATATTGGGATATATTGGGAATGTCATCATCCCAACTGTCGAACTCGGTCATTTTTCAGTTTTGGGGTAGGTTGAAACCACCAACTTTTCGCGCTTTGCCAGGTCCCATGGGTCCCTTGTCCAAAGGCCTGATCGCTCTGCTCCAGAGGCAAAGTCCTTGCAGAGATCAGAGAAATCGGCCGGCACTGCGTTCACCTTCAGCAAGAACTCGTTGAAAAAACAGCAGCAGTTCCGGGTGGCATTGATCCGATATACGATATAATGTAATATAATTTGATATATTTCAATATCATATCAAATCGTATCATGTCACAAATACACATATATATATAAGTATATATACATGTAAATAACATACAATTTACGACATTCTACTGCAATATCTTGGTGATGCTGCCGTTGCCCTTTGTTTATGTTTATTTCGTAGCTGCTGCAGCTGCTGCGGTGCCTGAGCTGGAATTGAGCTCAACGGTTCAACGGTTCAATGCTGGCAGGTTGGGTTGACTGATTCACATCCTGTGGGTCTGCTGTTCAGCTCAGATGCACCGTCCTTGATTTTGCGTGGCCAAAGGTCACTCGGCGAATTACGACACGACACCAGGGCGCTGGATTGTGTGGGCAACGAGTTGCAGACCAAAGTCGTTTTTCGACCTAAATTTTTGCTTTTCATATTTTTCATCACTCATATCACTCATGGAATTAAACCAATTATTCGTAATTGGACCGTTGGACCAACAATATCTTGGACCTAGACCTAAAGGCTAAAACGGTTGGCACATTCGCTGCGAGACTGGTCTGCAATGGTGCCTAGTTTTTTGTACAGCACTCTGGTCGCCACTCAGCTGGTCGCCTCAGCTGGTCGCCTCAGCTGGTCGCCACTCAGCTGGTCGCCATGCGCCCACAGTGGCTGGCCATGTTGTACAACTACATACAACTATGTATCCATGACTTAGCTACGTACAACTCATTTTGCTGAACATTGCCATTCATTTAAATTCATTTCCTGTGGCCATTGCTGTGAACTGGCGTGAACTGCTGAATGGAGCTTTTCTCTGAAAGCGTTCGGCATGCGTTACCGGCGGTATTCCAAAAAGCTGGAGTCAGATTTTCACCTTCAGCTTTGGCTTGGCACAGTGCTTAGTGTTCCGCAATCTGAAGGGCGTTATGGCTCGAAAGCTGAACACGCTGACCGTGGATTAAACGAGATGAAAAGAGATGATGAGTTGTTAATAGTTGTTATGTCAACCTGCCCTTTGACGCTGCAAGCTTCTGCAAATTTGGCTTTATCCCTCTCATGAACCCCTTGGCATCTTTGATACGTGAGTAGGATGTGCGGAGTCACAATGGCAAATCTGGAACTTCGGAATAGATCCATGGAATGAACAGAAGCTCTTGCAAGGGACAACGACCTTTGGATGCCACATCAGAATGCTCACATACAGTAATTCGGTATTGACGCGCAGACGCACACAGATCCTTCTGACTCATCAAGAAAAAAGGCAGACAAAACAACGACCTCTCTGTCCAAATGGGCTGAGCAATTTGCAATGCGGCTGCTTTGGGCATGGATTCTGCGCGTGAGCATTGCGCAGGAGCTGGGAATGATTTTTTTTGAGCAAGACTCAGGACAAAATAAAAAAAGCTTCCAGGAAACGCAATGGCAATAACTAATAACTTCTGTCAATCCATTTTCTTCACATCATACTCTCTGAAGATTGTGAAAATTGTGATTATGCAGGACAGTGTCTGGATCTTCCGCTACTTCGTGGAGAGGCCGGGCCGGTGCCGCCGCCGAATTCTCCGAATGCTCGAGCCGAGCTCGAGCCGCTCGACCTGCAGGATGGACTGCGCAGTGGGCACCGGCGAGGTGCCGCGGTGCCGTGGCTATGGTACGGTATGGGTATGGCTATGTGTCATGGATAGCATATTATAAAAACTATATAATATGTATATAACAAGAAATAATATAACAAGACATAATATGATATGAATATAATATATTATAATATGATATAACATAATATAGTATCATACAACATGATTTGATATAATATTAATGTATTATACTATATTATATTTTATTATATTATATTATATTATATTATATTATAGTAGTTTTTCTACAGTTTCATATAAACATGCCAAATTGTTTGCGTCCATCAGTAGCCCATTTTTGACCCATTTTTGACCCATGTGGAGACAATGCAGCGGCGACATCGTTGCAGGACAATCTGTGGAACGACCTGGCTGCATATTTGCAACCGCAGGCCTTGCCAATATTTGAACAGTGGCCAGCTGACACCTTTCACTGAAAAATGTTCGACCAGCAGACTAGCTACTGATCAGTCAGAGATTGTGCTGAAAAAATGAGAAGTAATGACTGTAATGCCAATTGACTAGCCTCTGACTACTGACAACATTTTTGATGCAATTCTGTACAACTTATATCTCGAAGTAACTTTAAGTAACACTAATTGTTGTAAATGATTAACAAATCACAGAACCTATCGACCTATCCGAAAGCTATCCCCGGAAATGTTCAAACCTGGTATGCCCAGGAAGCCTCCGCAGAACGGCTCAGCATTCTCAGCAGCACCTTGGAGGATGGTGTTTCTGGATGTTTCTGGTTCTGTTTCCCACACGGCAAACGTGGGGACGTGGGGACGTGTGTCGGATCAGGACATTTTGATGCCCTTTGGAGTGGCAAGGGGCCCCAGGGGCCCCAGGGGCCCCAATGCACCAGCGTTCTGTCTACGAATCCGATGTCATGGACCCATGGACTCCATGGACCACGTCATACCACGGAGGTGGACCCCACTGTCGCCTTGGGTTGTCCACTGGGCACCAGCGCGGCCCTGCAGGAGTCTGCAGCAATTTCCTTGTGAAATCTGGTCGTTTCCTCGTCTGATCTGCACTTTCGTTAAAACATTTTAAACAAATGTGTTTTTTTCTATCTTTATTTCTTTTACAAGCTGTATTTTCTTTTGAATGTCGCCTGGTTTCAGGGTTTTGATAGGTTTTGATCTCCCCCACCATGATCGAGTGACCAAAAAGTGGTGGGCCAGGAGCTTGCATCGGTTTGCGTCGGAAAGCCTAGGGGGTGCCAACACAGCGACAGGAAGCAATAAGACAAGTGGACACGAGAGTGGTTTGACTTGGACATAATTGGACCATTTTCAAAAATTGCCAATTGAGTTATTTGAGTTCTGAATTTTTCAATTGTTCCAATTGTTCCTTTCCGACTTCAGCGAAACGTTCGCGGACGTTGAAGGTTGGGCTCCTGGGTGAGGGTTGTCTACAACGTGGTCTCAGGCACAAAATGGGGAAGTAGATGGTAGATACTGATAGATACTGGTATCGGACTGCCTGCAGAGCAGTTTCGGTCGCAAATTCACAGCCATACTTGTGAAAGCTGTGAGATGCTAGATGATGCTAGGATTTCTATGGATTTCTTGTCCAGGAATGTTTGAAAAAAGTCCAATGTGCATCCTTGTTCACTACTTTACGCACCTTTTTAAACCCAGAAAAATCATCCAATGTTGACAGCGTCGTGCGCAGTGGTTTTGCAGAGGCTTCTTCATCTCTCCAAGCTGTTTATGTTGTTCCAATTCAACGACTTTGGCGCCTGGTTCAGCTTCTCCCGATGGTGGGGAATCCGGCTGGGGACAGGTCAACAGCACAATCTGCAGTTTCTTCCCGGAGAAACTGTGCAAGATTCTTTGATAATGTTGATATTGGTTGCACTGCAATCATTGCATGTCGGGTCGTTTTCTTGACGGATTTCTTGAAAAAACATCTGTAAATTGGAGGCGCACAGATATGCAGCGCATCGCCAGTTCGTCACAGGCACTCACCGTACACAACGATCCAAAGGGATACAGTGAACAAAGGATAACAAAGGTATGCAGCGTTTGGATCAACGAGGTATCAATATGTATCAATGGTGTTTTGTCTCGTACTTCCAGTGACTTGGCATTCGAAATCTGCCAGATTTTTTTGGAGGCTCTTCACTCAGCTGCCAAGAGCCAAACCGCTGGCGCTGTGGGCGCTGTGGATGTGGCCAGAGACTCATCTGGTGACCTGAAAAAATCTGGAGCATCCCACAATCCCCGCCCCAAAAACCCCAACGGCACCAACGCTTTGAGGTGGATCCCAGCTTCAAAGAGCCAGGTGCAACGAAAAATATCGAAAACATCTTTAGATATCTTTAGATGAAATATATATCTAATATATATATATCTAATATATATATATATATCTAATATATTTCTAATATATTTCTAATATATTAGAAATATCCTGAAATATCATGAAATATCGATGCTGCTGACACAGCTCGGATGGGACATGGAGAATCATGGAGACGGGGCTCGAAAGCTGGCGACATTCCCTAGGCTGGCGAATAGGTTTAGTCACCTACTGCAATTACAACAATAGCCTTCGCCTCAGTATTCGAGTGAAACGTGAAATACGTGAAATACGTGAAATCTAGCTGATACCAATGGTAACAAGCTACCACTCCTGCTTGTGTGACATGGCTACCGTTAGTGCGCGCAGCTTTCCCAGCATTCCACATGCGGAGAGCAGCGAAGTGGTGAACTCCATAGGATGAACTCGACACCGTGTGTCAAATTTGTCAATGCAAATCATCTTGACATATCTTGACGACACACCCAGCCCCACTTCTCTAGTGATGCGCAAAACATGCTTTGGAAACTTTGGAAATGGGATCCATCCCAATGGTGAAGATAGTCAGATGTCACGAGTTCGTCGAGAGTCAGAACATGTCAGAACAGTCTCCAGCTTGGCTTTTTGATGCACCGTAGGGATCAGGGCATCCATGTGGCGACTTCTACTGGTCGTTGCGTCCGCAGAGATCCAGTTGCCTGTGGTGGACCTGGTGCCTTGGTCCAGAAATGGGAATCCTTCAAGTGCTTTTTGAGAAAACCAATGACCAATGTGTTCGCCACAAATTTTTGGATTTGGTCCTTTTTAAATTCTAGGCGACTTGCATATCTTGCATTCTGCACAGCACCGGCAGTGAGGAAAAGAGTAATTGGAAAGAACGCGCCGTGGAAGTCTTGCAGACCAATGCATCGTTTCTGCTGGTGAACCATGGCGTCTTGGTCTCGAATGGTCTGACAAAAATGTGCCGTCGAGGCTTTTTTATCTCAGCGCTTCTGATAACCAATCATTGTACATCTAATCTACTGTACATATCTGTACATATTATTCATTCTGATTCTACTCATCATACTCATCAGAATTCAACGAATAGCCAGGTTTTTCCAGGATCACCTTGCTTGAAAACCATGGGTTTTCAATGAACAGATCGTGTTGTGGCTGTTTTCGGTATGATTATTATGATTTATTCATGTTTACCAGTTTGTTTACCACTGATTACCACTTTGATTTGATTACCATTTTGTTTACCAAACACACAGTGTTTCCAGGTCTGGGCAACAGCTCCAGTGGTCTCTGGAGCAAGGCCCTGAGTGCCTCGCGGCAGCTCTTCGCCTTGCCGGAGGAATCCAAAGCGGAGGTGGCCGCAGGCTCTGGGCTCACCCGAAACAGGGGGATTTGTCAAATTTCTGATCCTTTAACATCGTCTAACATATGTTATAGTTAGTATTGTGCTCCCCCGTCTTTTTCCCTGACCCGCCCAGATTAATATAACATAAATTCCACCAGCCTACACCCTCAAAGAAACATAACAGCCAAACAAATTTCATCTTATAAATATTTTTCATAAGATAAAATCTAACTTTCCTTCTTCTTCAAATTCTCCTGATGTTTCATTGTTGTTGTATGCCTTTTGTAATTCTTAAGTTGAATATCATAATCATCACATACAGGGCACTTCATCCATTTTATCTTTTCAAATTCCTCTTTGTCATCTTTACCAATATTTGAAAGGTGTTCCCTTGAACGAATATGC